>TARA_R100000654_G_scaffold1381_2_pt1 | contig 21318 bp, 23 predicted proteins | sample TARA_R100000654 | Tara Oceans TARA_R100000654 (sample SAMEA2622473) | marine metagenome | biome: marine biome (ENVO:00000447); feature: surface water layer (ENVO:00002042); material: "saline water (ENVO:00002010), including plankton (ENVO:xxxxxxxx)" | depth 5 m
CAGAGAGGCTGAAGACGGCACTGTAGCGGTTGAAGGTTATGCAGCAGTCTTTGACAGCCCCACAGTGATAGCTGGTAAGTGGCAAGAGCAGATTGCTAGAGGCGCATTTACTGAGGCGGTAGATCGTGATGATGTTGTTTTTCTAATTAACCACACTGGTTTGCCACTAGCGCGTACCCGTTCCGGTACGCTAGAATTATCTGAGGATGAAAGAGGGCTAAAAGTAAGAGCTAATCTTGATCCTTCAGATCCCGATGTTCGGTCAATACTCCCTAAGATGAAACGGGGTGACTTGGACAAAATGTCGTTTGCTTTCGTACCTACTTCTCAAGAATGGAACGATGAAGGTGAAATGCCTACTCGCACCATAACTAGAGCAGATTTGCACGATGTTAGCATTGTTACAACCCCAGCCTACGAAGAAACTTCTATTGGTCTAAGAAGTGGAATTGACGCGCTGGAGAGTTACAGAAAAGCGCGACACGCAAAACGCAGACATCACAGCGTCATTAGACGCTTAAAGATGAAAGCAAAATTTCTCCCTAAATAGAAAGGATCTCATATGTCTGAGATAAAAACTTTGCGTGAGAAAATGGCGAATATCGCCACAGAAGCGCGTAAGAAACTAGAAGAAATCACTGATGATGTGGTTGAAGAAAGAGCAGCTGAAATCGAGCGTGAATTTGACGCAATGATGGCAGATCACGACAAGCTAGCTGCTCGTGCTGATCGTGAGGAAAGACTAGAAAAAGCTCAGGCGGCTATTGAAGCTCCTGACACTTCAAAGCTTCCAGAAGTAGAAGGGCGTACTGCTCCGGCTACAGATCAAGGCGAAACTATGGAATATCGTGCTGCTTTTATGGAGTACGTTGCTAAAGGTGGTCTGGCTGACGTTTCACCAGAAGCGAGACAAGCACTGATAGAAAAACGTGTGCAGGTAACTGGCACAAATACTAGTGGTGGTTTTACTGTTCCGGAGACGCTTTCAAACGTCATTATTGAGACAATGAAAGCTCACGGTGAAATGTACACCTCTAATATGTTTACAACTATCAACACAACTAGCGGTGAGCCTTTTAAAATTCCAACTGTAGATGACACTACAGTAACAGCTGAAGCTCATACAGAAGGTACAGCACCAACTGATGACGGTGGAAAAGATGTAACTTTTGGGCAGAAGCAGATAAATGCTTTCGGCTATAATACTGAATTCATTAGATTTTCTCACGAAATGCAGCAAGACTCAGTACTTAACATGGAAAGCCTTTTAGGTAGATTGTTGGGAATGAGACTAGCCCGTATTGCTAACGCAAAACTAACAACTGGATCTGGTTCTAGTGATGTTGAAGGAATTGTAACTAACGCTGGTGCTGGCGTAACAGCTGCTTCAGCTACAGCAATTGCAGCTGATGAATTAATTGATTTAGTTCACTCAGTAGATCCGGCATATCGACAGGGCGCTAGCGTTGCGATGATGATGAATGACAGCACACTATCAGCTGTTAGGAAACTGAAAGACAGCCAGAATAGATATTTGTGGGAAATTGGCGGCTATGCTGCTGACATGCCGCAAACAGTTCTGGGCTATCCGGTAATGGTCAATCAGGACATGGCATCTATAGCAACTGGTAACAAGTCAGTATTGTTTGGTGATATGAGCAGCTACTACGTCCGTAAGGTAGGCGCTCCATCTATAACAGTGCTTAGAGAGCGTTTTGCTCCTGATGTTGGAGTGTTAGGTTATATCCGTTTTGACGGTTGCTTGTCAGACACGGGCGCAATCAAAGCGCTAACCCAAGCATAATTGGCAGTGTGAGGGGGAAACAACCCCCTCACTTTTATTAAAAGTGCCTGGCACTAAAGTTAATAAAATCAATGACTTAGGTTAGTTGAGGAGTAAGAAACATGGCAAAAGTAAGATTACTTCAGTCTATGGCTGGTATTGGATTTAGTAACAGTGTCGGTGACATTGTTGAAATAAATGATCCTGACGCTCTGCAAAGATACGTTGAGCGCGGCATAGCTGAGATTGTTGAAGAGAAAAAAGTAGAAAAGGCAACTAAGCAAGTTGTTGAAAAAAAGACAGCTGTTAAGGAATAGCAATGAATTTACCGCTGCAACATAGATTAGAATTAGTTACTGCTCCGACAATAGATCCCGTGACTATTGCTGAGTGTAAACGTCATATGCGTATTGAGCACAGCGACGATGATGTAATTATAGGATCTCTAATAAATGTTGCGGTGAAATATCTTGATGTCACGGGTATGCTTGGCAAAGCAATGATTACACAGACTTGGGCTGAATATGTTGATTTCCATGCAACAACAGTACACTTAAGTATTACGCCAGTGCAGTCTGTAACATCTATAGAATATTATGACGTTAATAACGTTTTGCAAACTGACACGCTGTCAAATTATTATATCATTGGAACTAAAGGCTATAAAACAATTTACCCTAAATCTGGGTATGCTTGGCCTGTAACCTTTAAGCGCGATGATGCTATAAAGATAACCTATGTTGTCGGTTATGGTGACACTGCTGCAAGTGTTCCGGAGACAGTACGTCACGCAATAAAAATGTTAGTAGCTAACTATTATGAAAATCGTGAAAACGAATTAGTAGGAACAATCTCTAAGACGCTTCCCTTTGGTGTGGAGCAGCTAATAGCAATGGAACGGAGTAGTTGGGTTGGCTAGGTCTGGATTATTTAGAGATCGTGTAACATTTCAAAGAATGTCAGCAACTGCTGATGACTTTGGTAACGTCACTCAGGATAACTGGTCTACCTTAATTAGCAGATTTGCTGAGATTGTAGAACGTGCCGGAACGATGTTAGATGACACTGGTGCTTTCGAAGATGTAGCAAAAGCAAACATGCGTGTTAGGACAGATAGTACGGTTAACACAATAACATTGTCAGATCGTGTAATAGCTAGAAATACAATCTGGGCTATTAAGTCTATAACAAGTCCTACAGCAAAAAATGATATTACTTTGTTTGTGCTGGAAAAAGGTGTTGCAGCTTGAAGGTTGAAATTGAGAAACTTTCAGCAAGTCTTAAAAAATATCCAAGGCGGCAAGCTAAATTAATAGGTGATGCTGTAAGGACTTCAACGTTGGACGGTGTTGCAAAAGCAAGAGCTTTTGCCCCAAGTGATACTGGAGCACTAAGGCAAGGCATACATGCAAAGTTTGAATTTAGAAAAAATAGTTTTGTCGGATCTGTGGAAGCTGCACCAGCAACAGCCAAAGATCAAATAAAAGCGTTATCTGTAGAGTTTGGTAGGCAATACACAAGTCGTACCAGACAGCCAAGATTAACAGGAAAGTTTAAGGCTACTGGCACAACTGAGCCACAAAGCTTTATTAGGACAACTTGGTTGCTGCTAGGTAAAAAACATATTCGGAAAATTAAACGTGCAATTAACAAAGCTGCAAAAGAAAACGGTTTAAAATGAGTAATGGTTTTGCATTGGAATTACAAAAGGCGGTAAGGACACGGTTAGCAGCTGATAGTTCTACAACTGCTCTTGTATCTGATAGAATTTATGATGAAGCCCCTACCCCCGTCACCTATCCGTTTATAAGGTTTGGCGGCATTGTTCCAAGAGCAGATGATACTGACGGAAGTATTGGAGCAGAGGTAACATTATTTATTGAAGCTTTTAGTCAAACAACTGGACGTGTGGAAGCTACAAGAATTTTAGAAGCTGTCCGGACAGCGCTTCATAGACAAGAAACAAACGTAAGTCTTACGGGTTTTCACTTAATAGATCTACGTTGCGAAAATTACATGGTTGAAAAGAATACTGATGATAGAGGGCATAAAGGCTCAATTCTTTTTAACGCAAATATTCAAACAGCCTGATAAGGAGTTTTTACTATGGCTAAACAACTAGGTAGAGCACTATTATTAAAAGTCGGTGACGGTGGCGGCTCAGAAGTATTTACTTCTTTAGCTGGGCTAAACTCTAAGACAATTACAATCAATAACAGTGCAATTGATGTAACAACCCCTGACGCTAGCTCTCCAGCTGGTGCTCTGTTTGCTAGTAGCCTTAACGGTCTGAAGTCTGTAAGCTTGTCAGCTGACGGAGTATTTCTAGACGAAACAGCTGAGGCCAGACTAAATACCGTAGCAATGCAAGCTGATCCGGCAATGAATTGTCAGATTGTTGTTCCTGATTTTGGAACATATGCGGGAAACTTTCGCGTGACGTCATTAGAGTTTGGTGGCGAAACTGAGGGCGGTGTTACTTTCTCAACTAGCATGGAAAGCAACGGCACAGTTACCTTTACCGCTGCATAATGGCTATAACTGCTGAAGCCCCTAGAGGGGGTTTAGTTGAGGAGCTTGGCGGCATTAGCTACACGTTTATTCTCAGGATTAAAGAAATCGAAAGATTTGAGGATAAGCACAGAGGCATCTTTGAATTTTGGGATAGCTTTTTTGAGCGCAGTAGCAAACCAACTTCTTTAGAAATAAAAGATCTTTTAGCATTAGGGTTAGTTGGTGGCGGTCTAAAAGATCAAGAAGCAGATGCAATAATTGAAGAGTGCTCACCAGCTGATTATTTGCGGCTCTATCAAATTGCTCAGGCAGTTTTAGGAATAGCTTTTATGCCTGACGCATTTTCTGAGCAGACTAAAAAAAAAGTTACACGCAAAAGCAAGCAAGGCTTGAAGTCCGTAAAATAATAGCAAACGGCATTGTTGCTGGACTGAAGCCTGATGAGATTAGAAACATGATTCCAAAAGACGTGTTTACAGTTTTTGAAGGTTGGCAAAAAGCGCATAGACCAAATAAGGCTGGCAAAAATGCACCCTCTTTAGAAGAGGCAAAAGAACTAGCAAGGAAGTACGGATAAATGGCGATTAGTGCAGAAGAATTAAACATTATACTCTCTGCAAAAGATCGTGAGTTTAATAAGGCTATGGATCGCGCAAATAAAAAGATCCAAAGATTTGCACATAAGTCTAAGACTAATTTAAATCAAACGACTAAAGCGATGGACAAGCTAACGCTTTCTGCTGGTAAGCTTGGCGGTGTGTTATCAATCGGTGCTGTTAGTATCGGCTTTCAGAGAATGATTGAAAACGCTACGCAATCAGCAAAAGAGATTTCTAATCTCTCAACCCTTGCTGGTGTAAGTGCAGAACGCTTTCAAGAAATGTCTTTTGCGGCTGCAAACTTTGGCGTTTCTCAGGAAAAACTTGCTGATATACTTAAGGACACAAATGATAAATTCGCTGACTTTTTCCAATCGGGGGGTGGTGGAGCCGTCGATTTTTTCGAGCAAATTGCTCCTAAAGTTGGGCTGACTGCTGACGCTTTTAAAGGGTTAAGTTCTGATGAAGGTCTAGCGCTCTATGTAAAAGCGTTAGAAGCTGCAAACGTAAATCAGCAAGAAATGACTTTCTTCATGGAAGCGCTTGCGAGTGATGCAACCTTACTTGTTCCATTGTTTAGAGACAACGCTAAAGCAATGGGTGAAATGTCGGAAAGAGCTAGAGAGCTTGGTATAGTATTATCTAATGATACAGTACTAGCTGGCGTTGAAATGCGTAGGCGCATGGATGACATTCTAAGCGCTATGGGTAAGCAGTTTTCAAAGTTTGCTTTAACAGCCTTAGAAGCTTTTGACGCTATTTTTGAAATGACTGACAAAGCAAGGTTAGACTCGCTGTATGAACAAGAAATTAAATTATCTGAAAAACTAAGGAAAAATCACGAACTACTAGAAAGTCTGCAACAATCGAGATTTGAGTCAGATGAAGCTTTCCAAAGAAAAAAGCAATCCCTTATAGATATGATTACTGAGAGAGAAATAAAACTGGCTGATGTTCAGGGTGAGCGACAGAAATTATTAGATCAAGAATTAGCGCGGATTGCTCTCATTGATAAAATGAACGAAAGAGCAAGCTCTAAAGGTACAGGGTTTTCACCAGTAGACCCTGACGATATTAAGAAAGCTACAGCTGAATTAAAAATATTTAATAAAACGCTAGAAGATCTAGACTCTATGGCCTCTACTTTAGAGTCTGCTTTTGAAGATGTCTTTATGAGCGCAATAGAAGGAACAAAAAGCTTTAAAGATACAATTAGATCTTCAGCGCAAGCAATCATTAGAGAGCTTTACAGAATTTTAGTTGTACAGCGTTTAGTTAATGCAACCTTAAGTCTGTTTGGAATTGGAACGCCAGTCCCAAGTTTTAATAGTAATATCGCTAATTCACCAGCAGGTATAAGTATTGGTGGTCTTGCATCTGGCGGTTATATGAACGCTGGGCAAGCTGCTGTTGTTGGTGAGCATGGACGTGAAATCTTTGTTCCTTCCTCAGCTGGGCGTGTGCTGTCTGTAGGGCAAGCTCAGAGCGCTATAGGTGGTGGTAATGGGGTGACAATCAATCAAACTATTAACGTCACTACAGGCGTACAACAGACGGTCAGAAATGAAATTAAAACAATGTTACCTCAAATCGCAGAAAGCGCGAAAGCAGCTGTTGTTGATAGCAAGCGCAGAGGTGGTAGTTTTGGACGGGCTTTTAGCTAATGGCGATAACCTATCCTCTAAATTTACCTGATTACACAACAATCAGGTCTATAGATTTTAGAGCAATAAACTCTGTTGCGTACTCCCGTAGTCCGTTTTCTTTTCATGGACAGACGCACACTTACAGCGGTCAAATGTGGTCAGTAGATATAAGTCTTAAACCAATGAGGAGAGATGCCGCTGAGGCTTGGGTAGCTTGGCTTATTAGTCTTAGGGGTCAGCATGGAACATTTCTATTAAGTGATCCTATATCGCACAGCATACAAGGCACAGCGACAGCTGCTACAGTGACAGGATCAGCTGGCGATAACACAGTAAGCGCAACGGTAACGTCCGGTCAAACATTTAAGGCTGGTGACTTTATTGGATTAGGCACTGGCTCTGACTCTACCTTGCATAAGGTCTTAGAGGACTACACCGGAACAGGTAGCGCAGCAGATTTAGAGATATGGCCTAGCCTTAGAAAAGATCGTTCAGCAGTGTCAGCGGATCTTACAAGCGCTAATGGTCTGTTTAGATTAAGCAGTAACGAAACTGCATATAGTGTAGATCAATTGTCGGTCTATGGAATTAGCTTTGGAGCAATGGAAGCAGTATGACTAGAGCAGTTCCAAGTTCTATTTTATCGGCTTTATCTAATGCTGAGATAGAGCCGTTTTACGCTGTAGACTTAGCATTTCAATCCGGTGCTTTGAGATTATGGACGGGCTACGGTGATAAAACTATAAACTCTGCAACCTATACCGGAACGGGTACACTGCTTTCTATTGAGGGATTAGAAGAGGCTGGAGATCTATCTGCTAGAGGAACGACAATAACTCTGTCCGGTCTAGCAAACACAGTTTTGACTTACGCGCTTACTGAAGAGTACCAAGGTAGACTTGTAACAATTTACTGGGGTCTAAATGGTGTTAGTGATGTTGTAGAAGTCTTTAGCGGCTACATGGATCAAATGACTATTGTAGATGATGCAGACAGCGCAACTGTTAAGCTGACGGTTGAAAACAGGCTTATTACTTTAGAGCGCCCAAATATAAGACGCTACACTAGCGAAAGTCATAAGGCGGTAAGGCTTCAAAAATGGCTTGATGGTGGCAACTCTGGAGCACCATCACACGATAGTTTTTTTGATTGGGTTTCTGGCTTGCAAGATAAATCAATAGTCTGGGGTAGAGAAGTACAAGCTGGTGATGAAGCAACCTAATCTAGATGCTCTTAATGAATATATAAGAGCAAATAGAAATTATGGTTTTCAGTGGCATACAAACGATTGTTTTGTTTTTACTAACAACTGTTTTAGGGCGATGTATGGCACTGGTTACGCTGATGATTGGCTAAATAAATATACAAAAAACGGTCAGTATTTAAGTCGTGAAAAGCTTAGGGAAAGCTTTGGTGCTCATACACTTTATGAGGCTCTAGAAACAAAGCTAACGCGAGTTCAGGGAGTTCCACCCCGGGGCGCTTTAGTTACTACTAAAGCAGCTAGGCGCTGGGTTATAAATGATGCTTTAGGTATCAGCTTAGGTAGCAGCGCTGTCTTTCTAGGAAAGCAATCTTTGGAAGCCCTACCGATAGAAACAATTACAAGTGGTTGGGTGCTAGCGTGAAAGACAGTCTTTACAATTACAGATTAGTCAGCCTCAACAGCTGGGAAAGAATACCTAGAGATCCGTTTATTCTATTCGGTGGAAATATATTAGCGAGTGCGACAGCTTCGCAGATATTTATTACTAAAGCTATAAACTATCTAGCAATAGCAGCAGTTAGCAGCTGGGCATTAAAAGCGCTAATGCCTAAGCCTGATTTTGGTGCATTTGGTACTAGCTCTGGATTATTAGCAAACACTAGGACAGCGACAGCGCCTCAAGAAATAGTATATGGCACGATAAGAAAAGGCGGTGTTGTTACATACATAGAAAGCACTGGTGACACTAATAAGTTTTTACACCAGATTATTGTGCTGGCTGGACATGAAGTAAACGCAATAGGTAATGTCTACATTAATGATGTTACCGTAACTATCGGAGCAGATTATTTTGTTTCCGATGCGCGTTGGAAAGATGATAGCAGCAATCCAAAGATTTACATTCGTAAGTTTTTAGGCGCTGACAATCAAAACGTTTATAGTCAACTAAACGGGATAACAAATCCCCCTGAATGGAATATAGACGGGGTTGCTCCTAGTAATAATGAAGATACTAATTTTAAAGGTGAAGGGATTGCTTGCCTCTATGTGAGGATGGAATATGACCAAAATGTTTTTGCTGAGGGCATACCGCTATTTACTGCAATAGTAGAAGGCAAGAAAGTTTATGATCCTAGATCTGCCAGCACTGCTTTTTCGGCTAACGCTGCTCTATGTATTCGTGACTATCTTACAAACCCTTATGGCGTGGATAATACGGGAGTTACAAACGATACTGTATTTTCAGCAGCTGCAAACGCATGTGATGAAACTGTTACCTTAGCTGGTGGCGGCACTGAAAAAAGATATGAGCTTAACGGTGTTGTAAGTTTAGACAGAAGCCCGTCTGATATTCTGGGCGATATGATGACTTCTTGCGCTGCTACGTTATTCTGGGGTCAAGGTAGCTGGCAGCTAAAAGTTGGAGAATATACAGCAGCGGTTAAGACATTTACACTGGATGATTTTCGCTCCGGTATAAATGTTGAAACCAAGCCTAGCAGACGTGACAGTTTTAATATTGTGCGCGGTATGTTTAACTCTGCTGCTGATGATTACATACGGGTTGATTATCCAGAAATAAGAAGTGCTACTTTTATTGCTAATGACGCTGGTGTTGAAAGTGCTGTAGACTTAGCCCTACCCTTCACAACGTCTAGCGCAATGGCACAGCGTCTAGCAAAAATGACTTTGTTTAGAGCGCGTGAAAGTATGACGCTCACAGCTGATTTTGGTTTAGAAGCATTTAACGTGCAAGTCGGTGACGTTGTAGCAATCACAGCTAGCCGCTATGGTTTTTCTTCAAAAGAATTTGAGGTAGTTGGCTGGAAGTTTTCTAATGATAGATCATCTGGTGAGCTTAGTGTAAGTCTTACATTGCGTGAGACATCTTCAGCAGCGTTTAGCTGGTCAGCTGAAGAAAGCGAGATATTAAGTAATAACTCTACACTTACGTCTGTATCAGCTGGCCTTGCTATCGCAAGTCTCAGTATATCAGGCGGTGGACGGACTGCTGGTGACGGTACGTTTGTCCATAGTGCAATTGTGTCTTGGGCTGCTCCTACAAATAGCTTTATTTCTCATTATGAGGTTGAGTACAAAGCAACAGCAGATAGTAGCTTTCACTCAACAACAACTACTGAAACAAGCATTGAAATTAGTCCATTAGTAGACGCTGTAGAGTATACATTCAGAGTAAGAGCAGTCACAGTACAAGGGGTCAAAGGAGCGTTTGTCTCAGCCACATTTACAGGTGGTGGTGATACAACTGCTCCTAGTTTGCCAACTTCTATTTCTGCAACGGGTGGTTTTAAATTTATTACAATCAACTGGACAAACCCAGCTGATACAGATTTAAATTTTGTAGAGATTTATGAAAATAGTACAAACACCTCTAGCGGTGCAACTAAGGTAGGTGTTTCCGGTGGTGACACATTTACACGAACAAATTTAGGTTTAAATCAAACCAAATATTATTTTCTTAAAGCTGTAGATTATTCCGGCAATGCTTCTGCTTTTACTAGCGGTGTTTCTGCAACAACAACTTATTTAGATGATCCAGATTTTGAAAATGGCATAAGACAAATCTTTATTGATGCTGGCTTAGATCTAATCGAGCCTGTTTCTAGTTTGCCAGCTAGCGGCAGTTTTGCTGGACAAACGGTTTTTTTAACTAGTGACAATAAGCTTTATAATTGGGATGGGTCTAGTTGGAGTTCATCTAGTGGTGGTGTAAGTAGCTTCTCAGGATTAAGCGGCTCTATCGCTGCTAGTCAAATTCCGTCAGGTGTTATTACAGAAGCTAAATTAGGTAATAACAGTGTTACAGCAGCTAAGATTAGCGCAAATGCAGTAGGTGCTTCAGAGATAGCTGCAAATGCAATTACGGCTTCTAAAATAAGTGCTAATGCGGTTGGTGCAAACGCGATTGCTGCAAACTCTATTACTGGTAATAAAATTGTAGCAAATACAATTACAGGCGGTCTATTATCGACAGCTGGAATTATTACAAGTGCAGCACAAATTAATGATGGAATAATAACGTCTGCAAAAATTCAAAACGCTGCAATTACAGATGCAAAAATAGGAAGTTTAAACGCTTCAAAAATTACGGCTGGAACTATCTCAGCAGATCGTTTTATTGGCGCTGGGATAGCTTCTACACAAACTACTGCCCATAGCTATTATTATGGTGGCAGTTCTCAAATATATAACCAAACAGTTTTTTCTACAACATTTTCTGGATTAACAAGTGGATCAGCTATCATGTTGGGTATTTCTACGGCTGTTAGTCCAACAAGTAACACTAATAATAATCCAGCGCAGGTAACTATTACACTTAATTTAAACGGAACAACTTCAACGCATGGTTTTGGAACTTTTACAAAATTAAAAACTTTTACCCTTAGTGGAACGTCTGTAACTGTAAGTATGACAGCAACATATGCTAGAAGGTTTCAAGTAAATGGAGATAGCTTTTTCATTGGAATTTTACAATGAGCTATTTTGTTTATCTAAATGATGGTGGCTGGATTGTTTCTCAGTTTAAAAGTGAAGCAGATGCAGATGATCTGATAGCTGCAAACGACACTGGTGTTATGGCAAAGATAGCTGCACCTAGCGACAGCGACACAGTAAAATATTTAAATTATATTGACGGCAATTTTGTTGCTGAAACGCAAGCTGACATAGACGCAGAAAACTTAATAGAATTTAGAGAAGAACGTAACAAACGTTTAACAGATACAGATTGGACGCAAACTTTAGACAGTCCGTTATCTGAAACAGACAAACAGAACTATCGCACACTAAGACAGAATTTGAGGGATATGCCGCAAGCTGACGGTTTCGATCCTCTCAACCCCGTATGGCCTACCTTGCCATAATGCCAACCAAATAAGGAGATCTTAAAAATGGCTACTTTAAACGACAGAGTGCTAGACTCTGGACTCGGAGTTTTAGACACTGAAGCAAATAGAATTGATGTTTGTAGTCAAGAACCGACTACCTACGCTGCTGCAACTTCTACATACACACTAGGTAACTCTACCTCACTTTCTGGCGCTTCACCCTCAGACCGATCTGGCGGTGGGCGTGAAGTTGTTTTTGCGGCTATTTCAGATGGTAGTATTACAGGTAATGGCACTGCAACACATTACGCTATTAGCGATACAAACAACAGCAGATTGCTTGTCACTGGCAGCTTATCAGCCTCTCAGTCTGTAACTAGCGGTAATTCATTTACAGGCGCTAGTTTCGCAACGGGTATTCCAGATCCATCATAGAAAGTGAGCTAATGGTTATGACTACTAAAACGGTTTACCACTTTGAGTTTGTTTCTGATGAAATCGCAAAAAAAATATCTGACAAAGGCTACACGACAGATTTGAAAAGCGATGAAGTCAAAGACGAAAAGAAAAAAGAAACGGAAAAGTAGATGGTTAAATTTGCTGATAGGGTTTCCGTTTCAACTAGCACTACCGGAACGGGTACATTAAGTTTAGGCTCTGCTCGTTCTGGTTATCAGACGTTTGCAGATGGTGGCATTTCAGACGGTGACACAGTACGTTATGTCATTGAAGATGGTACTGCTTGGGAAATTGGGCAAGGCACTTACACCCACAGCGGCACGACACTTTCTAGGACTCTAAGCAGTAGCTCTACTGGTTCGCTTCTTAATCTCAGCGGTTCTGGATATGTCTTTATCAGTCCGTCTGCTGCTGATTTAACTCTGTCAGGTGGTGCTCACAATTTCACAGCATTTACAGCGACGGCTGGGCAAACCAGTTTTAGCGTAAATTATAGTGTGGGGAATATTTTACTTTTCATCAATGGAACTAAAATTGATGAGGCGTCATATACTGCAAGTTCAGGAACGGCTGTAGTTTTAGGTTCTGCTGCAAGTGCTGGAGATATAGTAGAAGTTGTAGAGTATGGCGGTGCATCTGCAAATTATTCTACTACAGAGTTTACTGCAACGTCAGGACAAACTGCATTTAGTGGCAGTTATAATATTAACAAAAGTGCGGTCTATTTAAACGGGATTCTCTTACTCCCGTCCACAGACTATTCAATTTCCTCTACAAGCGTCTCTTTAGTTTCTGGAGCTAGTGCTGGAGACATTTTGCAAGTGCAACAATACGCAATATAACTTAATTCCCAGGAACTAAGGTATTGATTTTATTACATAAATAAGGATCTGATATGAGTATTAATAGAAATTTATCAAAATTTGCACCTAAAATAAATTCGTCAGGTCAAGCTGCTGTTGCAGAAATAACTGTAACGGTGGCGTCGGTTGGCGGTGGCAACAGATATCATTTTGATGGAACGTCACAGCAGACCGTTTCTCTTTCTAAAAGCATTACCTATCGTTTCAATACTTCTGACTCTAGTGTTAGTGGACATCCGTTAAGATTTAGTGAAACCTCAAATGGTACGCATGGGGGCGGCTCTCAATATACTACTGGAATTACAACTGTAGGAACTGCTGGAAGCGCTGGAAGCTACGTTGAAGTAACACTGGAAGCAGATGCTCCGGACATACTTTATACATATTGCCAACATCATTCTAACATGGGTGGTTTAGTTAAAACTGCTCCGGTTGGTGATGCAAACTTTGCTAGTTTTGCAAGCACATTTACTTTTCCAACTTCAGACGGATCAGCTAACCAAGTGCTGCAAACTGATGGATCAGGAGCGCTTTCTTTTGGTACACCAGCATCAAGTTATGCAGACAGTGATGTTGATACTCACTTAAATAGAAGCAGTGCAACAGGCGGTGATTATTTATTTTACAATGGTAACGATTATTCTTGGCAATCTGCATTAAATGAACTTTCAGACGATACCACACCTCAATTGGGCGGTGATTTGGATGTCGTGACGCGTAGTATAGTTTCTACATCTAACAGAAATATTAACATTACTCCTAATGGATCAGGAAAAGTAGTACTTGATGGTATCTCCCATCCAAACGCAGATGGTAACAGTGGACAAGTTTTAACAACTGATGGATCAGGAAACTTATCATTTGCATCTGTTGGGTCACTTGCTGGGTCAGGTATTCAAAACGTATCGGATGACACTTCTCCACAATTAGGAGCAAGTTTAGATGTCGTGACTCATAGTATTGTATCTACTTCTAATAGAGATATTAATATTACTCCCGATGGTTCGGGGAAAGTTGTCTTGGATGGGTTGTCTTATCCGCAAGCAGACGGAAGTGCCGATCAAGTCCTAAAAACGGATGGATCAGGTAATTTAAGTTTCGTAGATCAAGCAACAGGTGGTGGCGGTGGAACCTTTACGGCAACAGCATCCGGTGCTTTATCAGATGGTACTTTAGTCGCAGTCAATGCTGACGGAACAGTTAGCAATGTTTTATTTGCAACGCCTGCGTCAGTTGGTTCTGAAACTATTCTGCACAGTGGGAGTCTAATAACTTATCCGTCAGCAATAGTTGATCCTGATACTAATAAAGTAATTGTTGTTTACTCTCATTCCAATACATCAAAATGTGCTGTTGGAACAATTTCAGGTACGTCTATAAGTTTTGGAACTCCTGTAAACTTTGAATCAGGGAATAATACTAGTAACAGTATCGCTTATGATACCACAAATAATAAAGTTGTAATTGGTTTTAATGATCTAGGGGACACTGATCATGGTAAAGCAATTGTTGGTACAGTAAGTGGTACATCAATTTCGTTTGGTTCACCTGTAAAATTTTATGCCGGACTGACTGGTGAAATAAACGTTGTATATGACAGTAATGCTCAAAAAATGGTTTTCATTTATAGAGACAGTCAAAACAATGGAGTAGCTAAAGCAATTGTAGGGACAGTTTCTGGAACATCTATTTCTTTTGGATCGCCAGCAAATATTGGAACTACAAGTATGTCATATGCTTCATTGGTTTATGACTCTAATGCTAATAAAGTAGTCGCTGTTTATCGGGATAGTGCAAACAGTAGTTACGGAACTGCGGCAGTGGGGACGGTTTCGGGTACGTCTATTTCTTTTGGAACGCCAGCTGTTTTTAATTCTGCGGTTACACAACGTATAGGAGCTTCATTCGATAGCACAGAAAACAAAGTCGTTATTGGTTATCACGATGATGGAAATAATAGTTACGGAACGGCTATAGTCGGTAATGTTTCGGGTACAAGTATTAGTTTTGGTTCAGCCGTAGTTTTCAATAGTGCTAATACAATCAATATTTCACCAGTATATGACTCTAATACAAAGAAAACGCATATTGCCTACTTGGATTATGGCGATGGAGAAAAAGGAAAATTGATAGCTGGAACAGTTTCTGGAACATCTATTTCTTTTGAAACAGCTATTGCATTTAATAATCCGTACCATAGAACAAATGCAGCAGCCTTTGACCCAAATACTAATAAAGTTGTTGTATTTTATGGCGAATATACTAACCAAAGCAATGGTGCAGCTGTTGTTGTCACACCAAGCTCAACGAGCCAAATTCTAACTTCGGAAAACTTTGTAGGTATATCAGATGGTGCTTACGCCAATGGTGCGACAGCTACAATACAAACAGCAGGTTCTATAGATGATGCACAAAGCGGATTAACAGCAGGTCAAAGCTATTATGTTCAATTAGATGGAACATTAGGATTATCTCCTGATACAGTTGAGGTTTTAGCAGGTACGGCTGTTTCAGCAACAGAATTATTGATAAATCCAGATACAAACCCTGCAACTTTTGGAACTTCTCAAGTTGATGCTCACCTTAATCTAAGTGGGGCATCTAGTGGGCAAGTTCTAAGTTACAATGGTTCAGATTATGCTTGGACGGATGATGTGGCAGGGGCAGGTAGTATTACAGCTACAGCTTCAGGAGCATTAGCAAATGGTGAAATAGTTATTCTTAACTCTGACGGTACTGTGAGTGTGCCAAGTGCAAATGTTGCAGCTTCTACAGGGTCTGCGGTAGATTTTATTTCAGGTGCTGGCGGAATGGAATACGCTGTTGGGGTTTATGATCCTGATAATCAAAAGGTTATTTTCGTTTATATGACTGGGAGTACTGGATATGGTACGGCCACGGTAGGAACAGTTTCGGGGAATAGTATAACTTTTGGAAGTCCTGCATATTTTACCACTGGTAGTGGGTGGTTTGCTTTTAATATTGATGCTGCTTATGACCCGACTAACGATAAAGTTGTAATTACATTTCAAGATAGAAATAATAGCAATTATGGTGCTGCGATAGTTGGAACTGTATCTGGTACTAGTATTAGTTTTGGGACTAAAGCTACTTTTGAATCTTCAGCGGTTTATAAAACCAAAGTAGAATATGACCCTAACACTGGAAAATTTTTAGTTGTTTATATTCTTCAAAGTGGTGGATTATTAAGAGCAAAGGTGTTTTCTGTCAGTGGCACTAGTATAACTGTTGGTTTTGAGGCTACAGTTACCACTACCTCTATGGTAGATAATTATGATTATGACATGGTTTACGATGCCAGTGCTCAAAGAATTGTGATTGCTTATGCTGAAGGTACTTCAAGTGGAAGGGCAAGAGTTGCAACGATTGTTGACACTAGCGTAGGACTTGGTTCAGCAGTGACATTTTTCTCAGGTAATATTGGGTTTCCAAGCATTACTTATGACAGCACTGCTCAAAAAGTATTAGTTGGATATGAAGACCAAACAAATAGTCAATTTAGTGCTGTAGTTGGAACTACAGTTACTGGTAATCCTGCAAGTATTAGTTTTGGTTCGGTTGCTTCAATTTCAGATAATGCAGATAATATTTCCTCAAGATATGACCCAGATGCAAATGTTCATACTTTTGTGTTTCGTAATGAAAGCGATAGTAATGTACTATCAACTCTAAACGCTACTATTAGCGGAACTTCAGTGTCTATTGGTTCAGCATCCGTTCTTTTGTCTGGTGTGCAAGGTACTCAATGCAATTTGGTTTATGATACTGCAAACAAAAAAATGGTTAGTATTTTTCGAAATGTAAGTTCAAGCAATATAGGAACGTGCGTAGTTTTTAATAATGCTATTTCTGGAAATCCTTTAACGGATGAAAACTATATAGGTATTAGCAACGCTGCATACGCAGATGGGGCAACTGCTACTATTCAGACCGCAGGTTCTGTAGATGATGCACAGTCAGGTTTAACCCCTGCACAAACATACTTTGTACAAACAAACGGTACTATTGCGCTTACACCAAGCTCACCTTCAGTAGTCGCAGGTACAGCTATCTCTGCAACACAGTTACTTATTAAATCTGGACAACCAATTGAGAAACCAAACACAACACAACTTGTTGCCAGTGGTACGTTAGCTGATGGTACTAAGGTTTGTGTCAATTCTGATGGAACAGCTAGTGCAATTACCGAAACAGTCGTAAGTGGTTCGGTTGGTACATCCGTTACTCATAATTCAGCATATTCAGATGACCACGGAGTAGCATATGATACTGTCAATCAAAAAGTATTGATAGTTTATAAAGACGTTGGCAATTCTAGTTATGGAACAGCCCAAGTCGGAACGGTTTCTGGCACTTCTATTTCTTTTGGCAGTAAATCTGTTTTTGAAGAGAGTAGCACTGATTTGTGTTTTGTTATTTGGGATGAAAATGCAGATAAATTTGCTATAATATATAGAGCTTCTTATGCAGGGAGATGTAAGGTTGCTACCATAAGCGGAACATCTGTTAGTTTTGGTTCAAGAACTGATATGGACACTTCTTCTATGAATATGGGTGCAGGTACTTTTGATAGTACAAATAATAAAATAATTGTAGCTTATGGTGATGGTACAAGTAACTCTCAGCCAACTGTAAGAATAGGAACAATTAGTGGTACGACATGCTCTTTTGGTTCTAAATATGCTATAGATACTGGTGGCTATGCACAACAAATTGGAATTGCGCATGATGCAAATTCTGGAAAAACTGTATTTGCTTATAAAGATGCAGGGAATAGTAATTATGGGGCTGCTCGCGTAGGAACAGTTGCTGGTTCGTCAATTACTTTTGGCACAAAAGTTACGTTTAGTGGTAGCAATGCAATTTCTGATCCTTTCTGTGTTTATGATCCAGTTAATTATAAAGTAGTTGTCTTATATAACGATGAAGGAAATTCCAATAAAGGTACTGCTCTTGTTGGAACTGTAAGTGGTACAGATATTTCTTTTGGTTCGGCTGCAATTTTTGAAGCTAATGCAATGAAGTATACGAAAGGAGTATATCATGCTGCTGGGGGTAAAGTTGTAGCTATGTATCGCTTAGATGGTGGTAATAATAACGATAATATTTCGTCAGCAGTAGGAACAATTAGTGGTACATCAATTTCTTTTGAAACTCCTGTTTCAGTAACAAGTTTTGATACACAGAAGCTTGGTGTGGCTTATGATGCTGCAAGTCAAAATCTTGTTGTTTCAACAAGAGATTCCGATAATAGCAATTACGGAAAAACTACTGTGGTCAAAATTAGCTATTCTTCCCAAAATCTTACATCAACAAACTACATTGGAATATCCGATGCAGCTTATACAAATGGTCAAACTGCTACGATACAAGTTGCAGGGGCAACAGATGATGCTCAATCCGGTCTGACAGCTGGTCAACTTTATTATGTGCAGAACGACGGAACATTAAGCACAACAGCAGACAGTCCATCTGTCATTGCTGGTACTGCAATTTCAGCAACCAAACTAATCGTAAAAGGATAGATTATGAAAATTATAGTAGAAACTGCAACTAATTTAGCAAAATATGCGATTGCTGATGACGTAGTTGTTGAGTCAACAGCTTCTAATATTACTGTTGGTGATCCAGTAGATTTTATTATTGGTGATTTAAATGACGCAAGCACAACAGTTTATGCAGACGTTAGCGATACACCTGATGATTGGATTGGAAACAAGTATTGCTACAATGGCACAAAGTGGACAGCTAATCCTGACTATGTAGAGCCAACAGAAGATGATAGCGGTGATTAATGCTATAGCTCCTGGCACTAAAGTCAATAAAATCAATAACTTAGGCTAATTTTATGTTTGGATTTGCGCCAATAGCGTCTGCTCCTATAGCAGACGATGTGACAGTAAATGTTGTTAATGTTACTCCAAGTAACGTTGTTACAGGCGCTCCAGTAGTTGATAATATTGCTGTCACTGTAGTCCACAACTTTACATTTAATGATGTTGTGACTGGTGCTCCAGTAATAGAAAATGCAAACGCTACTATATCAAGGAACTTTACGCTAGATAGCGTGTCGGTTGGCTCTCCCCAGATTGACAACTTTGCAGTTACACAAACACACAATCTTGTTACTCTTAATATTGCTACAGCGCCCCCAAGTGTTGCAGCTTTTACGCTGACACAAAATCACAACTTTACATTTAGTAATGTTGTAACTGGTGCTCCGGTTGTACAAAACTTTAATTGTGCAGAGCGTGAAACATTAGTATCTGAGGATGTTGTTACAGGCGCTCCAGTAGTTGACAACTTTACACTTACACAAGCTCAGATAATAGCTATCGGTGATGTAACAGCTGGTGTTCCAGTTATCGACAGCGCAACTATAACACAAGTCCACAGCTTTACATTTAACGGTGTCGTTACAGGCGCTCCAGTCGTTCCAAGCTTTGCAATAGCTGAGGACGAAAGCTTTATTATAACTAATGTTGTCGCTGGCTCACCAGTAGTTGATAGTCTAGCGATTACACAAAATCACAGCTTTACGTTTAACGATGTTACAACTGGCTCTCCTACTACTGACAGTCTAGCGATACAACTGTCTGACGCTTTTGTTCTTACAGACGTTACTTCCGGTAATCCTGTTGTAGATAACTTCGCAGTTACACAAACACACAGCTTTACATTTAATGATGTTGTTACTGGCTCTCCAGCAATTGCAAACTTTGCAGCAGCTGAGGACGAAAGCTTTGTGTTTAACAACGTCGTTTCTGGGTTGCCTGCTGTTCCAACCTTTAACCTTACTCAGCAACACAACTTTACATTTAACAATGTAACTGCTGGCGCTCCACAGATTAGCGCTTTCACTGTTACAGATATTTTACAAAACTTTACTTTTACGGAAGTTGTGTCTGGCGCTCCAAGTGTAGGCACTTTTGCTTTAGCGCAAAATCAGGTCTTTACTTTTAACAATGTCGAAACTGGTAATGTTTCAGTTCCGGCACTGCTTCTCAATGTTGGAACGTTAAGCATTGTTGATTTTGAATCTACTAGCAGAAATTCAGCTGAGGTTGCAGCAGCAACGTCTAGAAATCAGGTCACAGTTTCAGAGGTATAATTATGGCTTTTAATATTAAGCAAAACGACACAAGCCCACAGATAGCAGCTACCCTAAAAGATGGGTCAGGAAATGCTAGAGATATAACTGGAGCTTCTGTAAGATTTCATATGAGACGCATAGGCGCTGCAAGTGCTTCTGTCACCTCAGATGCAACTATCTTAGTGGCAAGTGCTGGAACTGTTAAATACGCATGGCAAACCGGAGACACTTCCACAGCTGGCAGTTTTCAAGCAGAGTTTCAAGTTACGTTTGCTGATGGTGGAATAGAGACTTTTCCAAATGACGGATCAATTGCAATCGACATAACTCCAGAGCTTGCATAATGACAGATAAGAGAACAGTTAGTAGCGCTCACGAGCGTATAGACAAGCTTGATATGAGCTTACTAGAGCTTTCGACAATTGTGAAGTTACAGCATAAGGATCTCTACGGGCGTATAAAGCTTATCCAGAATATTATTATTGGCGCTTCCGGTGCTATAATTCTGATGCTGGCTACGGTTATCACTAGACTGAGCTAATTATGGTTGATCCAATTACAGCTGTATCAGCTACGCTTGCGACAATCTCAGGCGGTATAAAAGCTGGAAAACAACTCTACGCAATGAAGAATGAAATTGTCAATTTTTTTGACGGTGTAGATGAAGCAAAAGCGAGACATGCTAAGAAGAAAAACAGCATATTTTCTGGGTCATCTGAGGAAGGATTATCGACCTACTTAGATCTCATGGCCGCCAGAGACGCTGAACAAACCTTACGCGAGTTAATCGTCAACAGTAGAGGATTAAGTAGCTATACCGAGTTGCAGAACATCCGTAAAGAAATACGGCAAGAGCGCAAAGCAGCTGAGGCACAGAGACAGATAGAACGTCAGAAACGCGCAGAGGCAGCGCTGACTGTTGCGGTCATTGTCGTAGCTGCTGTTGCACTGTTTGGCGGTATGTATTTATTCGCAATCTATATGGGTTGGCTGTCTTTCTGATGTTTGTGCTGCTCTGGGTAATGCTTACGTCAGCTGGTGAGCTAAAGCATTATCACATTAGTTCGCATAGCACTGAGCAAGCTTGTGAGGCTGATCTAAAGCGCTCAAAAATTTTGGTCACAACTAAAAACAGCAAAGTTATCTGCATAAAAATTGAACGGTAAATGTATCTCCGACAGTGGAAGCTTAAGTATGTGCTCTACGATGATAAGGGCTACGTGCTGATGATTTGTAGGGATCTCAGAATTATTAGAAAATTGGTAGAGGATTTAAGAAAATGAAC
>TARA_R100000654_G_scaffold64623_1_pt1 | contig 21241 bp, 8 predicted proteins | sample TARA_R100000654 | Tara Oceans TARA_R100000654 (sample SAMEA2622473) | marine metagenome | biome: marine biome (ENVO:00000447); feature: surface water layer (ENVO:00002042); material: "saline water (ENVO:00002010), including plankton (ENVO:xxxxxxxx)" | depth 5 m
CTTTCTTTTATATTTTCACCTAAAGCTTCTATATCTTGATCTTTTATACCTAAGTCCCAAGTATTCCAACCTAGTACTAAAGCAACTCTTTGCCAAGTTTCATTTCTACTGTCTAAAGCGTTTTCTAAGTTACGTAGCTTGTTAGAAAGTCTAGCTAATGGTAAATTAGTAACAGCTTCTATAACATTACCTATAGCACTAAAAGCAGGATTATCAACTTTAAAACCTCTTTCTTTCATTATATCTCTATTAAATCTTTCAGTTTGTATAGATGAATATATTTTTCTAAGCTTAGAACCAATAGGTGGTGAAAAACTAAGCGCTGCTAATATAGTATAAGTGTGATCAGGTCTAGTCATAAACTTTTCATCAAGATCTTTAGCTCTTTGTTTTTGATATTCTAACAACGTGTTTTTTAATGTAGCAACACCTTTACCACCATAACCAAACGTTGATAACCAAGAATCAAAAATACTATTTAACATCCTTTCTTTTTTCTTTTCTTTTGCTTCATCATCTTCATCACCCATCGTAGCAAATAAAGCAGACTGTAAAGCTGTAAATAATATACCTTGTGCAATACCATAATAAGCTATTTTAGAAACATGTGTTTTAGTATCACCTCTACCATTTATAATATCTCTAAACGCCTTGTCCATAATACGACCATATTGCATAGGTGTATTCTGAAAAGATAATATCATCCTACCTAAGGCATCAGCTTGTTGCTGTGATATTAAATCAGGTCTTGCAGACTGCTGTGATACTTCTGTTATTTCTTGAAAATCTAAAAATGCTTGTTTTTCAGCTTCAAACTTAGACATACCGTCTTTCATATACTTGTTAACTCTGTTTCTATAAAAAGTAGCACCACCTGAAGCAATAGCAAAACTATCAGCTAATTGTGTAGGTAAAAATCCTATTTTTAATAAATATCTTATAGCAGCTTTAGCTTGCTCGTAAGCACCTTTACCAGTAACAGCTTCGCTTAATTCTTGTTCGTTAACACCTCTTTGATTACCAGCACGTCTTTGTTTTAAAAAGTCTGAGTTAAACAAGAAAACAAAATCTGACCAAAATTGTTTTTGATTTGCAAATGCAGCAGCTGCTTTAAGCGGATTGTTATCACTCCAGTTCATGTAGTTTATAGAAGATATAGTCTGTAATACAGCAGAACGTATGTTAAAAAACATTATAGCACCTATAGATCCGTTAACCCAGTTCATAAATTCATTAGTTAATCTACTTTTATTTGTAGGCCTGTTTCTACCAGTTTTCATACGATATAAAACGTCTTGTAAAGCTTCTACAAATTTAGTGCCATATATAACTTTTATTTTATTCATGTTTTCAGGGCTAAACATTTGATCTATATTTAACTGCCACTCAGCTAAATACTTAGATCTTACATCACCTAAAGCACCATCACTAAATAAATCTGATTTTATGTTTTCTGTTAACCAATACTCGCTTGGAGCTGTAAAGCTTTGTTGTTCTTTTGATATTGTACCAACAGCATCAGCAAAAGCTTTTATATCTGGATTATTTTCTACAAATTCTGTAAGAGCCTTTGCATCTCTTTTTGTCATACCAGGTACTTCAATACCGTTTTTATTCCATAAATACACCCTAACGGCTTGATCAACATTATAATTTTTAATATAATCAGGTGTATTTTCAAACTTTTTTAACTCGGTAGTTAATTGTTTTTTAACTTTAGGTAAACTTTTTACTAGCTCTTTGTATTTTTCCATTGTACGTTGTCTAGCTGTATTAAGTTCGTTTATACCTTTAGCAAAAGGATCTATTAAAGTTTTCTTAAAAAACTCAAATTGTCTTTCACCAACTCTACCTTTACCTAAAAAGTTATATAATAAGCCCATAAAGTCTTGAGCAGATGGTGGCACCAAATTAAAGTACCTACCTTTTCTACTTCTTAAATTAGCTTGTACATCTGAAAAACGTTTTTGTGAATCAACGCCAGTAGTATCTTCTATTATATCATTAAACTGATCATTAATTGATCTACTAAACTTTACTTTAGCTTGTACAGACTTACCTTTAATGTCTAGCTGGTTTATTACATCAGCTACAGCTTTTACGTTGGGTAAAGCATCATCAACAAAATATATATCATTATAACCTTCTGAATATTTACCAGTTATCCAAAGTGCTTTTGCTTCACCAGTACTATTACCTAAACCAGTAATATTTTCTAACGGTATGTTTATGCCTTTTGTTTTAAGCCAACCGTGTATTGCCGTAGCGCTTGCTGGTGGCCTAGCAGTTAGTACATAGTTGTTTTTAGCACCATATTTTTTTATTCTGTTTCTAAGCTTTTGTAATAAAGGTCCTTCGACACCGCCTCTAACATTTACAAAATCTTTAAAATCAAACTTATACCCTTGCTCTGCTAGCTTAGGACCTTTTATTGGCCATTGACTACTAGTTATTTTTATTTCTTTACCTTGTGGACTAGTAGCTATAATAAAATTATCACCTTTATCAATTAACGTTTCATCAAAATCAAAAGCAGACATACCTCTAGATGTTTTACTATATTTTTCAATATTTCTAGTATTTGCAGCTGATTTACTTTGTTTTGTTAAAGCTATTTTTTCTGCAGCTTTATCTAAAGCTTGACCAAATTCTTTAGCCACTTTAGAATCTTTAAATAAATTAACGTTAGATTTTACAAATTGATTATCATCTAACTTAGGTCTAAATCTATGATTTATAAGACCAGCATCAGAAACTTGAAAACTAATATGTACAGTTATAGCATCTGTTTCTTTGTTAAGTTGCAAAGGTATTATTTGTTGCTCTACAGGTTTACCTTCATTAAACATATCAACAGCAACTTTAGCGTTTCTATATGATTCACTATCAGTTTCCATTAAATAAGCGTTAAAATCTACTAGTAACAAACTTTGTGCGTTATTACCAGAATAATTGTTTAAAATATAATCTCGCATTACGTAATCTAAACTAACAGTAGTATCTACTTGAAAACTATTTTTAAAAGCTTTTAATGCTTCAAACTGCTTTGATCCAACCTGTAAAGGTTTAGTAAAGTCTTTAATAGTTTCAATATTATTTTCAGCTAAAAAATTATTAACTTCTTTTCTAATTTCTAAAACTTTTTTAATAATAGCTTCTTCAAATGGTTTTCCAGTAGTTTCGTCTATAGTATTATTTTTAGTTGTAAAACTAAGCGTATCTCCTACAGCGTTTAAAGTTCTACTAACCCATTGAGCAAAACCTCCTTTTACCTCTAAATTAAATGTAACGCCAGGATAAATTAAAGAAATATCTCCATATCCATCTGTTAACTTACCTTTAGTATTTTTATTTACAATATCTTTACTAGCGTTTTCTAAAATCTTACCTCTAGTTTCAACTTTACCATTTTTTCTAGCTTCTTCAATACCATTTAGAAGAAAACTATCAAGCTCTCTGTCATTATTTCTTTCATATGCACCTTCATTTCTAATCCTAAAAGCTTCTCTAGCAAATAAAGCTTTATCTTTAGTAGACATGGGTGAATTTATAGTAACTCCTTGACCAGGTACTTTAAAAACTAAATCTTTAGAATAATTTTCAAAATCTTCTTGTTTTGTTATATTATCTAACCTTAAAACTTCTTTTATATGATATGCTAAGTTTTTATCTACAACAGGCTTACTTGACTTACTAAACTTAATGCTAGGGTCTCTATTTATAGTAGCAGATAAAACTTGTATATCTGTATCATCCATAGTTTCACCTCTTAACTCAGCCATTTGTTGTCTTTTTTCAGCAACTTCAGGTTCTTGAGCTACTTGCATTGTAGCATCATAGTTTAATGATGCTGCTACGTATTTAGCTAATTGATCTTTTCTAGTACCTTTTAGCCCTGATCTAGCACCTGTTTTAGGATTTATAGGTGGTTGATCAAAAAACGCCATAAAATCATTTTCTTGTTTTTGATTACCTTCTATTTGTGTAACTTTTTCGTACAAAGAAACAGATTGTCCTTTGTCTATAGTGTTTAAAGCAGATGGTGGTAGTTGATTGTTATCAACAGCTTTTTGCACTTCTTTTTTACTAGTTAGTTTACTTACAAATTTAGTAAAAACTCTTTCATTATCTGGCATATTACGTTCCATCTGTACTAAATCCGCTGTAAACATAGAATTAATTAACGGTACTCTAAACTTAGTTATAGTTCCAATATATTTTCTTTTAGTACCAAGCATATTTTTAACTTGTTTGAACAAGTATGTAGATGCTTCACCAGTTAAATCTCTTTGTATTTGCCTAGCTGTTTTACCAGCATCATAAGCTCTAATTAATACTTTACGAGCTGTTTCTAATACAGCATTATAAGCGTCACTACCGTCTTCAATACCCATCGCTTGTCTAAGCTTTGACTTTGTAGGCTCTTTTTGTTTAGTTGTCTCTTGTTTTTTCTTAGCTCTAGCTTGTGGTGATATATCTTCTTCTTCAAACGTTTTAGTTCTAACATCTTCTTCTGCTGCAACTTGTACTTTTACTTCACCTTCTTTAGTTGTTTGGCCTATATCTACAGTAGGAGCTGTTGCCTGGCCTTTTGTGATACTATTATAAGCATCTTTTGCTTTATTAGCTATTTGAGCATTAATATGCCCAAATAAACCGCTAGGATTTTTTCTTTCAGGTTGGTATTTTTTAAACCAAGGAAAAAGCTCAGCGTAAGTTGTGTCTAAAAACGTTTTGTCATCAACCCCTTTGTGTGGTTGTTTTAAAATAAGATTATCTAATAAACCTTGTTCTTGTATTTTTTTATAAATATTTTCAGCTTCAACTTCAAAATAAGCATTTCCACCTTTTTCTTCTAAATTTATAACGGTGCCATCTTCATCTACAATTTGTTTTCCAAGATCATTTATTTCTTTTGTTGTTTGTGCTGGCGTTAAATCTCTTTTTGTTAAAGACTTTTTTTCTATAATAGGTCCTTGTTTAACACCTTCTTGTGCCATTTCAATAAACTGCTGTCTAAACTTACCTTTTTTTCTGTCTGACACATAAGCTTTTAAAAATGTTTTAACATCTTCTCCTGTTTTAAATTCTAAATTTTTATAACCTCTATTACCTCTATTAAATATTTTAGATAAAAACTTACCTATTTTAACTAAAACACTATCAGTAAGTTCGTTTTTTATAGCAGCATCAGCATAAGCGTTTAAATATTCTTCAGCGTATTGCTCAAAAGCTTTTTCAGATATTATTTTACCATCTTTATCTCTATTATACCTGTAGTTATTATCTATTCTTTTTTGTACAACTGCTTTTTCTTTTGCGTTTAAAGTACCTAAAAAATCTTTTATTAATACAGCGCCTTCTTCAGTTAAATCCGTTTCAACAGTGTTACCATTAACATCTTTTACGTTTCTAATCTTACCAGTTATTGATGACTTAACTATACTATGTAGTAATTCATGTGAACCTACTGTAACAGCGTTGTTTTCTGCAGCTGTTTCAACGTTAATCATTATTTCACTATCTACAACTACACCATCTACACCTCTCATGTCTTCTAGCGTTTTGTTTTTGCCAGTTTTAGCATTATATGCGTCTAAAAACTCTTGTTTTGTTTTATATGTTTTTTGTTCTAAACCTAATACTTTGTTTATAGCTGTTTCACTAGTTCTAAGATCATCCATTAGAAACTTTTTATTAGCTTCTATTTTTATATCATTTATTTTTTTGTTTTCAACCTGTAAACTATTGTTTACATCTTCAGCAATATTATTAAACTCTTCTTGAGTTAATTGTTTGTTTTTAAACTGATTTTGAAATGTTTCAAGTTTAGCGTTTAATTTTTTCTTTGTATCTAATATATTTATTAACTCGTCTGTTTGTTCTTTAGTTATGTAACTAGATTTTTTTCTATTATCTGTTAAAAATTTTTTAAAATTATTTTCTACGTTTATAATTTTTTTATCAATAGCGTCTTTACCTTCTTGTGTTCTTGAGTTAACTTTTTGTTGTTGTAAAGCACCTAGAGCATCAATATATTCATTTACTTTTAAATTATCTTTATCACTTCTAAAAGCTCTGTTTATAATACGTCCACCAGCAGACATACCAGTTCCACCAACAAAACCTTGTAAATATTCTTCTAAAGCTTGTTCGCTAATTAAGTGATTATAAACAGCGGCTATTGGATCTTCTTGTTTAGCAAGAGATATGTTAGCGGCGTTTAAACCACCTTGAAAATATTCTGTTAAACCTTCTCTATTTCCAGTGCCAACTAAACCAACAATACGTTTAACAGCTGTAGTTTTAGCCCTGTCTAACATGTAGTTAGTTATACCTTTGTAACCTACTCTTTCAAGTGCAGCCGCAGTAAGACCTAAAAGAACAGGTGTAGTAACTTCGTCTTCGTTATTTTCTAATAATTTTTTTATAGAAAGATTTACATCTTGATCACCATACAAGCTTTTTGCTTTTTCTATATTGTATTCTGTATACATTGGGGCAGCTACTTGCGGTACTAAGGTAACACCTCTTGTAAGCATAGCAGGTACAACAGTGGTAAGAACACTGGTTAAAGCATTTGTAATACCAAGACCTATATCACCTATATCACCAGCATTAAAACCTCCAACTATACCTTCACCCGTATATTCCATCAACTCATTAAGCTCTTGTACAGCTTCATACTTTTGCTGTAATAATGCTTCTGCGTCATAGCCTAAATAACTAGACCACTTCAAACCAAGCGCTTGTGTAGAAATAAAAGCTTGTTGCAAACTTCTTCCTGCGTTTTGAAAAACGTTTAAAAACTTTTCAGTATCACTTATACTTGCGTTTAGCTGCTGCTGTTTCTGTTGCTGTTGCTGCTGCTGTTGCTGCTGCTGTTGTAATATTTGCTCGTTTTGATACCTAAAAAGCGCACCATAAAGTATTTCTTGAGTTGTAGGGTTATCAGACATTGTATTTTTTTATATTATAGCTTAATAAACATGCTTATCATCAAAAGGATTAAAATCACTCTCAAAATCAACGCCTGGCATCGGTAACGTAAAATCAACTATAGTATTGTTATAATCTCTTCTACTCTTGTCTCTGTTTTCATACATTTTTTTCATAATTTTTATCATCTTTTCAGTATTTGTTTTATCAGAACCCATTGTGTCAAATCTAAAGTATACAGCTGTTTTAGGATCGGTTTCATGGAAAAAAACTAAAGTATCCATATCTGTGAAAGAAGTGGCAGTTCTATTTTTTGTTGTATTGAAAAAATGAAAGCCATATTTTTTAAACTCTCTATTTAAAGAATTAATAACAAACTTGTTATCATCATACTGAAGTAAATATTTATTAAACTCTAATTTTCTACCACCTACAACCGCATATGGAACTAATAAATTATCTAATCTTTTATTTAAATCTTCAGACATTTTTTTAGTATCAAGTTCTTTTTTGTCTTTTTCTTTATTTTCTTTTTCTTTTTCTTTTTCTCTTTCTATAGAGTTTTTTATTTGCTCATTAACAAAAGCTTTTATATCTTTTTCTTTAGCTTTTGGAAAAAGCCTTTTGTACATATTGATAATCTCTTCTGGATCGTATGGCAGTTTAGGCATTAATTTATCGTATTTTTCATTATCTGGAAAATACTGTATAAAACCTTGTCCGTCTTCAAAAGTAAAAGTTATGTTTCTAGCGGTTGCTCTTTTTTTAGGTAATTTAGTTTCTTTATCGAAGTCAAGATAAATAGTATCAGGATTCATTTTAATATTAGCAGTTTTTGATTCGCCGCTACTTATTTTATTAAAATTACTAGCATAATCATTAAAATTACCAACAGGTAAAATTTCTCTATAAACAGGATTTTTTAATCGATTATTATTAACTAAATGGTCTATAACTAAATTATAAGCAATATTATTGTTATTAAAAGGTGCTTTTGTCCAGTTTACACCATCTGTAGTTTGCATTATTTCACCATATTTATTTAAAGCAAAATCCATTTTTTCAGCTTTAAAAAGGTCACCATCTTTACCTATATATTCAGTTGCTAAATCTTTACCTATAATTGATGCCATTACATTTCTAGCAATACCTCTAGATTTTGGTAGTTTAGAAAACTGAAGAGTTTTACCAGTTTCTAAATAGTTACTTACTGCTTTAAATGGTGCAATAACATCATTAAATCCTACAGATTCATCAGTACTAGCTGTTAAATTTGGATCATCAGTTGGCGCTCCTTTAAAATTACCTAGAGCATCGTACATATCTACATCTATACCTTGATCTTGTAAAATAGAAGCAATTATTGGATCTCCTTGTGAAATATTATTTGAAGTTTGATCAACATTATTTAAAGCTAACATATCACGATTAGGATCATCAGAAGGTATAACAATAGAACCACTATCATCACCACCACCATCATCATCTTCATCGTCATCAAAATCATAAATTATTACACGATCATCTCCGCTTCCACCATCTTGATTGTTTGTAGTTGTACTTGTAACTCGATTATCTTGTGAAACTGGAGCTGTGTATGTTGTATCTGTAATTATACCGTTTACAGTACTTTTATACCATTTTAAAAACTGAGTTTTCATACTTACTAAATTACCTTCAGCATCGTAGTATTCTTTTATTGTGCCATCACGTTTCATGTCGTTTATAATAGCAGCATTTTCTTCTGGAGTAATATTTTCTACATCTATTACACCGTCCTCTCCTCCGTATTTTTCATTAAACTCTGAATTGTATATAATTTGATTAGCTATTAATGAGCTTACAAAGCTGTCTGTATTAATACCGTCGTAAAATTCGTTTGCACCAAAACCATTCCATACTAAAGAATTTATTTGATCAGGTTTTAACTTTGTCATTTTAGCAAACAAAGGCAACATTTTCACGTTATAAACCTCGCTACCTATACTGTTAGCAGCACTACCAGCTTGATTTCTTTCCAATGCATTTCTAAAATCAAGAGCTTCACCTCTTATTAAAACATCAACGTCTTGAGGCACTCCTAAATTTTGTTTCGGTTCTGCGGCTATTTTATCTAAATAAATAGGTGGTGTATCAGGATTATTTGGATCTTGCCATATAAGTCTACCATCTTCATTAATTTTTATATTTTCACCTTTTTCATTATAAATATCAAGCCACATAGCTTTTTCTTCATCTGTCATATCTTTGCCAAAATCACTTTCAGGTACTTGCTCGCCGTTTCTTATTTCTAATAAACGTTTATTTACAACATCAAAATTAACAACAACATCTTGGTTTTTTTCTATTTTTTTCTGTAAATTAGCGTATCTTTCATCTGCAGGATTTAAAGCGGCTAGTAAACGCATGTTTTCTCTAACCTGACTAGCTCTAAAAACAATATCATCTGTTATAGGTATTGGAGTACCATCATTATCACCAAAAATAACTGAATTAGAAATATCTGGTAAACTTTGTTGTAATATAGCAAACCTTGCTTTAAAAGCAGCTTCTCTTTCTTTGATTAAGTTAACAGTAGGTCCTATAAGATTTGTAACATTTTTTTTCACACGAAGAACAGCACCTAAACTTTGTGATCTATACATAGCAGCAACTTTATCAAGAGCACTACCACTAGCTGGTGTTTCTATTGTGCTTATGTATTCATCTATAGCTGTATTATCTATAGATCTTGCTTGTATTGCCGCAGCACCTAAACCTAAAGTTTTATCTATATCAAATATACCTTTATAACCTTCTGGGCCTGTAAGATTTACATTTGGTACTGTAATATTTTCGTTGTTATTTTCTTCTGCCATTGTTTAATATTTTATTTATTAACCGCTAAAACCAGGTATGTCTTCAAAAATTAATTTACCAGCATCATCTTTACCTAGTCTTTTACCATACATCATACCTCCTTTAGCAAACAAACCAGTTATACCACCAGCAGCATCTCCTATGCCAGAAATAAAACCAGCTCTAGCTGTTTCTATAGCTAAATCTGCAGCCATTTTTCTATCTGCAGCTAAACCAAGTAAAGCTTCTTGTTTCTTAGCTTCAGCTAATTGTTTTTTCTCTTCACCACTTGCTTTTAATATATTTATTTCACCTGTAGCTCTTCTTTGCATTAAGTCAATATCATAAGCAGCTTTTCTTCTTTGTTCTTCACCTGCTATCCTAAGTTTTTCATTAGCTTGTCTTTGTTGTGCTAATTGTAAAGAAGCTTTTCTAGCTTGTTCGTTAGCTATGTTAGACAGTGATTGCGCTAAAGCACCTACGCCAGAAGCACCAGCAGCACCTCTAAACTGTTGCATTAAGTTAGCTTGTGATTGTTGTTGCTGTTGTTTTAAATAATCAGCCGCACCAGTATCTACTGTTAAATCTTCATATAAATTTTCTGCATATGGATTTTGCATACCAGCAAGAGGGTTTGTTAAGTTTGCATATGGATTTTCAAACTGCATGTCTTCAAATTCTTTAAAAGCATCATCAAATTTTTTTCTAGCGTTTCTTTGTTCGTTTTTTCTTGTATTACTGCCAAGAAGACTAGTACCAGCTCCTATTAAACCAGGTGCAGCAGATAAAGCTAACGCGGTAATGGGATCAAACCTCATTGGTGACTTTTTCTTTTTGAAAGGTGATCTATATCCTACTATATTCATATTCTTTTATTTATGTATTTATAATTACACTTTTTATATTTTATTTACTACTCTGTGTTATTTCAGAGCCTAAAGTAAACAGTTCTGTTTTAACATTACTATTAGTAGCTATTCTAGCTTCTGCAAAATAACCTTTTACACTAGCATTGTTTAAATTTGGTTTTTTAAACATAAAAAACAAATCAGTTGCAAAAGTTGGTGTTGAAGCTGATTGTATAACTCCGTTTATTTCACCACCTACTTCTACAAAATTACTACCAACTTCTGTAACAAGACCTATTTCTATAGGATTACCAGCACCTCCAGTTACATTTGTGTAATACAAAGTATCACCAACTTGTACTGAAACGTTTATATTTTGAGAAAAATTTATTCTATCTGCCATAATTTTAACTTAATGTTGATAATACTATTGCTCTGTCTATATCGTAGAAAATATCTGTACTAATACTTGGAAAGGTTGCTATTGTTATATTACCACTTATAAAAGCAAATGGCGCAGCACCTAAAACACTTATTACAGTGTTGTCGCTTAACTGTTGATTACCACCTACAACTACTGATGTTCCTGCAACGTTAACAGATGATATTAAGTTATTATCACCACTAGTATCTACACGAGGTCCAAATATTCTAGCGCCACTACTAACTCCATTTGAGTCATCAACTGTTAGTGTTGTGCCAGGACTACCCATAGTGCCGTTAATAACAAAATGACCTAAAGGTTTTAACTTTCCTTTTGCTATTGAACCAGATGCTACTCCTGCAGCTAAACGACTAGCTGGTTCTACTTTAAAATTATTAAATTCAAAAACGCCACCTGTCGACTGTGTTATTAAATCACTACCATAAGCTCTAAACACAACAGCTTTATTATCAGCCCAACTATGTGCGCTTGATAGAGTTACAGTTTTATTATCTGTATCTATAGCTGTAATAGTTGGAAAAGTAAGCACACCTAAACTACCACTAGTTGTTACAGTACTACTTGTAATACTAATTAAACTCATGCCTACAACCAGATTGTCTATGTTTGTTAAAACCATAGCTGTAGCACTACTGCCACTACCATTTGTTGTTTTTGATTGTGAAGTAAAAAAATCACTGTCTATAGGTTGTAAACTATCAGCTACTTTTTGCGTAAACCTTTCTACGTCAAACTCAAACTTATAACCAAGAAAAGCACCTTCACTATCTTTTATTTCGTAATCAGTAATTGTAACAACATTACCTGCTGTTTGATTTGCGCTACCAGATGTACTTCCTACATTAGTGCCCAAGCCAACGTAGCTAGCAGTAACAGCTTGATCTGATGCCGTGCTAAACCTTACAGTAACACCTGCTTCTTGAGTTATATCTTTTCTAAGAAAAAAAGTATTATTACTTTGTATCTCTGTATTAAATATAGGTTCTGCAAAAACTAAAAACCTATATGATGCACCACTTGAAGCTGCGGGTATTTTTATTTGTCCTGAGTAAGCAGTATTGTCTAAAACTACATTAGACAAAGTATTTTCAGAAGTAAACGTATTTGTAAAAGCTTTTGTTTTAAAATTATAAAACTTATTAGGCGAAGAACTATCTTTTACTTGTAAACTAAATACGGCGCCTACTTCACCTGTTATTTTATAACCAAGTAAATTAGCAGTGCTTTTTAATTTGTTTTTATTAAGAATTATACTGTTTACTTTTTTCATATTATTATATGTTATAATCTATAGTATCAGCAATGCCTATACCTTGAAAGTTAAAAGAACTTGTATCTATGTTTCCAGTTGTATTTAAACCATCGTTAGTTATAGTAGCAAAATATTTATTTTCTTTATTTATAAAATCACCTAGCGTAGTTCCGTTTTCTAAATCAGTATTTATAAATTGACAAAACCAACCTTGTTGACCATCATAGTTTAATGTGTTAAAATGTTTTACAGCTGTAGGTGCATTATTAAACACTGCTGTTACAAAAGAAGTTTGAGGTTGTCCATAAAAATTATTTTTTTGATCATCAACATTATGTTTCCATATTTCACCGTTTCTAAATGTAAAATAATCATTAACACAACTAACGCCAGACTCTTGTATAAAACCTTTAAAACTTACCCAACCTTTAACTGCTTCTTTATACGTTACAGTTACAGAACTAGTAGTTGATTTAAAATTATCATTATCATTGAAGTTATTACCAGAATCAAAAGTTAAATGATAATTATCTTTATTTACATCATAACTTCCTATAATATTAAAATAATTACCTCTAAACTTATCTCTAAACCAATCTTTCATACCAGCTTCAGATATAGGCGTTAAACCATCCATTGAAAGTCTAAGAACTGCACCTCTTTGTTTATCTGCAAAATAAGCTCTATATGACGAAGAAGCAAAGCTTTCAGGATTTTTAGATATACCATACTCACCAACAAAAGGCCTTGATTGTCCTAAAACTTTTTCTGAAGCTATAAGCTGTGGATTACCATCTGCGTTAAAAATAGCATCTTTATCAGCAAATATCTGTACTATTTTGTCTTCACAAAGTGCTATTAAATCACTGTCTCTAGCAAATAATTTTTGTATGCTACCGTATGTGGGTTCTAGCTCTTTAGTTATTTTTTCAGCCATTATAAACTGATTTAAATCATTTAAGCTAGTGTTTTTATTATATAAACCAGAAAATATTAAGCTACTTGTTCTCTTATCTTCTAAATATTGTTCTTGTAAAGTCGTAGAAACTTTAAAACCATTTTTAACGAAAGGCTTGTTAAAATCATCTCTTATTCTGTTAGACTCTACTCCGTTACCAAACGAATAACAATTGTGATATGATAAACCAAGCTTGTTAATAATAGGTTTTACTTTTATTTTGGTTATAGAATATGTTAAGTCTACCGTATCTATTATTGATATACTATCAACAGAGTCTATTTCTAGCTCAACGTAGCTGCCATCTATTTTGTGAAATTGTAAAAAATGCCCAGTTAATAATTCTGTTTGATGCTCTACGTCGTTAGCAAGAACAGTAACAGTTGGATCAGTAGGTAAAGGCATACCAAACTGAGGCGTTAAACCGCTGTTTATCTCAACAACATCTCCATTCCAGTTGTAAACTCTTGTGTCTAACAACTGTTGGTTTATGTCTATATTATACTCTTCTTTTGTACATCTAACAATATCGTGCACAGATCCTACTAAATAACTTTTTCTATTGTCTATAGGATTAATAGCACTTTGAGTGTCTAACTGTAAAGGATATGCTTGTGTTACTTCGTAGTATATATCTAAGTCTACATTTTCTTTTGGCTCTGTTTCAAATACAGCTGGATTTTCACTTAATAACACATCTTCATCACTAACGTAGTTTTGTAAAAACTCTATAAAAGTTGAATCAACAGTAGTTAAAGGGCCTGCTAATTCATCTGGAGAATTTAAAAGTGCTGAAGGGTCTTTATCTAACTCTATAACGTACATTGTCCTTCTGTTATCTTTAGCACCAAAGTCTCTTAGTTTGTTTTGTAATTGAGTTTTTTTCTCTTGAACATTTACAGAGAATTGATTAGCATTATATATTGCTTTTGCGAGATCTGCCCAAGCGTAATGAACAGTTTCTGTATCTTCTATATATTCGTTATTAGTTGAGTCCCACACAACACGCCTGTTCCAAGCAGTGTGATTATAAAGCCTTTTTTCTACAACTTTTTTAATTGTAAATATAGTATTACTATTGTCGTTTGTAAATCTAAATCTAGCGCCAACATTTAAGTTATCTATTAAAACTTTATTTGATTGACTAAAATTACCAAGAGAAGTTCTTCCAACAGGATCCCACTGTGATATAACTTTTTCATTATCTCTATTTGAATAATCTTGATACACGTTACATACTTTTTTTCTATTATTTGCCTGTGCATTAAAATTTTCTATATTTTGTAAGTCTATTAAATAACTACTTCCTATAAAATTAGTAAGAGCAACATTACTAGCACCATACAACCCACTTATATTGTTAGGATTATCGTTTAGTAAACTACCGTTATGCAAGTTAACACCAACACCTGCAAAAGACAAATGCATGTAGTGACCATTACTGCCAGAATCTCCATACACATCTTCTCCATACAGCAAAGTGTTATTAGTAGGGTCTAAAAAGTTACCATATGGTTGTTTTCTCCAAGCTCTTCCGGCAGATGTACTATAAACATTGTATTGACCGTCTGCCGTAAAAACACCTTCTACACCATCAACAGGACTACCATCGTTTTGAAACACAGAAAAATCATAAGCCCCAACACCAAGATCTGGTATGTAATTTGTAATCCAAGAAATACTTAAACCGCTAGGCGGTCCTGCTTTAAAAAGATTACCACTAGCAGAAACATCAAATTCATTGCCGTGCGTAACAAAAGTTGTTAAACCTAAAGCTGACTGGTTGTTTGAACTAACGTCAGGCACTGTAAGCCCACCAACAGATGTATTGTATTTAATAGGCTGTTGTGCCACCGAGCCCATACCATCTATAAACCAACCGCTAGTAGTTGTATTACCACCAAATTTTAACGCTTGTAACCATTCTGCTCTTGTATCAGAAATGCCAGTGCTTGATAAATTAGTAGCTGCGCCTTGAGTATAATTAGGATTTGCTAAATACTTGTCGTTATCTATCAAAGCAAAAAGCTGTAGTCTAGCTGATAATATCTGCTGTAAGTTTTCACCTATTTGTTGTTCTAAATATTTAGCTGTAGTTATATTAGAAAGTATTTTAACAAAAAATCTACCTTGAAACTCTTCCCACTGATCAATCTCTTCTCTAAAAAAAACTGTTTTTAACGTAGGTTCTAAAACACCAACACTGCTTTCTACCCAAGCATCTTGCGGTTCTATAGTTTTTTCTAAACTAATAGAATAATAATTTGGAGAACCATCAAAAGAAGTAAGACTAGTAATAAAATATCTAGTTGAGTTTAAAATAACACCACTACTTAATACTTTTGTAAACTTAATTGATAGTTTAAAGCTTTCATCAAAAAGTTTTTGTAAGTCTGCTATTTGCTCGTCTAATAACTGTTCTTTGCTTATTACTATTTTATTAGTACCTTGTGTAGGCTGTAAGGAAGGGTCTATAAATAAATCACTTAAATTACCACCTCCATCAACTTCTCCTAAATTTCTATGTTTTGCTCTTATAAATCTAGGTGCTTCATTTTTTATATCAATTACTTTAAACTTATTTTCTTCATCAACTTGCGCATCTTCATTTAGTTGTTTTTTAAGTATTATAAAGTCATCTTCTTTTATTTTATTTCTATCAGACGAAGGAAACGACAACCACAAATTACCATCGTCTTCAGCTCTATATACTCTATCTAAAACTAAATTATAATACTCAGAAGAAGTTTCTTTTATGTATATTTTAAAAAAAGTTGGATCTTCATATCTAGCGTTATTATTTCCAATAACACCAGGTATATTTGTAATTGTTAATCTATTAGATTTAGAAGCGTTACCATCAAAAACAAGAGGATCTACACTTTTGTTAAATGGTATTTTTAAAGTACTTGTTTCTCCAGAAGTAAATATAGGTGTTTCTCTACCATATAAATCTAAAAAACTTATACCTGCTTGATATGTTCTTTGTGATTTAATAGATTTTAAACCTAAAGTAAAATCTAAACCACCTGTTTGATCAATAGACCTGTTTTCATAGCCTAAAAACAAGTTGTTATCGTAATCTCTTATATTTAAATTTTGAATATAATTACCATATATTAACCTATTTGCAGTAAAGTCTTGTGCTTTTGCTGCTTTAGGAACATTATCGTAAGGTCTTAGTGATTGATTGCTTGGGATTGCTGCATGTACAGTATCCGTAGTTATTTCATAATAACCAGTGTCGCTAGCTTGTTGGTAAACAGATATGTTATATATATAATTACCAGCAAACTCATGAGAACTAGTAGATCCATTAATAGTTGACCAAGCTGGATTTGAGTTACCGTTTTCTAAAAAAGGTTTTATTGTGTCTAAAGAATATATAATATTAGAATTTTCTGGCTTATATAAAAGATCTATTTCTACAACATCTTTTGGAATATCATGAGTAACAAAGTCTTTTAATATTATTTTAGATATATTGTTTTCCATAGCCGTGTTATAAGGCTCTCTAGTAGGATGTATACTAAATTCACTAGCTTCAAAAGCTACTTGAGAAAAAGGACCAAAAGCAGAATATTCTCCGTCCTTATATTTATATCTATAAGCAAATCTAGCAAAATCTTTTTCAAATAAAACATCTTTATCAGCTTCTATCATGTAGTCAAAAGCTATAGGTGAAGAAGGTAAAGTATTATCTACGCTTAAAACAGTAAAACTAACTTCCGCAACAAGACCGCTAGAAGCTAGAGTACCTGCAAAAGTAGTATAGTTACCAGAAGTATCAATTATTGGAGTTGGCGAACCACCAGTAATGATTTTACTGTTATACTTTAGTCTAACTTGTGCGTTGTTAGGCAAAGACCCAGGTGAAGCAGGGTCGCTAAGAATTACAACAGAGTCTGTAGGAAAAACAATACCTTTAGCATCTCTTACAGATACAAAATCACCTAAACCAAACCCTGTATTGTCTACCAACTCAGGCGCTGTATAGGTTCCTGTTCCAACACCGTTTGCGTCAAGTATTTCTTCTAGTTGATAAGTGTTGCCAGCTATGTCTTCGTATGTTGCATATGCTACAACATCACTTGGTATACCTGCATTGTCGGTTGCTTGAACTACAACAAACATTTCTAAATCAAACTTAATAGTAATAGTATCACCAACGCTTACGCCATCAAAAGAAAAAGGCTGTATTGTAGCGTTAGAAATATTAATATCGTCAACATCTGTAGTTTTTATTAACTCTACAACAGGTGGTTTTGTAGGTTTTTTCTTTATAACAGTAATATCTTCTTTTGTTACAGTTCCTGTGCTTAAACCGTTAACAAAAAAATTACTTGTAGTAGTAAAATCTAAAGTATGTGCGTTTTCTTCAAAATCTTTTATGTTAATTTTTTTTGGCTCATTTACACCATCTGTAAAAAATAAAAAATTATCTACTACATTTATACCTGTTATATTAATATTACTGTTAAACTGTAAAACACTATTGTTAGTATCTATTATTATAGGTGTAAAAATATTAGCATCTAAATCATGTTTTATAATAGTACTTAAACCAGTGTTAGTTACAATATCTGCCGTTACAAACCAATACAAACAATTATTTTTCTCGTCAGATATAGAACCTATACATATTAAATCAGTATTAACGCCAGGTGAGTTAGCTAAATTTGAAGGAAACATCACGCTTTGATTAGCAGCTATATTTTGAACTGTACCTATATCTGAATCATCAGATGTACTAACTTCTATATTTAAAGCTTCTCTATATTCACCATTAGGAGTTAAACGTTCATCAAGGTCTAAGTTCATACGACCTTTGATAAAAGTATTTTTTATTTCAGGCATTTAATTAATGTTTTATTTGTTTAGACTTACCTCTTAATATTTGCGTTAGCTCTTCTATTTTTAAATTTGATAATCTTAACTTAGCTTGTCTAACAGCTGCAAACTTTTCATCTCTATATCTACGTATTACATATTCTGGAGTATTTGATTTTGTAGATAATATTGCGTGCATTATACTTTTATACATAGCGTCTTCAGCAAATTTATGCACTTGCATCTCGCTGTCTTTACCTAAACTATCACTTATATAATCTAAAACTATAGTTTCACCACTTAAGTTAGAACTAAAGTTTATTAGACCTCTTATTTCATCTAAATAAAACGAGCCATTGTCTTGAGCATGACTTGGCTCTAAACCGTATCTTCTACCTACGTTAGCTTCAAATATATGGTCATCATAGTCATAATCGTGTTGTTGATTCTCTGAAGGCTTATGAGATTTATAGTTGTCCCAAGTTTTAGAATCTGTGTTATTAGTTACAAAACCTATTGTATCGTTAATAGCTACTGAGTGATTAACGTGTACAGGGTGTGAAAGTTCAACTGTAGAAGTACCTACGCCTATAACTTGTATAGCGCTATTACCATCGTCAACATCATTATTATTTACAAAAGCAGGATGGTTTATAAACATACCCTCTTTAATGTTTTCAACACTTGCGACGTTTACAACTGTAGGGTTTGTTAAATCATCAGTTATAGCAGTGGCTGTTGTTTCAACTAATGTTTGATAAGCTATTCTTCTACCAGGGCCTAAAAAATTAAATCTACTTATTTTTATTTGTTGATTTGTAGTAGCTGTAGCAGCTTTATCTGCTGTACCATCTTTATTTTCTAATGTTATAGAAGTTATACCTGCAGTTGTTGTTATGTTATGTATGTGACTACCACTAGGTATATTTAAACCAGTAACTCTCATACCATGAACTAAAAGCCCACTATAATCATCATCTAACACAACAACATTACTACCATCTGTTAACGTAGCAACGGGTTCTATTTTAAAATCTCCATCTGAATTTTGGTAATACGCTCTTGGATTTGATGTATTATTTAAAGTAGGGTATAATCTACGTTTTATACCAGAGCTATCAATAAAAGAAACTTTAGTATAGTTAACATAATCTTGAGGTAAAACCATATTCAAAGAAGGTGGAAGAGTTATCTCCTCTGATTTTACAGATTTTAAAGTATCAAAAGATAATTCTGCTAAAGCTCTTTGTGCATGAAAAGCAACATCAGTTCTATTAGTTTTACTAATTATTTTTTCTTCACCAACATATACTATTAAAAATTGATTTATTATATCTGATAAAGAAACAAATTGATATTGACCAAAAGTATTTCTGTCGTAGTATTCTTCAGGTGTTTCTTGTAATATTCCCATTTAATTATTGTTTTTCTTGTTGAATATTTTTATTATCTTCTCTTAGAGCTAAAGCTGCTAAACCATCGTCTTTCATTTCTATAGCTGCTAATTGTAATATTTTTACAACTAGTTTTGTTTCTTCAGAAACGTGTAACTCAAAGTTAGTTCCATTACCACTATAAACTAAACTACCATTAACATTAATACCAGACCAGTTAACGTCTGCAGGTTTTCTTATATAGTTTACGTCTATAGAAGTTACAGTCTCAGGGCTTGCTGTAATTGTTGTATCTTGTAAAAAATACACCGGTCTTGTTTTAGTTGGAGCTGTTAAAGGTGAGTTAGAAACTAAACAGTATTTAGAATATACTAGTTTTTCTACTTTAACATTTTCGTGAAGTACACTTGCTAGTCTATAGTAAGTGTTTGATAAGTCGTTTAAATTAAAAATATTAGAAGGATTAGTATTATCTTCTAAGGTTTCTTGTGTATGAAATATTTCTATTTTTTCTTCTAGTATGTCTACAGGATCACCATACATAGTACTGTTTCCAGAAACTCTACCAAACTGGTTTCTATCATAAAAATATTGTTCAAATATATCCATTTGAGCTTGGTTAGCAAACAAATTAAATTTTATAGGTGATATATAACCTCTCTGCTCTTTATTAGCTAAAGCTAAAACTCTTTGATATACAGTATCTACACTTACCATTTATTTATTTTTTTTATAAGGAAAAACCTTATTTAACACTTGTTTTCTTTTTTCACAACCACATCCGCCGCCTGTTATTTTATGTACAAATTTCTTTACACCTGTTGCAGTTGTTATTTTTTCTATTGTATCGCCTAAGCCTTTTGATTTCATATTATTATAATTGTAGTTGTAATCGCCCCGTAGAGCGATTACTTCTACAGTTTGATTAATTTAATCTTTTTTCTATATTTGCATATATTTCCATACCTTCATCAGTTTTAAACCAATGCGCTAAAGCAGTGTATGGGTGCTCATCAAATGGTACTGTCATTATTTTTCTATCGTTAGATCCCCATAAAAAGTTTCTTTGATCAGAAGATAATTTAATAATTCCAAGCTCAACAGCTCTAATACCAAAGTTTCTAAGCTGTACATTGTCATCAGAAGCTAGTTCTAAGAACAAAGCTGGGTTTGCACGCGCAAACAACAACAGATCTCTTCTAAGCTCCTTAGAACTCATCTTAGTTACTTCAGATCCTTTTTCTACACGCATTATAGCTTCAGCCATGTCAATATCTAGTTGTCTAGCCATTAATATTGCATCTGCTTCTAGCTCTAACCACTCAATTTCATTAATAGCTACTTTAACAGGTTCATACTCTGTGTATATTTTATCTTTTCCTGGGTGGTATAAAGAAAGTAATTTTTGCAATACAGTTTTTTCTTTTTCTACATACAAACTACCGTTTCTAAATACTATATGAGATAATCTTTGATCTCCTTTCATTTCATCAACAAAAGATGTTATTTGATTCATACAGTATTTTAACTCTCTTTCGTAGCCTTTGTTTTCGTCAAACCAATATATATCTGATGTTTTTAGCATATATGATATAGGTTTTTTGTTACCTTTTAAATTATACACTCTGTCTTTTATTTCCCAATCAGACTTTTTAGATTCAACTTTTTTAGGTTTTGGTGTTTCAACAATTGGTGTTTCAACAACAGGTACCTCTACCTCTTCTTTTTTTGTTTTCT
>TARA_R100000654_G_scaffold21437_4_pt1 | contig 21195 bp, 36 predicted proteins | sample TARA_R100000654 | Tara Oceans TARA_R100000654 (sample SAMEA2622473) | marine metagenome | biome: marine biome (ENVO:00000447); feature: surface water layer (ENVO:00002042); material: "saline water (ENVO:00002010), including plankton (ENVO:xxxxxxxx)" | depth 5 m
CGATGAAGATAAAATACGTTTCGATACGGCTGGAACTGAAAGAATGATTATTGATAATGTTGGTAATATTGGTATAGGAACAAATGCCCCTACTGAACTATTGCATCTTAGTGATGCTGATGGAACAGAACCAACCATTCTTATTGATAATACGGGAACAAGTGGAAGTGAACCTGAATTAGTATTTTTAAGAAGCACAGGGACAGGTTCAGATTCAAGAGATATTGGGAATATAAAATTCAAAGCAAAAGATACTGCGGGTAATGACCACACATTTGTTGAGTTATTTGTAGACCAAGAAGACGCAGATACAGGAACAGAAGATGGACGGCTTATTATTAATACAACAAAAGGAGGAACAGACTCTAGGGAAATGTTAAGAATAAGTGGCGGTAGTGGGATTATTTTTAACAATAGCGCATTAGATGTAGATTTTAAAGTAAAGGGAGATGGCGATGGAAACCTTATTTCTACTGATGCAGCAAATGATAAAGTTGGAATTGGAACAGGTACTCCAAACCAAAAACTTACAGTAAGTGGTTCTATGGGTGCTTCTGGTTTTGTAGGCGCAGTAGTGGAAGTTACAGGTTCCCCTGCTTCCCCTATTTTAAATATTAGCCCTGAAAGTCATAGAACAATTATTGCCGATACTCAAACATTTGACCCTGCTGGGCCTTCTGGTGGCCCTTTAGCATTAACTTTACCTGCTGCTAGTGGAACGCATGTAGGTTTTGAATTTAGAATAATTGCTAAAAATAGTGCGGCTGCTGCTGATGCTTTAACATTAAACGTTACGGGTTCTGATGTAATTATTGATGCTACTGGTGCTACTATCGGTAATTCCTCAACTGCATTTACTTTAACCACAGGAAAAATATACACTGTAATACATATCAGTTCTTCTCAGTATATGGCAATTATTCTCAATTGATATTAAACCTTAAATAGTCGAATGGGGGAGTCTTATATATGGATGATTTGGATGAGGTTCTAAATCGAGATACTGATGGCAAGATTAATTGGTTAGTTTCTAACTTCAATGAATTGCATCAATCGGTTGAAACAATCAAAAACAATCATCTTTACCATATCGAAAAGGACATAAGTTTATTAAAGAAGACTGTTCTTTCAATAGTGTTGGTAGGTATTACTGCATTGACGGGGGTTAATCTACTATGACTTGGGAAGCAATTCTAAAAGCAAAAATGTTAATGGCAAATCAAAGGCGTAGGATTATGGAATATATGAGTCAGAACAATAATAATCCGATGAGCGCACGTCAAATTATTGACGCAGTGGGGAGTGAGTTTAGGTTTTTTCCAACTGAGATAAAATTAGATTTTATATTGAAGAAGGATGCGGAAGACCCCAATGGAGATTTTGAAATTAGTTATAGAGATTTTATGAGAAAACCTAACGGTAATTTATACAGACTATATAGTGTGAGGGAAAAAAATGAATAAAAGTTTTAATGATAGAATGATGTTGCTAATTGGTGTGCCTATTGTATTGTCATGGGTGGCCTTTGCTTGTCTTGTTATCTATTCAGGATTACAAGATGATAAAGTTATTAATGATATTGACGGATATGCCACTCTATTGGCTATTATCGGTGGACCTGCTCTCCTTATTGTGACTTCTATGCTTGAATTGTGGAAGTCCGAACAACAAGGTGAAATTAATCTACATCCAGATTTGGTGATGCAAAACCAAAACATCGCTAACCTACGGGCTGAACATGACCGTATAATGGCATTAAAAGAACTTGAGCATCGCAACTTAATGGACGCAGAAGAAAGAAGAGTTAATTTGGGAATTATGACAGGACCAGAAAAAGAATTATTGGAGGATGAATAAAATGACGTGGGAAAATATTCTAAAGAAAGACGCTAAAGAATTGGAAAAAATTGCAAAAGAATTAGATAAAGCAGTTGAAATGCACAAAAGTCAAGCCGAAAGAATTAGAAAAATCATTAAAGAAATGGAGGATGAATGAAATGAAATGGAAAGAATATATAACAAAACAAGATGATATATCAGATAGTAAGGAATATATGATAGATGAAATAGAAGAAAGAATTAGCAGAATTACGTCAAGTTTAGACACTTCTGTAAGCAAAGAAACTTTGCTTAAACTTATGATTGCTATTGAAAAAGCAGAAGAAATTATAATGAATTACCGATAAATTTAGGTGATTAAATGGATTGGCGCACTATCCTTAAATTTGACGAAAATTTGTATAGACATACAAATGACGAAACTAAGGAGAAGCACCGTAAGATTCTAGAATTTATTGGCAAGCAACCTAAGGGTAAAAACTTGGGTAATAAGATTAAGGACTTTGTAGAAACGGGAGAACTAGATGAATCTCTTTCGCCAATAGATTTACCTAGAAATAATATTACACCAAAAACAAGAGAGTTTTATGATAACATTAAAGGGACAATATTATCTAGTTATATCACAGATAAAAGAACGAATAATGAAAGTAGATTCAGAATTGTCAGAAAAAGAGTTGGTGATGCTGTTAATGCGGCCATAATGATATTAAATTTTAAACATAGAACAGAAGTTCCTGCCGACCAACATGATGATTTAAAAACCGCTATCAGTAGATTGATTAGATATTATTATTATGAAGTAGTTCCTAATTATGCGGGCGAATTTATAGATAATTTAAACATTGGGGAAGAAGGGGAACTTAGAAATGAAAATGCGTATGACGAATTTATAACAAGAGAATTGTTTGAAAAATTCGATAAAACAGAATTTATGGATATAATTGAGGATTGTGTGCATTCTGTATTAATGGTAGGATTCTTGCACGGCTATCCTAATAGGGCTTTTAACACAATGATGAGAGGCCGTAGATTTACAAGAAGGTGATTTCATAATTGAAGTTTGTGTCACTTCTTTTAATGAAACTATGTGTTTTACAGGCAAAAGTTTTTTTATGCTAGTTGCGCTTGAATGTTCATTTTACTTTTTATTATTCGCTATTTCTAGAACCCTGTTTTTTAGGTCTAAAAAATTGCGTTTAAAAATCGAAAAAAGCCAAAAAAAATAGGATGCCCCTCTCCCGAAGGAGAAAGACACCCTAAAAATTTTTCATAAAATATTTACCAATCTAATTTGGTAATAACATAATCGCCCGCTTCTTCATCGAAGAATTTAAGGCTTTTATTTTCAACACCCATCTTATACACATTTAGGCTCAATTGAGAATCTAAAAGGCAATACTTTGCAACTTCTTCGTATCTACCTTCTCCCCACCATTTTACTGCGGTTAAACCATCACCGCTTTTTTGTTCACCCAAGTTACACTTAGCCAAATTATCTAACTGTACTCTTTTACCACTAGCCTTTGTCATAAGACGACTAGTATCAATACATCTTGTTTCTCTACTATCTAAATATTTTCTTGTGATAAAAATATCCATTGAATCTCTCAAAGCGGGCAAATCAAATGCTACAATATTGTGACCCAATAACTTACCACCCTTTTGAAAGTGGTCATCCAAATCATACTTCAATTGTCTTAGCGATTTCACCACCGCATTATCTACATTTACAGGTTCATCAATGTAGACCGTATTATTAATTCCATCCGTTGTAGTTACGCAGGAAATTTTCCACATATGGGTATTCTGCCAACCTCCAATATCAGCAGCAGTATTCGCTGTTTCTATATCAATCGCTAGTATATCATTCATTATATTCAACCACCATTCTCAAAACGTCGAGTATGTCTTGATGATTATAACCAGATAATACAAGTTTATTAACCTTTTCCGCTATTTCTGCATCAACACAATATAGGAACAGGTCAATGATTTGTTCCTTGTCTAACTCCGTTCTTAGATAATTAGAAAACTCTCTTGCTACTTCACTTCTCATTTTGCTTCCTCCTTACTTGGACTCTATTACCATTTATTCTTCTTTCATCAAAGAGATGTTCTACATTATCCCATTCTCGATAGAAAGTTGCTCTACCCTTTTGGGTCAATTTCATGTATGTATTTACCATTTGTGTTTTAGAAACCCACCCATCTTTTTTAGGGCAATTCTCAAATACCTTGATGATAATTGCTTCTCTTCCCTTTTCCTGTATTCGCTTGGGGTTCTTCTTTAATTTATTGCTAAACCATGTTGTGATTGAATCAAAACTTTTGTCTGTTAAAGACTTGGCCTGCATAACGTGTCGTCGCTCAATGATTGGATTCTTTTCAGCAATAGCGCAAATACCTGCGGCTATACTAACATTGTTCAAAGTATTCATCAAGAAGGTATTCAATGCTTCAAAGATGTGGTCTGAAAAACCATCCATGTATTTACGCATACTTTTCCAAACAACTTTGAGAGCCGCTTTAGCGTCACTTGACCAGATAACAACCTTTCGCTTATCTCCCGTCTTTTCATGTCGGTCTTTACACCACTTGTAAATATCATACATCATCGTTGCAAACTCTTCTGCAAATATATCAGAATCATCCGACGACTCATCAATAACTCCAACATTATCAATATAATCCTCTTCCATTTTCATCTTCAAAGATTCAGGAACTTCTCTAACATAAAGCCACATTCTTTGAAATACACCCTTTGTGAGAATTACCTTTTCTAAACCCTGAGGAGGTAGAGTAGTAGCCCAAAGACTTCTTTGACAATCTACAACTAAATCTCTTCCCCATTCAGTCAATCTTTTCTTAATCAAATGCGTATCAGAATCCAGTCTGTTCATAAACTTCTGAAACATCATTACTGTGTCCTGCTTATGTTGCGTTTCTTTGAAAATACCAGAGTGTTCAAACTCATCAAAGGCAATAATACCAGAACCAAATAATGCACCCGCAATTGGTATATCAATAAGTTCTGGTATGGGATTGCCTTCAAAGTCTACGTTATCAGCACCTCTAGCAAATTCAGGATTAGGTTGGTCAATCTTAATTGTTCCCAATAGGGCTTGGTCTGTAAATGCGTCAGGATTTGATAGAGTAAATTCATTTACGCCATTTAGCGGTCCTCTTGGTCTTTCTAATGTAAGAGGATGATTGTTAATCAATTTGAAAACTCTATCCCATACGGGGGATAAAAAGTCAAACATTGTTGTCTTACCACTTCTCGCTGTTTGAATCCAACAGAAATGAATCCTAGTATCAAGGGCTAACTTCCCAACAGGTATTCTTACATGGTCTTTAACCAATTGTCCAACCGTTGTATAGAAAGCCATTGTAGCCGCATAATCATTATGTAATGAAAATTGACCAACAACCTCAACCCATCTATTTACAACGGGTGGTAACTCGACCTTTTCCCTTATTTCTTTTATGGTATCACTTTGGGCCACCTTTTCCATAGCCTCATAAAGTTCCCATTCGTCTACGTCTAAATCTTCTGGCATTAATACTTCACCTCTTTTCTACTTCTTAGTGCATCTAATATATTTGATGCGGTAACTTTACCTATTCCATCTATAACCATAATGTCTTTTATATCTAGTCCTGCTATCTCATAAACAGAACCAAATTGTTCTAAAAGAGCCTTAGCCTTTTCTACGCTAATACCCGTTATGTTTGTCATTATATCTACTCTCACGTCATCACTTCTTGTTTTCTTTGGTAACATCTTTTGCAAATCAACATCTTTGTCTATGTTATATCTCATGGCAGTAATAATGTTAGCCGCTTCTTGAGATGATGTAACCCATATTGGCGTTGTGTTTGTATTCATGGCTATTGCTGAAAATGCGCCATAAACCATACGTTTTAACTTCTCACCCCATTGTTTTTGTTGGTAATAAGTCATATTTCTTACCGTATTCAAATACTCTATGGCTTGAGACACATGACCGTAAATAATTACATAACATTTCTCATAATTATCTTCCATGTTGCTTATCTGGTTAAAAATTCTCTTATTTCTAACAGAAGCGAGGAAATCAGACATGCTTTTGGCTTCAATTACTACATTTCCGAAGGTATAATCACCAACTTCAATGAATTTCTTCTCATATTTGATTCCCGCTAGATTACAACACCCAATTACGGACTCACTTAGCGAAGAATTTTCTCTAGAATCAATTATCACTTAATCACCACCTGAATATCGCCAACATTTACCCACACAATAGCCATTATTGATTAAAGTTTGACATGATGGGGCTAAATATCGCTTTTTTACAACGTAATCTACTGCTTTTCTCGTTTTTGGGGCATTATAATCAATCCAAACGTCTTCATTAGAGGCAATATCGCCAATTTCTTTACAAATTATGTCTACAATGTCCTCTAAAGCCTGTCCACCGACTTCATCTTGTCTACAATTAAGATTTTCTTTAAAAATAACCATATCTGTTAAGATTTCGTTATACCATTGGACTAAATAGTGTCTAACTTGATGTAAAGGGTTGTGAGTCATTACTGCCGATTTTAAACAAGGTAAAATTGGTAAAGTAGCGGGACTTTCAACACTTTTAATCTCAATTTCAGCAACTTCCATCTTTTTTACGTCAGGCCAATCAACTTTACGACTTCCATAAGTTACTTTAGGCATATGTCTTGGTTTTTTCGACAAATTTAGTATAATATCTAAATCAATTAAATCTTCACTTCTCAAGTTAATAGAAAACTTTCTAGCACCCATATGATATGTATTTTGTACTCTTCTTAGTCTAGTAGTATTAATTACTCTACTATCTAAAGTCTTTGACTTGTTAATCACATCATGACATATATTATAAAAGGCTTTTACTCTTCTTAAATCAAATGTTCTTACACCATAGACAAAAATATAGAAACCTCTACCACTAAAAGCCATAGTATGCACGTAATCTTCTTTTAAAAGCCATCTGTGTAACTTCTTCAAGTCTTCAAACGCCTGTTCTAATTCACCGTTATGTGCATCAATGTCCAAAAAGATACGGTCAATATTTACTGTATGTTCTAAACCTCTATTGTTAGAGAACTCGTCATAATCATACACAGACGTATAGACATTCATTTTACCATTATGGTCTAAAACAAACTGTCTAAATTTTTCTTTATTGACTACTATTCTTTTCGGTTGTATGGCATTATCAACAGGGCTTCCTGCCCATACTTCTCTAGGAAATCTCATATCAAATCCAACCATTTTCTTGTTTCTTCTTTATCTTGAATTGCTTCACATAAACTACATAACTCTTTATCTTCTTTAGTTACTGTCGCTTTGCACTTCTGGCACTTCATTCATACCCACCATCTTTGTGTCTTTTCTGATTTGTTTTCTTAGTTCTTCTTTACTAGAAACTTTAGATTCGTCGTCCGAAACAAACTCCTGCAATATTTCATCCATTTGATAATCGGCATAAGGAACTTGTTCTGAATCCCTATCCAAAACGATTACCGCATTTTCCAATTCCTTTACAACTTCACGTTTCATGTCCTGAATTATGGCTACTTGAAACTCTTCCATAATGGATTTTCTTTTACCTAGATAATCTACAACGAAACTAATGTCAAAACTAGCCTTTTCGATAATATGATACAGTATAGATTCAATCTTCATTACTTCGGAAAAGGTCCATTGACGGTTTAATATATGATTAATCAAATCAGACTTAGAACCAATCATATGTATTCACGCCCCCTGCTGCATCACAATGTTCATAATGACCACATTTCTCACACTTCTTATAAAAGAACTTATGAGGGAACTCTCTTTCAAAATAGGCTGCGGCTAATTTCTTTAGAGAGTTTAGAACAGAAGTCATTGACCTCGATTTTACTTCTTCAACATAGATATAATTAGAGGCGGGAAAAAACCATCCCCAACTTGTTATACCGTGTCTAGGATTGATACCTTGTTTTATCAACTCCTCTGCCTCACATTCCTCAAAAAGCAATTGATAAAAAGCCATTTCTTTTCTCATGTATGTTTTTTTACTATCTTTCCACGGGCCTGTCTTTAATTCAAGTGGCACATAACCATCACCATCAAAGAACATTCTATCAATTATTCCCTGCAAATGCACGTTAATAATCCCATGATTTTCTATTTCTAAAGGGTAAGTAGCATCAAGCATTACTTCATTAGCAATTGGTTTGTAAAACTCTAGCGTTCCTTCCTTAACTGAATCAATAAAACGTTCAGCCGACCATGCGCTCATCGCCCTATAAATTGCCACCGATATTTCATCTTCAGCATCAGGGTAATATTCTCTAAAGTGTTTTACTAATGCATTGGGGTCATCAATAAAACTCATAGCCTTTTCAATATTCATTTCATCCCAAAACCTTTCCTGAGCATCATGGACTCTTGTTCCTCTTAGCATAGCCTCACTTGTTTTTTGTTTTCTTTTACCTTCACCAAAAGGGTCATAGGAATAAACATATGACGCAGGACAAAAATTAAATGTTCCGATGGAAGATTTAGTAATCTTTAACGTTGGTCCGTCTTTTGCGGACGGATTCCATTGATAGGTAAAACCATTATTTATATCTCTCTCGCTCCATTCTTCTACATATTCTTTCAATTTGCTTCCTCCTTTAATGTATCAATTAGTTTTGACGCTTCGCCTCTAGTCATGTTTGTTGTTATTCGGCTCTTTCCTCCTAATTTCTTGATGTATTCTTCTTGTCTTATGGTCATCGCTCCATTAGGATTCTTTATAGTTTTAGCACCACCGCCATTTTGTTCAATGTGTTTTCTTCTTAAACTTGCAGTAGTTTCATCATGACAACTTCTACAAATTTCAATAACGTTGGTTCTAGAATGTATTAGATATTCTTTGTTTATCTCTCTACATCTATGTTGGCTAATAATGTGATGCCATTCTGTTCCACCTTCGGTTAAACAAATTGTGCATCTGCCAGCCTTTATCCACATTTCTCGTTCTTTCTTAACTTCCGCTAAGAATTCTTGCTCAATTTCTCCTACTTCGCCCTTTTTCTTTTGAATACGTTCATGTATATTCCTAAGGGTCTTTAAATATGTTCCTTCTTTCTTTCCCATTAAAACCACTCCGTTAGTGTTTTCTGATAAATGTCCTTTTTGATTAAACCAATGGACCATCCTAAACTCTCAAAAATTAGTTCTGATTTCTTTATTACTTCGGCTTGGGCAATAAATTGCCAATCTGGAGTGTATTTACCATCCACTTCATGAAAGTTTCTGAAAGCAATATAATTTGCTTCATTGGACTTCCCATTCCAAATATAATACTTTTCTCGCAGTTCCGCATTATTCATTTTAAAATAGAAATACGAATCACCATTTTCTATTCTCCCAATCTTTTGTTGATTGTAATAAATAATACCTGCAACGCCCCCAGCAATTGATTTGTAATCTTTTAACTTTTGACGCAATCTACTTCTTTTGCTTATATCTCTAAGACTAACATTACCTGTATATAATTGTTTATATGAATCATTACAGTATTTGATAATTTCTTCGCTATCGGAGAAGGACGATACCATTTCCAACAGCCTTCGCTGATATGTTTTAGCAAATTTAGTTTCGTTGCTTTTCTTCATTTCAAAACCCATGACAAAGAATTTATCCTCATCGAGATATTCTCCATCTTTCCATGATAACCAACCGCAGTAACGATTCTTCTTAGTAGATAAGAAAAACTTACTAGCGAATTTCTCAAATTCAAGTTCAACAGGTTCTCTAAAAACCTTCTTAATATATTCATTTAATTCTACTCGCAATAAATGGGCCTCCGCTACACCAGATACCTTTACAAAGATTGAATCTGTGTGTCCATAAATAACTTCATAACCCAACTCTTGAGCCTTAAATGCAGTTTCACGCATAGCCCTTCTCGCTGATGCGGTAATGGATTTAGCCATTTCCATATCGCCCCATCCATAATTATCCTTAGCAAGAATACCATAGAATGCATTAACGACACGCTTGGTAGCCATTTGTGCTGAATCCCACTTTCTATACTCTTCATCAGTTTTAGCCTCTTTACGCAACTTCTTATATTCATCACGCATAGCCATTAACTCTTTTACAGCCTTTGGCAGTAGACCATCCTTTTTACTACAATAGTGAATATCTGTTTCACCCTGCCAAAGCATTAGATTCTTTGGGGTCTGATACCATACAGGATAATCTCCCTCTTCGGGATTTCTTTTTTTAGTTTCCCATGATATATTCATTGATGCCATCATTGAAGGGTATAGCGATTTGAAATCGAATACGGCTACATTTTCATGCAAACCGAATGTGCCTTCAATCTTAGGATTCATAACGAAAGCCGCTTCAAAGTTTTCCTTTGTTCCTTTTATACCAGAAGGAGCAATCCAATCAGCAACACGCATAAAATATACACCCGCCATTTGCGAATTGTGGAACGTAGATTCAAACGGACATTTAATCAATCTTTGTAGTGCTAAACTGTTCTCACTAATGTTCATCTTTTCATCAATATCCACGCATAATTTTACGTCCTTTATTGCATACTCCAAATATACTTTAGTATCTTCTAGCCATGCACGTTCATAGAATTCAGAATCCTGAAACTTAGACGTGCTAACTTTTCCTTCATCTTCACCTAAAACCAACTTAGAACAGTCATCCAATTTCAGACTAGGTAATGTCCCCATTTGTGAATCAGTCCATAGTCGTTCAAATCTATCCATTAGGCAGAATGTAAGACGACCTCTAATTGGTTGTGCGCTATTGATATACTTGTCAATGTTAGAATGAATAGCATTCCCACGCTTATACACACCCTTAATATTTCTAAGAGGTGAAAGGCGAGTAGCATCTATTCCCATTTCAACCAACCTGTTGATAACTTTAGGAATATCATAACCTAAAACATACCAACCTAGAATCATATCAGGGTCATGTTCTTCCATTAGAGATACAAAATCTTCCATCATATCTTCTTCTGTTTTGTGAAAATGGTTCACAATATTTAAACCTTCAAAGTCTTTAATTTCTTCTGGAAACTGTTCTGGGAACCATGCAAATAAATGGTATGTTTCCGTGTAATTATCATACACAGATAATACTGTAATTGCATCATGATAAATACCCTGTTGTTGAACCTCAATATCGAAATACCATTTACGCAAATTGTATTCCTTTACCTCCTCAAGTTTGTCCACGCAATAAAGTCTTCTCATATCTACATCACCTTGATAGGTTCTGATTCCTCTATTCTCAAGACCTTTCTTGACATTGTATCTATTGTCGGGATGACCATAGAAAACTTTCTTTAGAGGATAACCTTCTAAAGAATGACCATCAGCAAAAGACATTGTTTGCAACTTGTAATAGTTATCTCCATATTTACCTTTGAATACCAATTGTCTTGGAACTTTTTCGTCAATTTTGACATAAAAGTATGGCTCAAATGGTTCTCTATCTACTACACGCTCATTGTTTTCATCTCGATAAATAAGTTGTATCTCAGTTCCCACATAATCAATTATCATTTCTGTCATCTCCTTCTCGCCATTCTCTATCAACCTTTACTCTAACAGTAAAGAGTTCTAAGTCATTGAATAGTTCTATGATAGCCCATTCAATATTATCCTTTACTGAATCTATAATATTAAGTTCAGTTGCTTTTTCAGGATTAGGGTCATAAATAACTTGATAGTTTTCATCATTAAGATTAGCCCTAATCGTTACTTCTATTCCTCGCTTCATTTATAATCACCCCCATTTCCGTCATGAGTGTTTCAAAATCTTCCATGAGTCTTTCTACATAAACAGCCGCATCCATCAATTCTTCTTGTAAATGGGTTAGCCAATCATGCAGGTTTAAATCCCCACGTTCCATTGTTACCCCGTATTTTCTTTTACCAACTTTTGCTCTTTCTCTTATCTTAGCACAAACTTGTTCTTCAAATCTACTCATTAGTATCTCACCTTAAACAATAATTCAATTCTTCTCGCAACGACAATCTCATTACATTCATTGCAACATCTTCCTTCTAAGTGAATAGGGCTAGGATTATTACCCCAACCCGTAAAATGTCCACCACACATTACACATTCATATTCCCGCATTAGATTCACCTATTATAGTAAAATGGTTTCTATCGTTCATTTTAAAAATTTCTATGGGGGCATTTCTAGAACGCACATATGCGGCAAAGTCTACAATCATACGGTGGTATCTATATCTCATGAAGTTCCCAACCTCTGAATTTTGTATATTATCCTTTTCTCTAACAATTTGTAAAAGTTGATTATAGAGAGCATTTTTAAATCCATCTTCTTTTAAACTTTGAAGGTTAAATGTATTACCCAATATATCTCTTCCCTGAGTTAAAACCAATTGTATAACTATGTCCATTACGGGTAGTTTCTTATTCAGTCTTTTGTCTCCTGTTCTGTTTCTACTCATCAGATTCACCTCTCATATTTTTGTAAAAGTCCATATCGGCAATAGATTTCAAAATCATCTTAGAAATACAAGTAAAACATACTGCCAGACCCTCTGTGTGTAAAAAGCCAACTTGTCCACCCGAAGCACCACAAACTGCACACTTCATTCATCTTCCTCCAATTTATATTCTACACCATAAAGAAAGTCTGCCTTAATCAGTTCCTGTTGTATTGTCATTTGAGGAACAATTAATAACCCCCCAAGCCAATATAAAATTATGGCTAATAGGCTTAATACAATAATATATCCAATCATTCTTCTTCCTCCAATACCTCTTCCACATTCTCTAGCAATTGTCTAGCCAAACTTCTACTACCCATTGCATAGGCAATTTGAATGGGTTTACTATGCTCATATTTTCTGAGGAATGTAGCCTCATCCATATCGTTTAACATAGTGGCAATTACAGCATCTAAATTTTCAATTATCATTAGTATTTCTCTCATATCAATTCCTCAATCTTGGCGCACGAAGTACGGTAACTTTTCTATTAGCAAATACTGTCGGTCTTTCATCATCAAAAAGGATAACTAATTCATCATCATCTTTGATGATATTACTAATTGGTAAAGACAACTCAACAGTAGCATCACGGTTAGTAGAATCATCATAGGCTTGGATAATGGTCATAGCCCTTTGGTTGTTTTCAGATGACGAAATACTTAGATTGGGAAAACTCCAATCAAGTTTGTAAATTGAATTACCAACACGTTCAGCCAGATTAACTGCCTTAACTACATTATCAGACCGTAGATTTACAACAGTCTTCAACTTCAATGTATCTGTAACGGCTATACCATCTTCATCCCCATTTGCCAGAATAGTCCTGTTATCCAAATCTCTAAGTCTAGCACCTAACTTTTCTACAACACTAATGTTGTTATGAGTATTTGCAGGTGGAATAGTAATAATACTACCGTCACATCTTACTTCTAGATTTTTACCAAACCGCAATTCCATATTCTCAGACTTGACAACATATTTCAACAGAATGTCTGTATCAATAATAAATGTACCTTTACCTTCATGGCTAACTACATCTGCTCTATAACAAACATATGTAAATTCGTTAGCGTTTTGAAAATACACGTCATCATCAATTTTAATAACAACATTGGAAGATAAAGAACCCGTCTTATTAGTTCTCCCATCATTGTATTTACCTCTTAGTGTGCAAATCTTAATTGCTTTTTCTAATTCGTTTCCTTCTATCACTATCATTTTTTTCACCTTCTCTACATATCATAACAGCACCCCTTAAATTAAACAGACAGAGAATCAAAGATTATTTTCTTTGATTGCCTCCAATCCGTTCCATGTAACCTCTCCTTTATTGTTCTCAAACAATAGGAAAGATTGACCTTCATTTTCTGCATTCGTTTTAGACTTCAAAACTTTAGCAAAAAGTTTTGTAACTCCAGCACGTTCTTCTCGATAAGTGTGAATGTGTTGGTACAACTTTGCAGTAGTTGATTTTTCCCAATCTGGCTTTTGTCCTACAATCTCAAAACCATCATGCATATCTTTCATATGTGTAATGAAGAACTTGTGACAATTTAATTGACATGCTGCTTTAAACAAACGCTGATATTCCTGCGTTCTAGCAAACCATTGTGTAGGAACCATCTTAACTTTATCAGCCAATCGAGGGTCATTACCCTTAATGTGATTAAGTCGAGCAATCATGTTTGTAGTATCAAGCCATGTATCTAGCCCGTCAAATACAATTGCCTTAACTGCCTGAACTTCAATCTCTTCATCACCAAAGATAATCTTCTTTTCCTCAATGGCTTCTTTTACCATACCCATAAAGAAACGTGCCATATCAGCAGTAGCCATATAATCCACTGTCATATCTTCTTTGTAAACATGAGGGTTATAGATAAACACTTTATCATCACTTGACCAATGTTGTCGCCAAGTAGGTTCAGCACCTTCGTCAAAATCTAGAATAAATACCCAATGAGTATCTCTTTCTTCTTCTGTTCGACAATCAATTGATAACCCTGTTTTACCTGTTCCTGGGTCTCCACTAATACCGCATAATAGATAACCAGATTGTTGCTCAATTAGTTTCTTTCTTTGCATAAAGGCTTCACGCTTTGCATTAATAAATGCGGTTTTAGCGTCTTCCTTTACGGCTTTTTCGTTCAGTCTGCTGGCTCGTCCTTGTTTTCCAATTCCCATTTTATTCATCTCCTTCAAAGTAATGTTCTAGTTGTTTTAGTTGGTTCTCATGAACCATACGAGAGAACATCTTCCCGCTTTTCATATGAAATCTTACATTGTAATTATCCACATGTTCATCATTTTCTTTCCACTCTATACTTTCCACTTCGGTCATATCGAGTAATATTTCGTTTAACTTTACAATCATTTTTCTTTCTCCTTTGGTATAGGCTTCGCACCCACACGAATGTCATTCAACCGCCACATTTACACGGCTACTGCGTCTTTTAACTGTCATAAATTGCAGTAAAGACTTACAGTATGAGTCTAAAGTTCATCCAACCTCTCAGAAAGTAGCAAAAGTGCTGATGCCCAAAGACCGACAAAGATACCTAAGTCATGGTCATGTAGAGCATAAATAGCAATACTACCAACAATCGAAACTAGACTACTTACCAAACCAATCTTTCTGTAATTCATTCAAATCACCAAAAGGTTAGGTCTTCCCCTGCTTCTTCAACTTCTTCAACTGCACCCATTGATGTTCTTACATAAACACCGTATAGGTTAATTGAAACAGGATTGTATTCACCATCAATTGGCATTCCGTCATCATCCTTCTTTTGAGTCTGATTTGTTCGACCAACAACGATAACGTCAGAACCTGCTCCAAAGTCAATATTCACATTAGATGGAATCCAAACAGGAGTTGAATCAGGAATATCATCATCATCAAATCCATAAGATGCATCTAGTGGTTCAATCCACATTACACGGTTGCCCGTCTTTTCATTAACTGTGAGGTTTTGACTTGTAACAATACCATCAGTAACAATCAAACGTGTTCCCTGTTTTTGACTAATCATTTCATGGAATGAATCTAATTCCATCAAATCACCCAAATATTCAGCCATACATTCAACCAATAATGTTTCAACATCTTGACCCGAAGTATCTACATAACGTGGGTCTTCTTCATCAAGATTACCCAAAGCGGTTAGGCTTTGTAGTGTCTTGTTTTGAATACCATAAATAGCATTACGCTCGTCGTTAAAGATACCATATAGGGTAAGCCATTCAAATGTATTAGCCTTGAAATTCTTAGCCGCATCATTCTTCAATTGCAAAGTCCACAATTGGTAATCTTCTCCTTCCTTAGCACCAACAAAATGCGCTCTCAATTGGAACTGTTCTTTAGGAAGAGGACGACCATAATTTTTATTCTTATCACCACTAGCCCAAGCCTTTACAGCATCAACAGGAACAATCCATGTATTTTCGCCAACTTCAATAGCGGCATCTGGCAATCCACCAATAGTCTTTGTTTGCCATTCTCCGTTCAATACTTGAGTCTTGACATAAGCATCATCTTCAAGAACAACCTCAGCGACAATTTCATCATTTAGGGCTTGAGAAGAATCTGAGCGATATTTACTCAATACATTCTTACGTCGCCATTCCATAATATCCCGTGTCGGTTCAATTGCAACAAAGAAGCCATGACCATGATTACCATAGCCTGTTGATGTGGAGGAACGGTTTGAGGACAATACCCCACGCACATGGTTTCTAACCAAAGTTAGAGCAACCAATTGTTGTCGTTCTTCACTAACATCAATACCATTTGCTGATGCAATTTCGTTATACTTGTTCACCATTTCGTTTTCTTCGATTTGTAGTCTGTTTGCAAGACCCTTCAATTCTTTTTCTACTCTTTCAATCATTTTTTTTCACCTTTTTTTTGTTTTTTTTGTTCATTGTTTTATATTTGCCACGAACCATGCCACCAAAACTTTTGGAGTTACACTTCTGCTTCTCCATTCTGTTTCTCCTACTAGGGCTACTACCTTAAACTTAGTGCTAGGTGGTAAATCCATATCTAATACAGATTGTAGGAGTTTATTGCATATATCCTTTACAGAATGTCCTGCCGTTACAAGACGGTTTAAGAAATCCAAAGATTCCCCATGCTTGTCATCTAAAGCATTCTGAATACATAATTTGTAAGGGACGATGTTTTCTCGATGCAAATTCTTTGGTGTTTTGCCAGAATAAATACACGCTTGTAATTCATTAATTGCTCGTCGCATATCGCCTCCAGAAATCTCCACCAAAGTTTCAACATCTTCCAACGCCATCATCACATCATTTTTCTTCGCTATTTCTAACAGCATATCTTCAACGATATAACTGTTAATTGGCTCGAAGAAATAGTTTGCACAGCGACTTCTCAAAGCCTCGTCCACTCCATAAACATCGTTGCAGGTAATAATAAATCGGACATTGGTTGCCCGTTCCATTGTTCTCTTCAACGCTCTTTGTGAATCTCTTGTCATGCCTTCAATTTCGTCCAACAAAACAATCTTGATTTTGTTATCAGAAACTGAACCATAATTAACAAAGTTTGTAATCGTTTGTCTAACTGTTTCTAGTTTCCTATCTTGACTAGCGTTAATCTCCAAGAAATCAGCATTTTTGTCATCGCCTAAAAATTCATTACCGATAACATGACTCGCTGTTGTCTTTCCTGTTCCAGGTCTTCCCGCCAATAATAGGTTAGGGAAGTCACCTTTCTTTTTCCATGTACGGGCATCCTCAGTAAATTTAGTTTGCCCTACAATCTCTTCAATCTTTTTTGGTCTGTATTTTTCTGTCCAATTCATTTTCTTCATCTCCTTCTAATACCCCTTTTCCTTCACAAGCGGGGCAACTCATTTCGATAGCCATTCCTGAGCCATCACAGTAATTGCATTTTTTCATCCTTAACACCAATAATACAATCAGCCGTCATCACATAACTAGCCACACTAACTGCTGCCTTTAGTGAAGACTTTACTACATCAACAGGGTCAATAATTTGCCCTAATATAACCCAATCTCTACTTCTCCCATCATACTGATAACCTGCTTTTAGGTTATCTAATACAAGTTCGGGCTTAACAGTTTGACCCGTTAAATTGTAATATAGTTTGTTAAATACGGAACGCAATGCTACAATAAATGCCTTAGTAATTTCATCACTATCAAACATAAGAGCCGATGCTCCGTAAAGAGCAAGTCCACCACCTAGAACAACTCCGTTGTTTAAAGCGGCTCTAGTAGCATTTAAACAATCATCAATTCTATCCATTTTATTTCTAATTTCTTGTTCAGAAAGTCCGTAAATATAAATAACTGCACCACTTCCTTTAATTCTTGAAATTCTATCTAGATATTTCTTTTCATAAAATTCATTGTCAGTTAAATTCATGTCTTCTTCAATTGCGTTTAGTCTTTTCTTTATCAATTTGTCATCTTTTTCAAACTCTACAAATGTCGAATAATCTTCTGTTACGGTGGCAACTCCACAAGTTCCCATATCCTCTAGAGATACATTCTCTAACTTCATATTCAAACCTGTATCGAAAAAGTTTCCACCTGTTAATGTAGCCAAGTCACCCATTCTATCATCCTGCCAGAATGAAATGTCTTCCGCTTGTAAAATACAGGCATTAATGTTACCATTCATTTGATTCATCAGGTACGAATTTATTACAGGTAAAGTTACAGACTTTAGCATGAAAATAATAGGTCGTTTTTCCTCAACAGAAATCTCCAATGCAGGTAACAATTCTGAGAAATTATTTACGTCAGTATTTGAGAATACTAGAAGTGGATTCTCAAAGTTTTTCTTCTTACCCATTACTCTAGAAATAAGCGGACTAATATATCCCTTCTTACTTTCATACCCATCTGTAACTTTGTATTCATCTTTACCGTAGGGTGAAGGTTCGATTGTGATAATACCCTCTCGACCAATTTCTTTAATTGCCGAAGATATTAGTTTCGCAATCCCTTCATCATTGTTAGCACTAACAAGAGCGACTTCATACAAGTCATCAGACTCAATATCAATCTCTCTTTTCATTACATCTAAAGCAGCCAAAGTTTGCTCTAGTCTGTTTTCTAAAGTGTCCCGAATTTGAACACCGCTAATATCCTCAAACTTCATACATTCTTTAATCAATGCTTGAGCAATAACAATAGAAGAAGTTGTTCCATCTCCTGCACCCTGTTGGGCTTTATTGGCAACCTCAATCAAAAGTTTAGCACCGATATTCTTCACCTTATCTTCAAGTGAAATGTGTCGGGCTACTGTAACTCCATCATTGATTACCAATGGGGGGAGGTCATCTCTTCTATCTATAATTACACTCTTCGTTGCAGGTCCGAGAGTTACTGAAACGGCATTAGCCAATTCATCAATACCCTCAAACAAGTGTTGCTTTGCTTCATCTCCATGATAAATCATTCAACCACCCCAATAATCTGTGTGTTATTTAAAGCCAATAATTTCTCATGACCCAAATAAAAATTTGCACCACCGAGATAAATTATTGTCTGTCCTGTCTCATACGTTTCAGAATCTACAACTGTGGCGAGATTAACTTCACCACTAACCATAATTCCTGTCTTCGTCCTGCTCTCCTTTTCCTTTGCTATTGTATAGCCATTTTCTGCTTTTATCTTCATTTTATCACCATAATGTTATCATCAACACCACAAGAGTAATCACGTTCACAACGGTTACGCTTATGGCAATTTTGTTTGTCATACTCAACTCATCCTTCATTTCTTTCAATGTTTGTAGAATTGATACTGACGCTTCTTCTAAAAAGTCAAATGTTCTTCTCATATTCTAACACCGCCTCTTCAGGTGTTTTGTCCGACTCCCACTTCTCCCTTAAATATTTCATAGGGTAGTGGTCATAGGAACTTGATAAACAGCCCAACCATCTAGAGAATGACACACCTAGAAATCTTCTCAAAGTTTTAAAATTACTAGATTGCATCAAAAGTCCTCCAACTTTTTTGTCCTGTCTTTTCTTACAGAAACTCTTCTTCTTTTCTCTTTCTTTATCCCCAATATTTTACACTCCTTTTCATCTAACTTCTTAGCAGCCCATCGAGAATAATTTTCATTATTTAGCAAATCTCTCACCAAATAACCATCTGATGACCGCAATCCCAACTTTCTACAAATGGCGGGAAACGGGCTTACACTTTTACGCTTTGGTGGAACTACACTTCCATATGTTCCTAACTTTGAATACGCTAACAATGGGTAAAAGTAATCCCCACCATTCATCATCGCTTTTGAAACGTGCATCAACTTTTGATTCTTAGGCTGTGAAGCAACCACCCATGAAAGTATTTGCATTGGTGGTGGTTGATACGTTTTCAAAATTGACAAGTATTCATCTCTATTTGGCATTCTAATATAGGCATTTGTCATAGCCCATATGTTGTCATCTACAATCTTAAAATCCTGCGAGTTTTTTGCCTTTGCTCTTAAGATAATTTGATTGAAATTCTTTCTACCTGCCATTTTAACTTGACAGCAATCAATTATCACTTTGCTTACATCTTTTTTATTCTTACTAGTAAGTACGACATTACGACCTGAATAAATCAAATCCAATATCTTATCCTTATCGGGCTTGTAATGCACATCTTCAATGATAATGCCAATCTCCAAAGGCCAAGAATACACATCGCTAATCGGTATGTCATTAGCATAGAATATTCTATAATCTTTACATCCAATTAATGTCTTTGCCTTTGTAGTTACACCCGTTCCAGATTTACCTACTACTAAGAATGGTTTGTTCGTCTTCGTCTTCATTTAAAACCCTCTCAAATCTATACTTACTATCCTCTTCCAAATGTTCTCCATTTCTAACCATGTTCATAACCCTCTTGAATTTGCGCCATGACTTACTTTTTGTCGGTGAGTCTGGCATCAAATCACATACTCTCAGTATATCGAATCTTCTTCTAACAATAATTGAATCCACTCTACGTCCACGTTCTCTAATCATCACATGATGAATGTTCATCGCTGTTAATGACCTGCTAACAGGTTCAAGTAAATGTTCTGCTAATCTCATCATAATCTTATAACGAGGTTCATATCCACCTTTTACTGTTGTCATAGAAAAAGATGGTATTGCTGTTAATATAAAAATTCCCTGCATTTGTCCTTCTGAATACATCACGGTCCACCCAAAGTATCATAGAGCGTGGTTTCCCACAAATGATACTCCTTGTGTCCTTTAATAAACATTCCTGCTTTATCTTTAGGTCCGATAAATGTTTCACCGCAAATGAGGCAATGTACTTTGACAATCTCAGACATTTCACGAATTCCGTCTTGTCCAATGATGTCTACAATGTTTCCTACTGTGAGGGGGCTGTTAAAGTCTAGTTCTTCATCCCACATATGCTCTCATGTAATCTCTAATAGTCATAGACTTATTAAGATTTTTGGGAACTTGTGAAACCTCCTTTACATTTTCTTTAAACAAATTTCCTAATTCCAGAAATTGTGATAACATTTTTGCCACTTTCTCACCAGATTTGATATATCTTTTCTTTTGTGCGTCATTCCAATTTATGTAACAACAATTGGGATATTCCAAATATTCTTCACTTTCTAAGAACTCAATCAAAATGCATTCTATAATTCTATTTACACCTTCATCAATCGTATTGGGTGCTTTTTCATCATCATAATGCATAATATCTACTCCAACGGGTTTTCCACTTCATCCAAAACCCATAGTAAGGCTTTGACAACACCTCTAAG
>TARA_R100000654_G_scaffold354_3_pt1 | contig 21172 bp, 24 predicted proteins | sample TARA_R100000654 | Tara Oceans TARA_R100000654 (sample SAMEA2622473) | marine metagenome | biome: marine biome (ENVO:00000447); feature: surface water layer (ENVO:00002042); material: "saline water (ENVO:00002010), including plankton (ENVO:xxxxxxxx)" | depth 5 m
AGTTTCTTCATATTGCAAAAAAGTTAGCTGAGTGTTTCCTTTTGAATTTTCTACTGCACCTATTTCCGAGTCTTCTGTAGATCCCAAACGAACATTTAGGGCATCGATGTATTCTCCATTCGGTACGAGTCTCTCATCTAGAGACTTGTTCATTCTTCCAGCTACAAAATTTCTTTGTGTATTAGGCATACTATTTTATCCACTTGTTTTCACCACGGATATTCATTAATAGTCTACCAGGGTGAATATTACTCATTCTAATTTTTGCGTTTCTTAATAATGCTGATTTATCTTTTCTTGCTCTATTAACTATATATTCTTGAACCCCAAATTTGTTATTTAACAATTCATATTTAATGGCAGCATAAATGTATTGTTCGAATAATTTATTTACACTTACCTTTGCATCGTTTCCTTCCTCCATACCATCGCTTATATACTCTAATACACATTGCTCGCCAGCCATTGTTGAATCAAAGTTTATAACACCAGCTTTTTTATCTATACGAAAAGTAGGATTAAAATTAGCAGTTTCTGTATTTAAACCATACCTAGCCCCTATGTTGTAATCTTTTAAATCGTAGGGATCCAAAGCGCTAGGATCGTTTATAGTTCTATTATCGTTATTTTGATTTAAATATATACTCTCTTGCTGTCCAGATATACGTTGTTCGTCTAGTTTTGACTGAGCTGTAACAACTGAACCGTCTGCATTAAAACTTAATGTGCCGGTAGAACTTTGTAAATATGCTTGTGCAGAATTTACTTGTATGTTTTCTGTAAGTGGTCTAAGGTAACCATCTTTATACAAAGATATTCTTACCCAATTGACATAATCTGATGGAAGTGTAAATATTAAATCATCAAATACCTTTAATTCTAATGCTTTTATTTCTTTAAATGCATCGTAGTTTAGTTCTTGTATAGATCTCTTAGCATGAAATAAAATCTTAAATCTGTTAACATTATTTACTAACGCATGGTTTCCATTATACATTAGTAAAAAATTTGTAACAATATCTTTTAATGAAATATACTGGTATGAACCCCAGTTCTCATTACTTGGCGTGCCACCAGCATTTGCGTAATATTCATATTGTGATAAGTATGCCATTAGTTTTCAGTTTGTTCTTCTATTTGTTCTTGTTCTGCTCCAAATTGTGCGGCTTGTATTTCTCGTATAGACATTCCTGCATACTGCAGTATCTTAAATACAAGAGAAGTCTCGTCATCTGGAGATAATTCAAAATCTTGAAAGTCTGCCGCACTTTGATTAAAAGCTGGTGAACCATCACTTACATTAATATATGTCCAATTTGGTGCTTTTGGATATCTAATATACTGTGCTTGGATATCGTTTGCTCCATTAAACTGTGCAGGAAATACCGTCATAACATTTGCTTGCAAACTATATGCTGGAAACCCTAACGAAGGACTTGTTAAATGCGAATTAGTTAATAAAGTTATTTGACTATTAGATACCTTTTCAGCTTCTCCTTGAAAAACTCCCCCACTAAAGCACAAAACTTTATTTATTAAATAGTAATCATCTCCAGTAGTGCTTAATGAAGGTAAAAAGTATTGGTTTAAACTACTCTGTGTAAGAGTCTTTGTTTCGGAAAATAAATCAATAACCTCTTCATAACCTTTTCTTATATCTGCGTATCCAGTGCCAACAAGCCTAGCATTTTCTTTATTTATAAGTTGATTGTATTGATAAAAATAATCATCAAAAATATCTAGTTGCGCTTGTTTTGCAAATAAATTAAAGTCTGATGGCGATATATAACCGTAATTGTTTTTGTTTAATATCGCAAGTACAGTATTTCTGACTGAATTTATCATTACAAATGTTTTATCAAAGATAAGTAAAAAAAAAAGACACCCTAAAAAAGGGTGCCTCCACAAACCATTTCAAAACAATGAAAAAAAGTTTCTTAGTATTTTAAGAAAATACAGTAACTGCAATACTTGTAACAGTTTGACCTAGTGGTAGTTCTACAGGAACTACTGCATTTTTCCAGCTAGTTTGACACGCAGTTTCAATTGCTGCGTTAATTGCTGTTACCAATGCAAATGTACTTCCCACTGTCACTAATGCGTAGTGATGTGAAAAAGAAGCTGTACTGTAAATTCTCATTGCCGTAGCGCTTGTTCTTTCAACAAACAAACCCTCGCCAATCGGGATTATTTCATTTCCCGCAGCTGTTGTAATCTGTATATATTTTGCCATGTTATTATTTTTATGGGTGAAACAAAAATTTAAGATTAATAATATACTAAGTTACAAATTTTCTGATAATTTTTTTAGATGCTTTAAAAGGTCAACACCTTCGTCAGATTGAAAAAATGATACAGCCATATGCAAAGGGTCCTCACCAAAAGGAATGTTAGTCATTTTCTTTTTATTGGACGGTGTATTAAACCATATCTCTTTGTCATTATTTCTTAAGTTTAAAAAACCGTTGTCAAAAAAACCTTGTACGGTCGCATTTAGTTGTAACATTGGGTCTTTTAATATTAGTAAAAAGTCTTTTGGATTGTTTTTTGCAAAAACAAGCAAATCTCTTTTTAGCTCCGCCGTTGTCATGGTGCTTACATTTTTGTTAAAAAGCACACGTGACATGTTTACAACTTGGTCTATTGACAATTGTCTTGCTTCAATAAGGGCATCAACCTCTTCATTTAAGATATTAATTTTATCTTGAGCATCCCTCTTTTTGTCTATTTCAACAAATGTTCTTCCATTACCAGGATGTAATTCTAGAAACTTTTGCAGAACTTGATTTTCTTTTTTTACTGTCAGAAAACCGTTTTCAAAAACTATGGGTTCTAAAATTGCATTACCATCTTGCTCTTCCATAAATGGAGAATTTTGATTTCTTGCATATCTTAAAGACCGATTAGTCCCTGTCTTTTCGTCAAAATATAGTAAAGGGTACCTTTGTGTGTGTCTTGAGGCTAATATAAGTGATAGCCCAGGATTTTCTCTAGTTAGTTTGTACGTTTTAGTAACGTATTTTTGTTTTGTTTTCATTAGATTAAATTTAATTAGATTTTAAAAAAAGGGGGTATTGCTACCCCCTAAAACAGAATTATTAACTATTCTTGAAATAAGAAAAAGTTATTTGCACCCATAGTACAAACAGCTCTTTCAGACAAGAAGTTTACTTGCATGTTATCTACGTCTGTTGTTCTTGCACCACCAGCTGAACCAGTAATCCAAGTTTTATAACGTCTGTCTTCAGTTTCTGAAGCTCTGTATCTAACATGTAAGAAAGGTCTTTTAGCATTTTTACCAAGTATTTGATCGTAAACACTAGTAGAGCCCGCAGGCACTAATAGACCGTTTATACGTCCAGATCCAGCACCAGTTGGTAAACCACCTCTCATTGTTGGATCATTTAGATATTTCCAATCTGATTTGTAAAAGTCATAACCTCTTCTAAATCCTGTGAAACCTAAATTCAGCGCCATTTCCTCGTCATTGTCAAACAATCCGTAGGAAGTACCACCCGTACCATAAGAGTTTTGTGCTGCTAGCATATCGTCAATATCAAAAGAAAATTGTCTGTCAACGAATATTACGTTTTCATCAATTGCTCCTTGCTTATCTAATCTACTAATAACATTATCGAAATCTGCTAACGTAGTTGGATTACCACCATCCCATATATTACCTCTAGTAGAGACACTATAGAATATACCATCTGACCCAGCACCAGGATTTGCTGCTGCACCTGAGCTACCTAGAATTGCTGCTGCTCCTGAATTTTGTTCAGCAGGTACAGCTTCTATCATTGCAGTTTCTAAATAATCATCAAATCTTAATCTAGTTTCATGCTCAGATTTTAAATACCATAGGTATCCTGTTGCACCATCTTCAGTTGTAATTTCTACCCATCCGATTTGTGCCATATCAGATCCAGATACATTATAAGTATCTTTTATAATAATAGGCTTATTTTCAAAAATGAAGTCATTAGCTTCAAGAGAACCAACCATTCCAGCTGTTCCTTTTCTGAATTCTGATCCGTAAATAAATACAGTAACATCAGCGTTACCAGCTCCTGTTCCGTTAGTAACAAGACCACCTGCTTCATAAAAATCAGCTGTGAATTTACCAGGTGCTGTAGAATTGTCAACAGCACTTACAACTGCTTTGTTAGAACCAGATCCGTCATTTTGAACAATCATTACTGTTTGTCCTACTCTGATAACTTGTTCTGCAGATGTGGGGTCAAGCGTATCATTGACTTGAAATTGTACTTGATCATCTGTTGCAGATCCTGTTGAACCTACTTGTGTGTATTTAGTATGCAACCTACCTTGTTCTGCCCATTTAATAAGGTCAGAATTTGTAGGCATTTCCGCTCCTACCATACGTAGGAAGGAAGAAATTGTTCTATTACCATAACGCTCAAACTCTTTTTCATAAGTATCAGGTAGATACTGATTCAAAAAGTCAAAGTTAGTTATGTAGTTTTCCGTTGTCGGAGTTCTCTCAGAACTCGGTGTCAACGCAAATGTTGGAATCGTTTTAACTTGTCCAGGCATAATTTTTAATTTTTAAATTTTACATTTTTTTAATACTCTTAATTCTCAGACCACGGCTTGAAGGCTGTGATACTGATTTAACTTGAAGCCCTCCTTTTGTTGATACTTCGGGTGCACTACGTTCTGTCATTTCGACATTTTTTGTTTTACGCATTACATCCTCAGTCGCAAAAGATTTGCCTTGATCATAAAAGAACGAAGCAAATTTTTCAGGATTCATAGCTATGGCTAGAGATCTGTGATACCCCTCAGCATCTTTAAGCATTCCTCTATCATCCAAATATTTACTAATAAAATTAATTGGAGTCTCTTGAGATTTTCTTAGTTCTGCTGCCGTACCTGGAGAATAAGTAAAATTATTTTCGCCTATTGTGAATTTAAAACCTTTAAACTCAGGAGAAAATAGTTTGTCGCTTTGTGATCTAAACCACTCCGACTTTCTAGAATTTTCTTCTTCTCTAGATTTAGCCTCATTAATGTATTGCTTATAAGCTTGATAGTCTTTATCATTTGCGCCTGAACTTTCCCTTGACTCAAGAGGTAGTTTGTATTTTTGTTGCTCTTGATAGAAAAACTTTTTGGCTTTAGCAACCATTTTTTTCTTTGCTAGTTTAATCTTTTTAATAACTGCAGGTTCGTCAGAATCTTCGTCATATACATACTCTTCCATCAGGTCGCTTATGTCTTCGGGGTCTAAACCCTCTTCAGTTATTGTTAGATATTCTCTAAGCAAATTGTCAGGACTCACATCAGAATAATCTTTTTGTAATTTCAGATAATCTGTCATAGAGCGCCCTGTTTCCTTTTTATATTTGAGGTAAGCTGCTACATCCTCGGCTAAAGGCTCTTGCTCTTCACGTTTCGCTTTGAGCTCCTCCAAAGAGTTAACCTCTTGTCCCCATCTATTTCCAATATATGAAAGAACATCTTCTTCTGATATTTCAGAAGAGCTTTGTACTTCTTCGGTTGCTTGCTCCTCTATTTTATTGTCTACAGGTGCATTTTCTTCAACCGTTTTTTTTTCTTGTGTAGCTTCAGCTACATTATTTTCTTCAAACTTTATTTCCTCTTGTTTACCAGATACTTCTGGCTTATTATCAAGGTTTTCGTTTTTCTGTTGTTGCTCATGTTTGTCTAAAAGTTCTTGTTCAACTTCTTGTTTCGACTTTTCTTTGACCTCTGTGAGCTCTCTTACTTTAATTTCCATTTGATTAGATTAAATTTATACAAAGTTAAATAAAAAAAATATACGTTTTTAGCGTGGTTCGAACTCAGCGAGATCAAAACCATCTAGTGAATCTTCATTGGATTCAAATTTTTTCGGAGGAAGATTGTTTTTTCTTTGGTTAATAAGCTCTGACTGTTGAGAATTTTGCTGACTTATTCTTTTACTTTTAGCCTCTTCACGTGCTCCTTCTCTAAAAGCTAGTGCATTTTCAGAAACATTTCTCAGTTGTTGATTGTAAGCAAACTCTTGACGCATGAGCTGTGATTTAAGTTGAGCTTCACTTTTTTGTTTTTCTATTTCAAAAGCTATTTCAGCTTGCTTGACTTTCATCTTACTTTCAGCTTCCATATTGATTTTTTGAATAGCCAATTGAGCAGCCATCTCTTGAGACTTGAGCTGTTGCTGAGCGGTCATGGCTTGCTTTTGCATTTCATTTTGCTGATCTTGCTCTTGCTTCGCTTTTCTTTTTACTTTTAATAACTGATTGGCTAATTTTAAATTTTTGATTTCTCTAATATCTATAGCATCCTCTAAATTAATATCTTGTTTTGATAAAGCCATTTGAATGTTCTGCTCTAGCATAGCTTTTTGCTCTTCATCTGGGGAAAGCTCAATAAATACACCAAAGTCATATATATATAACTCTGATATTTCTTGTAGTATACTAACATTATACTTTCCTATTTTGTTTATGAAATCATCTTTGAAATCTGAATATTCTAATATGTCTGCTATACGATAAGTTAGAGCTTCAGCTAGAGACCTGTAAATATATAGTCCTCCATCTAATATATGACGAGTTGCAGTGTTAGAGTTTAGAGCAGCTAGTTTTTGAACTCCAACTAAAGCTTCAGGATTTGGGGTTGAACCATCTCTGGCTTCATTTAATCCAGTAACAGCTCTTATCATATCTAAATAATGGTTATAATTAGCTATCAGCATTTGTGTTTTGGATGCACCTGAATTGGATGTTAATTGCTGTATTGGTGTTCTCGCTTGATTGAAATCACCTTCTTGAGTATAGCTTCTACCTACCACACTACCCGTTTGAAAATATAAACGAAGTGCGTCCTCTGGATTATAAGCTGCTCCAGTACCTAAGTCTACTTCATTCAAACCATCTGCGTCAATATAGACACCGTCAGGAACTGTTCTAGCAATAACTTGTTGTAACTTTAAATGTGTTATCTGAATTAAATCAGCAAAAGGTATCATTCGTCTTACCAGGGATTCAATATTTCCTTTGTACATTCTAGGTGCTACAGCCACGTAATTAGGTAAAGCGTGTTGTGTAGCGGACTTAGGACGGACCATATTTTTAGCTAGTTCCCATTTGAGTATAATGTTTGTACCCATAACCATAATACCATCATACCAAACATCAATAGTTTTTTCTATTTTTTCGAAATTGCCTTCCTCGACCATTTCATCAGGCGGATTAAAACTATCGTCCTTTTCAATCATTCTGCTTCCACCGCCTTCAAGTTTCTTTTTTTTGTAAACTATTTTTTTAGTTGTCTTATAGTTAAAGTATAACAAAGTACAAGTATCTCTGTAAAAAATATCGTTTTCATAGTATTGGGCTGTATTAAAATAATCATACCAACTTTGACTGTACTGAGCTATTTTTTCTAAATCATCGTTAGTTAAAGTAGGATCTATTTTCATAAGCTCCGTAATACCTACAGTTTTAATTTCACCCCAATAAAAACAATCCTTGAAAAAAGGATCTTCAGTGTAACTATAAACAACATTTGCAGGATCTACGTAAGATAATTTTACCCCTGAGCCAGGAAGAAACTCATGTTTAGCCATACCCACACCTACGACCATCTGATCATAGTCAATACGTTTTCTTATATCTTCATAATGATTTTCAGCAAACATAGTGTCAATAGCTTCTTCTTCAGCTATCTCTATTGCTGGCTTGTAATTAAGATTCATGTATAATGAAAGCTCCTCATCTGTTGCGGGCAGTTCATCTGGATCAACTATAAAAGGATCATATCCAGTTTTTTCTTTAACAGTTGTTAGTATCTGTTTTGCCGCCATTTGTCCCTCTACCATATCTTGATACTTGCTTCTTTTGGCTTGAGATAAAGCATCCTGAGCGTATGCTTTTACTTTGAATATACGCTCAGAAAGCCCATTAACCACAATATCAACAAATTTAGGCAAGATTGGAACTGGAGTCCAATCTAGATTTAAGTATGAAAGATCGCCATCAACAGCTAATTCGTTTTTATATTTAGCAATTGACTGTTCACCTCTTGCATATAAACGTAGTCGATTAAAATCTCTCCACTGTGTATAGTATCGGCAACCATTTGAATCTTTTCGAAACCATTCATATTGAATAGCTTGTCCTATTTGAAGTCCGTATTCTTCTGTTTCTTTTTCAGCATCTGATGCATATTGATTAGGAAATCCAACAGATGCAATATTTATACTAACTTCTCTCATTTAACTAATTCACTGAAATTTCCTGTGTTACTATATCTTGCAAAGTTAAGACTTATTTTTGATTGTTTTTGAATAGGTAAATATAGTGATTTTTGATTTGCCATAATTGCTAGCCCTGAGCTGATAGTGGCGTCAAATTGAGTACGATTACTTATATCAAACCTTGCCCATTCCTCTAGAGTTCTAGTAAATAACATAGATCCCATCGATGTTTGTTCTCTATATGTACCTTCTAAATCTACTCCTATATATTTTTCTATATATGACTCTATCGCAGATGCATGAGACTGCTTGACATCTTCTGAAGTATTAGGTATACCGCCTATTTCTTTTTCAGTCTTAGATAATTTATTATAATGCCTATCAGGTCTATTCATACAGAATCCTCTATAACCCCTATTTTTAAAATGATACAGTAAACGTGGTTTATTATTCTCTATTAAAATAGGCATACTATAAAACACACATGCCATTAACACCTCCTCAAAAAATATCTCCGCTGTTTGTGGGCGAGCTACGTATTCTAAAAAAAATTCATTGCTTGGAGCGTGATCCATATTGTATTTTGTTAAACCATGTAATGCCCCGTTTGATCCTCTTCCGCCCACTGTTCCAGATATATCGTAACTATCACAACCAAAAGCTCCAATGTGCTCATTAACAGGATAATATACACCGTTTCTATTTTGTGTTTTATTAGCTAACTGTTTATTTGGAGTCCATGATACTCTAAATCTTCCCTGTGAGTCTGGTGTCCATATAACCTCGGTATCTTTTACACCATCCTTCCAATAAAACTTACCTGTTGTTACGTGCTGGTTCATTATTAACGAATCATTATAATCTATTTGTTGATATATCTTTGTCAAGTTAAATAGACTTCCCTTGCTTTCATCTCTAAACGCATGGCTTTCAGTTCGAGGAAACTGTCTATAAAACTCATTTAAAGCATCTGGATCTTTTTTTAAAGACTCAACTTCAGCCTCCCAGTAGTCTATGGCTCCATTGTATATATATTCGTTGTCCACACCCAGCACAGGTTCTATTGGTGTATATAAAACAGGCATCCCATAACGATCTATAAATCCTTCCATATTCCATTCCATAGGAATAAATAGACTATACATTCCGCTTTTTGTCTGACCGTTTGCATTTCTAGTAGATAAGTTAGAATCTTCGTATAGTTTCTTAAAGTTTTCTCCACCCTTACTTAGAGCGTTTGATGTAGATCCCATCATACATTTTCCAATTATCTTGCTTCCAAGCCTCAAACATGTTTTAGTTACACGCCAATTGTTTAATATGTTATTTGGCTTAATCCATTTACCACTTTCATCATGTACTAGAAGCAATAACTTTTCACCATCGTAAGAGTTTTCATCTGTATTCTTCCAATCTATTGTTGTGTCTAATCCATACAACTCTTCATCTACAATGTCGTACATGTTTTTTTTGGTTATTTTACTTGCAGGAATACGAAATGCTAGCTCTGTTTTAGGTTTATCCATACCATCCTGTATCGGCTTGAAAAAAAACGGAAGCCTACTAGATATAGGTACTACTTTATCAGTAAACATCTTTTTTGCATCAGCTCCGGTTTTAGATAGTATACCAACTCTAGAGTCTTTCGCTAATGTTCCAGTGTTGATGCACTCAGAGGAGCCCATATAAGAAAACCCTGATCGTCTTATCTTTAAATAATCCAACCCAAAGCATCTATTATCGGCTTTGCATGCTTCCCAAAACATAAAAAATATACGGTTAGCTTCTCTAAAATCTGGATAGCCTACATCAATACTAGTCCATTGTAAATACATATAGTGAGATCCTGTAATGTATGTAGGTATACCGTTATTATTAAACCAATACCCTTCTTCTCTTCTATCAAATTCTTTTTCTATGTAGTCAATCCATTTGTTTTTAAAGACTGAGTTCATTTCGTTCCATTGAAATATAGATTGTATTTTAGACAAACTTTTATGTAGAGGCGCTCGTTCCCAATATTGTTGCGATTTTGTTTTGGATCTACTATATATTTTGTCTGGCTGTTTGGGTAAACCTAAAACTAGACCATTTATATTTATTATCTCTCCTAGCGTGCCGTCTTTTGAAATAATAACTACATCATATTTTTTATTATATCCATATACCCATGTCCGTCCAGAATTTTTGGTAGTTATTACGCCTTTTGGTATGTAATTACTTAAAACTTGATATAAACTATTTTGATCTTCTTTCTGCAAATCCTTGTTTTGTATTTATATTAATATTTTTATCTTCTTCTTTTAGCTCTTGTTCTTCTTGATCAATCTTATTTAATATATCAAATGCATCAAATATAGCTAGTTTTTTGGTGGCTGCAGCATTTTTTAATCTATCAGCTGCAAGTTCATCTTCTGGATCTGGTTTTATAATATCTTCTTTGGCAACTTTAATTAATTGCTCAACAGCTTTTCTGCCAGCTTCCACAATTTTAAGTTTTAATATTTCAGATTTCATTATTTTAATTTTATAAACATTACTTGAACTAGACGTGAATCTTTTTTGGTACCAAAATTTTCATATATGTTTCTAGAGTGTGGAATCTTAGAATCGAATATTACCATTCTATTATACGCAGCATAAAAAACACACATAGGTTTGTCATCTTGATAAAGTGTAGTTCCAGCTTGTTTTGGATATTTTTTATTTAAATATAAAAGTATTGTCATGTCCCCCATCATTTCATCCGTATGTATAAAATTTGGTTCCTTTTGATTAACTGGAGACTGTCTCACAAAATTGTAAGTGACAAAATATTTAGGGAAAGCTTTTTCCACCTTTTGTTGTAGTTCGTCATTAGATCGAACTTGAATTCCTTTAAAAACATTATCGCCGTCCTGAACATCTATAAACTCTCCCTTTAGTATATTGTTTACATATTGATCAGGATCATCTATTATATTATTTATAATAATATTTGTCATATCGCCATAGTAATTTGATGGTCATACATTCTATAAAGCTTTTCTCCGTCTACCATAAAGGGATACTCTGTGTCAGGTTTAAAACTAACTAAAGTGTGTTTTTTTATACCTTGTTTTTTTAAATAAGTATTAGGATATATCATCTCCGCCATTAAAGGTTCTTCCGAAGTATTTTTGTATATAATAGATTTTTTTGTTTTTACCGGTTTTACAAAGCAATAACGATCATGGCTATACCATTTATTGTTATGTTTATACATATAAAACTGTTCGCTATCTACAAAAAATAAATTGTCTCTAAAAAAACTTTTACAACTTTTTTCCCGACCCTTCATATCATAATAAAATTTAAAAACATTATGATGAACCAAAAGAGTATCTCCAATTTGTATTGGACCATTGTATATTATTGGCAAACTTATAACTATAGCCTCTCGATTTGAAGCTATATGATTTTCTTGGCTTGTGCTGGTAACAAAATCTATGCCACCTATTTTTTTTGTGTTATTATATCTTTTATTATTAAGGGGTTTAACTATAAAATTATATGGTGATCTCATCAAAAATTAATGTTATATTCTAAAGAGAAAGGCATGTTGGCATTGAACTCTTTCCATAAAACTACCTCATCATCTTTTTGTATCCATATTTTTATAGAGTTTGCATAATTATCAAATTGTATGAGATGTATTTTGTAGTCGCCATTTAATATAGATTGTCCCACTATATAATGCATAGCACCTGATTTATAATCAGATCCTACAGATATTTTTCTAATATCCATTTGATTAAATTAAATTTATATAAAGATACAAATTATTTAACGCCCTTGCCCCCTGTAAACCTTCTGGTAGTTTTTCGAAGATTTTAAAGATGAAGTTTTTGTTTTGGCGTGTACACCTGGACGTTTAACTTTTGTTTTTTTTATAGAAGTGCTATAATTCAGTCCCCTCGCCATTTTTATTTATTAAATTAGTTTTTTGTTTACTACCGGCTGAAGATCCAAAATAATATCCAATGACTTGTGTAAAAGCAGCCACAACCGCCCCGAATCCCATATCAAAAAGCCTTTGAGATTCTTTAGGTATTTCCCACAGCCCTATTGCTCCAGCGACTACACCTATAAAACATAGTGTTATGCCCCAGCCTACAGTTTTAAATAATATATCATTAGAGCCTGCCGCTAACGCTGCCATCTCTCTTTGTCTAGCACTTGCTCTATCTGCTACCTCAGCCTCATATGCTTCCAATACCATCTCTTGTGCTCTAATTTTATCCTCAGCAGGTGCGTCAGAATTTTTTATAGATGACACCACTTGTTCAACCGACATGTCGCCTTGAATCAATCTACCAAGCGTAGGATTTATAAGACCAACAGAGGCTTTTAATAACCTACCAACTGTTGTTTGTCCAAACTTTTTTTTAGGTTTACTCATATTACGGTATATTTAGTTTTTCCATTTTCTCTACTTGCTCTTAATGCACGTGATCTGTTTTCATTTTCAGAGACATAACTCATATGTACCCAGTCGGGATTATTATCATCACCAAACTCCCAAATAATTTGATCAAAATCTAAATTGTTCTTTATGTAATCAAACATCTCTGCGTTTGTTTTGTGCCCAAAAGTATCATCAATATCAACAGCTCTTCCTTGACAATGTTGAGAACTTGAACTTCCACCTATTGCTTGATTCAAATCAGGTGATCTATAAAATGAATTTATCTTTATCGGACCGCCAACCCATTTTCTTAGTGGTTCAAAGAGTTCATCAGCAAGGATTCCCATATTAGATAAATGATAAGAGTTAGGTGTATTGTCTATACCTAATCTAGAAGCAGTGTTGGATTTAGTCGCTTCTTTATACGAAACATGATCACTTATTTTTTCCATGCATAATATACCATTTATGTATAGTGTAGCCAATAGCTACAAGTGATAATATAATCTTTAAGATGACATCTAAATCTGTTAAAGATGTCATAAGTGCAAGAAAGTTAATGCTATATATTTTTAAATCATTCACATTTATCATCTATAAATATATATTTAACCTTTATGTCTCCTACAGTCGTTGTAGTGTAATAATTCATTTTTTCTTCGGTTTTTTTCCTGACCTGCTTTTGCCTTTGAAAGCACTTGGCACATCTCCTATTTGGTTGCCAACTTCTTTTATAGCTTTGGTAACGTCTTTAAGTTCTTGACCTACACGATCAACTCTTTTAGACACATCCATTTTTAAAACAGCAAACTTTTCCTCAAGTATATCAGGAATCATATTATTGTTTTCGTCTTTAGTAAGACCTTTTTTTGTAAGCCATATTGCGGCTATGTTTATTATGATTAGTAAAACTACTAACCCTATTAATATTAATATAGTTGTATTCATAGTTTAATTAATTTGCAGCTATTGCTAAATATAAATATTTTTCACCATTTGCATTATATCCTGAATCAGTAGTAACAATTTGAAATCCATTGGTTAAAAAATCCACACTCACCATCGTTACTTCAGCATCTGACCTATTGGAATATAACTCTTTATTTCTAGGATTAGTGGGAGATCTTTTATTATCTACTATATACCAATATTTTGAGACATCTATATTTTTTACCAATAAAAAAGCTGGCTCAAATCCCGTGTTAATAGTAGGACCACTACTATTTCCATTACCTGTATAATTTCCAGCTTGCTGATAACCCGATATGTTTGCAAAACAATATGCTATATAAGAATCACCACTTCTATTAACTACATCCCACCCTCCTACATTAAATGTTGTCGTTGTTGGTGCACTATTCCATATTTTAGTACTACCTCCAGGAGAACCTTTCGGACTATCATCATTTAAAACTAAACTTTCTCCGTTTCCTGTTGTCCAAGGACTCGCAGAAATTGCGTCTGCACCCACATAGAAACCCCCTAAATTATTAGTTTTTTTAATAATAATTAAAGATGGAGCGACACCTAATGAATGGTCAATATTCCAACCAACGCCGCCATTATTACTACTATCACTTGTTGCACCAGGAGCGCCATCATATTGAACTATACTGAATCCTGCTTTTGTATTAGCTGATATTTTTTTAGCAACTATTGTTCCTGTTAATGCTGCCGTTGAGTCAGCATCATCTACCTTCACACTTCCAGATGTTGGAACATTTCCAACTCCAGCCACATTGTTTGTAGTGGGTGCTCCTCCAGCCTTCCAACACCAAGCCACATAAGTTTGATCGTTTGTATTAAGCGCATTATTATCGCCTGTTGTAAACCCATCAGAATCAAAAGAACTTAATGCATTTGTTTTTGTACTTTGCGCACCATCTGAATTACTTCTTAATTGTTCTTGAGCACCACGCACTGAGTCGAAAAGAACATTGTCTTCTGTTGAGCTCCTTCTTTTTACCCAAACAAAATCAGGTTGAAATAACAATCCTGTATATCCAATATTTGTTGTAGTTCCTCCGTATGTGCCGCTTACATCTGCGGCGTTACCGTTAAACTGATAAGTAGCTATTGCAGTTTTTCCTGATGGAAAGTTTAGTGTGGATGCAGTGGTTGCTGTTTCATTGTTATACAAATTTGAAACATCAGTATTGCTCAATTTAGAATTATATATTCTAACCTGGTCGATACCTCCATCATAAGGATTTTGTATACCTGAATCATTTCTATAACCTATTCGAACCTGTAAATTATATGAGCTATTTCCTAGGGGAGAATCAGCTGACAATGTTGTGTTTCCATCAGGTGAGCCGTTAATATAAAACTGTATAGCATCACCAATGGAGTTGCCCTCATAACTAAGCGCAACATGTGTCCAAACATCAGCATTTAGTGTGCTTGTTTCTAAAGGACTAGTGCTTAAAGCATTACCACCGCCTGTACTATATTGATATAATTGCATTTTTCCGTTAGAACCCAATCTTATAAGTTGTCCGTAAGGGGGGCTCCACCCACCGTTTGGAGAGGTAGCAAATATATCTTGATCTGCGCTAACTGTATTAGGTTTTATCCAAAAAGATAACGTGCCTCCTGTGTCGGGAAATATTACAGGATTATTAGGTGTAAAGTCTATAGATGAGTTTGAACCGTTAAGATTTGCAGCTTGATCAAATTTGGCATTTATTATTTGAGTAGAACTAGATCCTACATATGTGTTTACATTAAAGTTTTGATCTGGAAAAATTGGCAGAGCCTCAGTGTCTATCTGTCTCCATGCAGTGCTATCCCAAAACTCTACGTATTTAAGTTCATTATTATATCTCCATTCACCCGTACTTGGTGCCGAAGGTCTTGATGCTGTATCCCCTGTAGGTAACTGTAGTGTCGTATTTAGAGAGCTAAAGTCAAATAGTTTTGGTGTTGTAATTTTAGTTGTTGCCATTCTTTTAATTAAAAGTTATTGTTCCAGATCCGCTCGTAAATGTTGTGTATTTGTCTGTTCCTCCACTGACAGTCCCATTTTCAACGCCAGTTACTAACCCTGCTCCTACACTAATATTATAACTTGGTGAATATCTTAATATTACGATTCCAGAACCGCCTGTTCCTCCAGTCACATCACCTGAAGTAGTGTAATTGGCAGATCCTCCTCCGCCACCGCCGCCTAAATTATCAGTTCCATTATTACCGTTATATGCAGAGCCTACTGATGTACCAGCGTCTCCTCCGCCTCCTGTTCCTCCGCTGCCTGGTGAAACTGTTCCGCCATAAGTATACAACCATTGACCTCCGCCTCCGCCACCAGCATACGTCACTGAAGATCCTGTGATTGATACAGCTAAACCGTTTCCTCCATTTCCACCAGAGCTGTTGGTTCCAGCTGAGCCAGTTTCACCGTTTCCTGCTCCTCCGCCCCCTCCTGATCCTGATCCAGCGCTACTAGTGGAACTACGAGCTCCACCTGCATTACCTTGATTAGCTGTGCCAGAGCCTGGTGTTTGGCCATTATAATATTGTGCGCCACCTCCGCTTCCTCCAGTTGTTAAAGTAGATGTAGAGCTAGGCCAAGCTGAACCTCCACCCCCGCCACCTACAGATGTTATTGAAGAAAAAACGGAATCATCTCCATTCGCCCCGTTTGCGGTTGCAGTGCCAGCGGTTCCGCCATCTCCAACGGTTACAGTATAAGTAGTTGTTCCATCGGCAGTTACAGTTATAGCGGATTCTACTGATCCGCCTCCACCAGAGCTGCTTCCAAAAGAAGTTCTTAATCCTCCTGCTCCGCCTCCGGCACCAGCTGTATACCCACTATTTGAGCCACCACCGCCACCGCCTCCAGCGACTACTAAATAATTTACTGTAGTAGTAGGCACTACATTGACAAAATTTTTCCAATTAATTCCATTATAATGTTGCATAGTAGATGCTGAACTTGCCGAACTTTGAGAAGTATCATTTCGCATCATTCCCTCAAATGCCGTTTCTCCGCCCGGAAAAGCCGTACCACTAGGCATTTTAAGACCTGCATCTGAATACACAGAAACTAAATTATCTAGCCCTCCCATGTAGCCGTGAATTTTACAATAATAACTAGCTACACCAAAATCAGCAGTCACTGTTATAGTTACATCTCCTGAGTAAAAAGTATATACAGGTCCACCTGGATCCGGAACGTTTCTAGTTCCTTCATTAACAGTTCCTGTATATGTAATACCTGTAAGTCCATCATTTAAAATAGCAATAGGGTGAGCGCTCGGCACGCCTGTTAAAACAGTTGTGCCAATTCTAAGACCAAACTTCCCGTCATATACCCCATCAAAATAATATTTGTTTGCCCCTGAAGCATTTGAAACAGTAACAGCATTAGTTGCTTTTAAAACATTTACAGGATTACCTGGGTTTAGCTCTAGTACGTTAGGTATAATTTTTGTTGTTGCCATAAAATTTAAAATCTAGGTTCCCATTGTTGTTCATCTTCATTCCATTGAAATTCATTATATGGTGTTGGCGATTCTATTGGAGCAACCCATTTAGTTCCATCATAAATCCAACTAGGGTAAGGTTGTTCATCTATTGGAGGTTGCCAATAATAATCCACCCACTCCGTTGTATCCTCTTTCCAATACCATATTCCCTCTGGCTTTGTTATTGGAGGTTCCCACACGCAGGTGTCTTCGTTTAATATCCAACTAGCATAAGGTTGTTCACCATAAAATGCATCTCTAACAGGATCGTATATCATACCTCTTCCTGCATAATTTTTTCTAAAAGGAGTGCCTCCCAACTGATGAACGCCTTCCCTTGTATTGTATGAAGTTCTTTTTGCGCTTCCTATATATCCTTCCCAATAAACTGTATTATCTTTTTCTACTGGTGGGTCGCCGCTAACCATTTCTATCTCATCCGCACCAGTATAAACTGCGGTAACTCTTGCTAAAGAATTTGATATGGTTGTATTTAAAGTTTCAATCTCTGTTGTTAACGCTTCAGTTCCCTCTTGTTGTTTTGCTGTTAGGTCAGCAAGTGCTGTTTCTTGTCCTGGAACAAGGGCTGCTTTTTCTGCATCTATTTCAGATTGTTTATTATTTACTGCTGTTTGATGAGCTGATTTTTCTTCATCTGTCATAAATAGGGTGTCTTCAGATTTTAAAACATCCATTTCACTTTCTAAAGTTTGTAATGTCTCTGAAGTAAAAGAGTTTGTGTACACTTCTTGTAATGTAGCATACTCATCTGTTGCCATGTTGCTGGCTATTATAGCAGACTTTTCACTTCGCGCCTCTTGCAGTCTAGCTCTTTCACTTACCGTGAACTCCTCATTTGATATTTTTGCGTAGTGTGCCATATTAAGTGAAATTAATTATCCCAGAATTTGATTTAAAGACAGAAACAAGATCGCTTCCAACTGTAAAAGGCGAACCTGTAGGTTGATTTAAGGTACCAGAAACTATGTTTAATGTGAGGGTACTTGGATACCTTAAAATAACCACGCCTGATCCACCAGCTTTTGCAGGGCTTATTGTGTTTCCACCCGGTCCTCCTGCGCCACCACCAGTGTTCTCATCACCATCAGTAGCTGTATATGTAGGATTAGCTAGCCGACCTCCGCCTCCGTTTCCGCCGCCGCCTAAACCTCCCGCTCCTTGTGTTCCTGATCCGGTAGTAATGCTATTATAACCTCCGCCTCCACCGCCTGCATAATAAACATCAGTACCGACAACTTCACCAACTTCTGCATAGCCTGTGCCAGCATCTGTAGACGGTAGTATATTTACTTTAACTCCCGCTCCTCCTGCTCCACCTATGGTATAGCCTCCGGCACCACCTGCTGCACCTGCGCCGCCTCCTCCGCCACCACCTTCATAGTTAGAAGTTGAGTTGGCAGCACCGCCATCGTTACCTTGACCTGCGGGTGTAGCTGTTCCTACTGTTCCTAGATTTCCAGATGCTGAACCAGCACCACCGCCAGAACCACCGTCTCCCCCATTGACAGCAGGGGCAGCATAACCTACACCTCCGCCTCCTCCTCCTGCGGAAGTAATAGTAGCGAACTGTGAGTCTCCTCCTGTTCCGCCTGTGGTAGAGCCTGTAGCTGCACCTCCAGCTCCTATTTCAATAGTATAAGATGTGCTTAGTGAAACACTAAATTTACTGTCAGTTGAAGAAGGACCGAAAGAGGTTCTTAATCCTCCAGCGCCTCCACCACCTGTTCCTCTGTTTTGACCTGTGCCTCCACCTCCAGCAACTACTAAAAAATCTATTAGGGTGCTTACACCTTCTTCTTTTAAATTTCTCCACTCTGAAGTGCCTGTTTGGTCAGTATATATCTCAACCTTATTAGTGTCTGTGTTTGCACGAAGATCTCCAAGCGTAGTGGTAGTTCGTTGCGCAGTAGTTCCTTTAACCCAGGTAAGACCTCCTGTGTTATCACTCATGTCAATCACATTAGTATTTACTTTGTTTGTTGACATTTAGATAAAATTAAGAAGTTATTACTACATCTATACCATTTGCAGCGGTTACAGGAGGAGCTGTAACAAAAGTTAAATTTGGACTTGCTCCAGATCCAACACTGTAATTGTCAGTACCGCCTGAATCTTTTTGATTTTGATATACTCCAGATATAAATATATTTAAGTTTGCTACCGTAAGTCCCGCTGGGGCCCCTGTAAGTGCGAAAACTGCTGTGCTATTATTTCCTGTTAGTTGCGTTTTAGAAATAGTAGGTGCTCCACCTGCGGGCCATGTTACTGTAGATACGTCCACAGCCGTCACGTGACCTTCTGTAGATGTGGTTATAGTTTTTACCAAATCAACTGTTCCTCCAGCTGAAGGGCTGTCTGCTGATGTAGTATCTGTTCGGGTAACACTATTGTGATTTACTGTTATGGTATCAGAAGAACTGCCAACAGTTCCCATTAATGTTCCACCAGCAATTGTAACTGTTTGTCCATCGGTAACGGTTTCTGTAGTTCCTGAATCTCCTGTAATACTAAAACTAGTGAATCCGCCTCCTCCGCCAGATGGAGTTGACCAATTACCTTGATAATCTAAATATTGCCCAGCCGAGCCACCTGTGACTGTAAGACCTATATCACCCGCACTAGTGATAGGTGAATTACTTACTTGAAATGCGGCTAAACTAGTTAAGGCTAAACCTACTGAACTGACTCCACCACCACCACCGCCTCCGGTTGAAGATATTTCAATCTCGGTAGCAGAGTTTTGTGTTAAGGTTATATTTGATCCCTCTTTTAAGTTTACTACAGAATCGGTAAAAGATCCAGAAGCATTGAGATTTATTGGTACTGATGAGCCCGCCTTGGTTCCAGCCTCTAAAGCATATGTTACACTATCAATAGCTATTGCATTACTACTAGAACCAGTTAATGTCGTACCCCCTGTGGAAGTTAATGTTACTACCGTATCGGCAATAGTCTCTCCTGTTTTTGTTCCGGCTAAAGTAAGTACAGGAGAGCTGCCGTTGGTTGTTCCAAACGTGTATGTTGTGTCTAATGCAGAGGGAGGTATCTTAACGTTTAGTTGTCCGGAAGTTAAATAACCTACTATATCTGTTACCGATGTAGAAGTAGCATCGCTTTTTGGGGTGAAATCTGAAAATTTTACTGCCATAATTTATTTTTATTCTGTTACTATGTCTTGTGGACTGCCCCCTTCGGTTACGATTTGAGCACTCGCTTCTGTTATTATATTTAAACCGCTGATCTGTCCTGGTGCTATTAAATCGTTAGCGATGTAAATTCCTATGGCAATTTGTCCCGGCATATTATAAATTTATAATTACACCTATTACCATAGCGCTACGATATTACTAGCACTAGTACCAGTATCAAAAACTTTTTTCACTTGTACTGGAAAAAATGTTCCAGCATTTAGTGCATTGAACGTGACTGTATCACCAGCCACAGTTGTAACTTTTAAGTTGCCTGCTCCTCCAATATAAAGAACAGCTCCTTCTTGATCTCCTCCGTAAATAGCATACGCTTTTGCAGTAGAAGAAAATATATTATTGTCTACGTCCAAAGTTGTGTCATTCACCACTCTACTGATAGTTGTCTGACTTCCATCGGTTGTATTAACGGCTATCATCCCTGGCTTGATACCGGCTAGGGTAAATTTAAGTGTGACCATATTATCAGGATCGTCTCCTGTTCTGTTCGCATCTATAAGTTGTGTGGTGCTTCCTGATGTGGTTGTGCCAGTTGCACCTCCAACTCCTATGTTTGGAATATCAGTATTATCACTTTTGTAAACTTGCCATGCTTTGCCAGCTTGTAATCTTTGATAAGCCATATTATTTTATTTATAAGGTATTAATCGATTTAGTGTATCACGTCTTTTATCACAACCGCAATCAGTATTTGTTGCCTTGGCAACAGTATCTACTACTCTTTTAATTCCAGTGGCAGTTGTAAATTTATGTACCGTATCTCCGAATCCTCTTGATTTCATATTTATTTTTTACATCCAAAATTGTTAGCATAATTTGC
>TARA_R100000654_G_scaffold6667_2_pt1 | contig 20924 bp, 34 predicted proteins | sample TARA_R100000654 | Tara Oceans TARA_R100000654 (sample SAMEA2622473) | marine metagenome | biome: marine biome (ENVO:00000447); feature: surface water layer (ENVO:00002042); material: "saline water (ENVO:00002010), including plankton (ENVO:xxxxxxxx)" | depth 5 m
GTTCTGCATTCCAGATAGCAAATTCATCTAATTGACCATTAAAAAATTTTGTAGAACCACTTGATGGGCTACCAATATATAAATCACCACCATCAATCCCACCTAATGCTTGTGTCCCTGTTCCAACTAAACTTCCATCAATGTAAGATTTAATTGTATCTGTTCCATCAAAAGTAAATGCAAAATGATGCCATGCTCCATCATTATAATTTTCGGTATTTGTAAACTGAAGTGCATTAGAACCATCGTGTATATGACCTAAATAATTAGTTCCACTTGCATTAATGATTGCAGTAAATCCTTCACTACCACTTCTATTATCAAATAAATACATTTCTGATGAACTACTAGTTTTAAACCATATTGATGCACTAAATGCTTGTCCATCTGCAAAAGCTAATTCACTATTATCTTCTATTTCTAAATAATCATTATTACCATCGAAATTAAAGGAAAAGTCGTTAGGGAACTTTGTTATTACCCCACCTTTTGTAAGGATGTTGCCTAAGCCTAGCATAGACTTATCCTAAGTAAGCTATAACTGAACCACTAGCTAATGTAAAAGCAGTCCAACTACCAAAAATAACAACTCCTGCTGGGAATGTATTAGAAGAATCAATCGCATCTCCATTGCCACCCGCAGTACCTACATAAGCACTACTTGATGGAGTCAATGTTGTGAATGTGGAATCAGATATAAATTGGATAGCCACGATTGACTTACCAGTTATTGCATCTGTACCATCTTCAAATAAACAACCATTTTGACCTAAAGATACATTGTTTGATTCTTGAACCGAATATTTGTGAATGTTTGCCATTTTCTCTACCTTTCTAAGCTATGACTAGCGTGAATGAAACATAATTAACGATTAAAATTAAAAACAAGAATAATGTTTTTGAAAGTGTTACTTCTTTTTCTTTTTAGGCTTCCTTTTCTTGGGCTTAGAATAAGCAGAATCATCGGTTTCTGACATTACCCTAACATAACCCTTGCTTTGTAAAGATTCGAGCTTTTCGGGGTGTTTTTCTAATTGACTATCTTCTAGTCTTTCCATCTTACCATTCTTAAAGTTTTTCCAGTATTGCATTTTGTATTCCTTTTTTAAAATGTGGGGCAGAGCGAATCATGCCCCACTTAGTTATAAGGTAACTATTAGTCCTTATTACGGATTTTAATACCTTTTTTGTTGTCTGTGTCATCAATACGCTTAACACCATACAGTAAGTCGGCTACGACTTTTGTACCAAGAGCATCGATTGAGTATTCAGACTGGACTCTAACATCTTGTTGAACTGCTATTGCACAAGCGGACTTGTGAAAGATAGCACCACTAATTGTGTTAGCATTACCACCAGTTCCAAAAGAATTAGACATATAAACATCTACTCCATAAAGAGAGCCGACATTACCAGTTCTTAATCCAGAACCTTCGCCACTTGCATCATTCCTAATGAAGTAAGAAGCAAGACCCGCAGATGGATTAAGTATGTCCGCCATCAATGTTGGATTAACAACCATAGCAACATCCCCATCCATGTAAGGAATATCGTTTTCGCCTAAAGTAGCCAAAGCGGATTCAAACTCTGCAACTGTGAGTGTATCATCTGCAGCTAAGTTTAGCGAATCTTCCAAGCTAGATAGCTCTGTAAAAATATCTGCATCTACTTGTCTAGCTAAGGCTTCGCCCATCATTTTAGTGTACTTAGCAACCATGTCTACATTGCCCTGTATTTCTAATACATCTTCAAATAACTTAGCAACATATTTGTGCTTGTTTACTGTTAATTGAGTTTCGGTTGTAGCAGCTGCATTATAGCTTACATCTTCAGTAGCAACTTTATCACTAGCACTTATTAAGCTAATCTCTGGAATATGTAATACATCTCCAAATCCCGCTCCACTAAATACTGCGGAATAATCTTCGATTAAACCTCTTAGTACAGACTTGCGTTCAAAGAATTTGTATATACCTTCTGACCAAATTTCAGGAATGAAATGTTGGTTTGATGAAGTAGTACTTGCATCACCTTGATAATGTTTTGACATTATTTTATCCTATTCTATTTTTTCCGATATGAACCGATGATAGAACCCCAATTAGAACGCCTTTCCTCAGATGACATATCAACCCAACTTTTGTTGGTGGGATTAGATGCTCTTGCGGGAGTTCCATCAGTTGGTGGAACATTCGAAGTATTTTTAATTAATTTACTATGAAGAGTTCTAATTTGATTCAAACTAAGATTCTCAAATTCTTTTTTATCCTCTTCATCAAACTCGGAAAGTAGTTGTTCCTTGTAGGCTTGTTCATCATTCTTCAATCGCTTGTAATCTTCTTCCATAGAATCAATATGACTTTGCCTTTTTTCGGCTAACTCTTTCCATTCATTTTGCTTTACCATCCTCTCCTCTTCTTGTTTCGCTAATTGCTTTTCAAGTTCGGCTAGTTTAGCTTCGGCATCTTGTGCCCTGCTTCTATACTTTTTGCTTTCTGCAATCAAGCCACCAACTTCAGAGCTTGGTTCGGTTGCTTGTGTTTGGCTATCAGTTGCCACCTCTTGTGCGTTTTCTTGCACTTCTTCTTTTGATACTTCAGACATTCTGTCCTCCATTTTCGTTATTAAAAATCATTACTATTTACCAACTTTTTTCATGGCAATAGTGTGTGATTGAGTAAATGTTTTACCCCTCTTCATAGAAGTTACCATGCTTCTTAAATGCTTTTGTGTGTGATGTCTTGCGTGTTTTCTCATCGCTCCTATTTGTCTTTTATTTAGACCATCTACAACTACACCTTTTATCTTCATTATTTTCTCCTAGTTTTACTTGGTGACCATTTGACCCTGTTTGCCCAGTAAGCAGCACTCATTTTACCCCTTGCAATGTTTTTAGCGTGTCTTGCTTTAAATGCTTCTCTTTGTTTTACTGTTTGATTAGTCTTAACGCCTTGTTGTCCAAATCTAATAGTCTTGATTTTATTGCCCTCTTTAGCAACAACAATATGGGATTTGGTCTTGTGGTTTGGAGTTCTCTTTGGTTTATTAAAAGCGGACACTCCCGCTCTAGCCAATCTTGGGTCTTTTTTCTTAGGCATCTATATCTCCAAATCTATTTTTATATCTTTAGCTACAAATCTTAAAATATTGTTTTCTAATTTTTGTGCTAAGTAATCTTCAACGAATTGTTGGTTTTTATCGTTTAATCCATAAATATTTCTTTTAGGTTTGTTACCTCTTTTTTTAGAATGACCAATTACTTTTTCCCCATCTGCAAATAATATTTCTACGCTTGTTTTAGTTGGTCTTTGTGCTTTGATAGAATCTAACATCTTTCCAGTTAGTCTAAGATTAGGTGGAGAGACTTGTCTATCTTTTGACACGCCTTTTAATCCTACTAACCCTTTGGATTTTAATTTAGCGTAATTAAAGCTATAAGATTCAAAATCTCTTGATGTACCATTACCATCTTGGCTTATGCCTTTGTCCGCATCTTTTACAATCCTAGTTGCTAACTTACCGCCAAGAATCTTCCAATCTTTTGATGTTGTCTTAACTACATTAAATAACTTCATAATACCATCCAGCTGTGTCTGCAATTAAAACCTCCCCTGACACCAAATGGAGTATCGGAGTTATTTACTTGCGATTCTGTATAACCTTTTCCAGGTTCATTATTATGAGTTGATTGACACTCTGGTCTTGTTCTAGCATCTTGTGGTCCTGTGTAAGTCCATTTAACATCTTCGCCTTTAAAAATATTGTATCTACTAAAATCACTAAATTGTCTGAGTCCAGTATTGACCGCCACATTTAATTGCGATGTGGCTAGATTAGTTTGCCCTAGTTGTGCAACAATCTCTGGTATGCTTGTTCCACTATAGATATTTGTAAACAATAGTTTTTTTAAATCATTACTAAAAGCACCCGCCCTACCTAATAGAATCTCTGTGTCTAAATCTTTTAATTGTTGTAATGCTTGAACTGTCTCTGCTTTTAATGGTGGGATTCCTCTACGCTTTGCTTCATCTACCGCTTCTTTTAATAAGTTATCGTAATTGCCCATGAGACCATTAACTTCATCTCCATAACCTTTATCAAGCAACTCTTGTAAGAAGTTTAATCTTCTAGTTGTTTGAAGTAGTTGCGTTTCGGTCATATCCCTCATTCTATAACTTAGTCTTTCCAAGTCATCTTTTAATTCATCTTCTATCTTTTGAATACTAGATACAAATGATTCAACTGTTCTATCGATATTATCAGGCATTTAAGATTCTTTCAATTTGACTAACTGGTTGTTGTGATTCACGCTCTTGTTGTTTTTCATCTTGTACTTCTCCCATCTTCATGTCTAGCTCTTCATCGCTCATATCGGGATTGAAATACAATAATACATCACGCTTACTCATAACACCATTAGCTATTTTCCAATCAAGCATCTTTAGTTCTTGGTCTACGCTCATAGGATATGTTACTTCACCAAAGTCAATAGATAAATCTTCACTTAGATTCATGACTCCATGTTTTTCTAATATTATCCTATCTATCTCAAATCGACTATGCTCCCATTCTTTGAAATAAGGTATATCACTTTCCCTAGATTCTAAATTCTCTATTTCTAAGATTCGTAATGCTTCTCCACTTGGACTATTACCACCCGACTCGCCCCATCTAATCCTAAGATGGTTATTCTCTGCGGTTTGATTAGCAAATGCTTTTACACTATCAATCATTTCTCCAATACCTCCGCTTGGACTTACATATTGAAACGATGCACCCTCTGGCAAGATTATAGCGGAATCAATACCCGACTTAATAACTGATTGACCCTCATCAATTCCAGTAAATACTGGTTGCCCTAATCTACTTCTAACGCTTAATGCAATCTCGGTCATAGCAATACCAATTTGAATTGCACTTCGCACCACATCATAACTAGATGATGGATATGCTACTTTAGATATTGGTGTAATACCATAAGGATTTACCATATCTTCATTACCATTGACTGCATATCTTTTACCTTGTTGGTCAAACCTAAAGTGCATCCCTTGCATACCATCTCTATCTTCCGACCAAAAGACATATTGTCTACTTTTATTATTACCTTTATCTATTTCATAACTATATCCATAAGGCTCGGAATCGCCATTTAAATAATATTCTTTTACAAATGGTAATATCTCATATTCTAATCTTTGCTTACGCTCATTGTATTTAGATTTAAAATGACAACTACCAAGAAGCCAAGCTAACTCACTAAAGCATTTGGTTTGACTATCTAACATATATGCAATGTCTTTATAATCATCATTCTCTTCTCCACCTATTATTCTCTTTGGTGGACTTTTGTAAAGCATCATTCTAGCACGACTAAATCTTGGCACTACCTTTTGAGGGAATGTTGGGATTTGTTGTAGAGACTCACTTGAGAAGTATTGTTCAATATGCTTATCCATATTAACATTATAATAAAAGTCCATAGCGGTCATTCGTTCCGCCATTTCTTTTTCTTTATACTCTTGCTCCGCTTTTGCAACTGTTGCCAATATGATTTGCTCGGATAGTTCGGGGATAACTACTTGATTAACTGTTCTACCAAAATTCAACATATATTTACCATTTCATTGTTCGGGATGCCTTACTAATAACTGGAAACTTATATGCTATTGCATAGCTACAAGCATCCAATGAATGAGTTAGCTCCATGTTAGACTTATCTATGCCCCCCTTTTTATCTCTCTGTACTTGTTCTAAATCTTTTATTAAATATTTGCATTTAGGGTCAATGGTCATTGTTACATTACCCTCTGCATCTAATAGTTTTCTATTCAATGCGTTTAATCTATCTACATGACTTGGATGTGCTTTTTTAGCACGAATCAAAAAGCCATAGTCTCTTAGGATGTGATGGTCTGAGCGATTAGATGTTGTAGACCTTGCCGAACCTGCGGGGTCGGGATACACCTCCACATTAGATTCAATAGCTTTCATCTTCCTAGCCATCTCCTCTGTGTTACTATTCTTTAATCTTATTTCATCGTAATAATGAATTGTACCATCGGTATATTGACAAGCTAAAGTAGCTGACATATAATCTACATTAAAATCACAACCCCACCATTTATAACTAGATAATTCTCTTGCTTTTTTAACATGAATATCCCTATCAAAGTTCCACGCAGCTCTATTCCCAGTTGTTTCAAACGATGCTTCAAACTCTTGTCTAAATACACTAGCATCCATTGTTTTCTTTGCATTAGCTATTTCATCCGCAGATACAAAACCACCATCGATTGTTTTGAATTGCCATGAACGCCAATTAGGTTCGCTTTGACCTCTTGAATATAAATCGTACATAATATCATAACCGCTTGGTGTACCTATAAATAAAACGCTTCCCTCAGTTGTTGCCAACATGGGATATACAATCTCTTCCCAAACATGAGGTTTAATATATGCCATTTCATCCATTACTACTTTAGTTAGCTCAACTCCACGCAATGCGTGTTCATTATCCGCACCCTTAACCGCAAACTCAGCACCATTCTCAAATCTAACTGACATTTCGGTCTCATTTAGTTTAGCTCCAACAAACCCTTGAAACATTTGGCGTAGAGTAGGAAACACAATGTTGCGACCCATTCTGTAGGATGGTGTAATGAACCATCTTCTTTCGTTTGCTTGGAATGGGTCTTTCAATAAATACATAAGAGATAAAATAGTCTTTCCCCATCTTCGACCACATACTAAAACTTTGAACCTGCTTGAGTCGTTTAATATATCTTTCCTTGTCTTGTCTAGTGTCCATTTAATCATTGATTACCATTACTTGAATTGGTTCATTCTTTGTTGTGCGTTCTTGTCGCTCTAATGCTTTACCTTCCATGCGTTCAACTATAAATTGTATTGCTCTTAAATCTCCACGCTCTGCCAGTTGAAATAACTTACCTAATATTATTTCTCTCCGCTCTTTGCCATTGACTTCTTGAAAGCTAAACTCTTTTATTAAATCACTATAAGCATTACGCCTACCATTAGGATTTCCAGATTGTCCTTTTTTCCATCTATTGCCTAGCGTATTACCTTTAGCAAACTTACCATCTTTGCGTTTGTTCTTCGTTTGTTTAGTCATCTAATTGAACTAATCCCATTGCCACAGGTTTGTTTAACATATCCATTAAATCTTTGACTGCTTCGGTCTCAAACTCATAGACATCAAATTCTATTCGCCACGCTCCCGCAATTTTTAAGTTCTTAATGCCAACTAATTCAGCCTTTAGCGATGTTTTATTTTCGCTTTTTGCCAAACTTAGGAGTCTTTTTCTTCATTGGTTTTGATTTTCTTTTAGGTCTACCACGCTTAGAACCATAACTACCTTTACCATAGGGCATAATATAATCTCCTTAATTTTTTAAGTGTTTAAATTTAAAAACGCTTTTAAAATTAATGAAAGTGCTTATTTTATATAAATGTAGTAACTAGAATAGGGTCTATTCGGAGCTATAATAGTGCTTAAATCGCATTAAAGTAAGTATCTTAGGTGTTATATTGATTGACTCTTCTTTTGGCTTGTATAACGCTTGAATTATTTTAGGGTCTCTATTAGCTAATTGTTTTAATCTTATGTCTATATCTTTTAGAAAATCTTTGAGCGTGTTCCCAACTGCACTCTTATAATTAAAGCCATCTTTAGTTTGATACATTATCTCCGCATGATATAAATAATCGTGATTTACTTCATGCATGTCCATAAGCATCTGTTTGATAGGTGTAATCGCCATTTATCTTTGCCACCGCCTGTATTAGTTCCATCGTAGTTATTTCATCAGTTCCAACTCTAACTAACAAATCTTCAAACTCTTCAAAAGATAATATTGTTACTAAATATTCGTCTAAGTCCATACTGGGTATTTTTCTTTGCAGGTAGCACACGCCCACCTTACTTTATTTCCTTTGTTTTGCCTATCGACAATAGTTACTTTTTCTTCACAGATGCTACATATTATAGAATCTATGTACTGGTTCTTTGAACTCACTAACTACTCCATTTATTATACAATCTCTTAAAAATATTTCCTCATCTTCTACGTTTAAATCTAAATGACTTCTTTTCTTTACTAAATCCATATAGATTTTATTTGTCGGGGCTCGTTGTCCATCAAAAAACCTCATGTGAAATACTAGCTTATCCGCCTTATCTGTATAGTTACGATTATCTATTATTAAATTTAAATTAACTTCAAACATGGTTTTCCAATATCCACTATCTATTTTATCTTTGCTTTTGTTTATTTCCCAGGCATCACTTTCGTTATATAAGTAATATTGAAAACCTAATTCAATATCATTAACACGATTGTATAAATGACCTTCGCTTTCAAGCATATCTAATTTAGCTAATGTTGTGCTACTTATACGATAGACTTCTCCATACACTTTATCGCCTTTACTTTTAAGCATTATTGGAAACCTCATACCTCTTGGAACATAGATTGCATAGTCTTGCAAAACTTCGTGTCTAACGAAATCACTATCTTTTAAGAAGTGATGATTGCCACCACCTTTTTTTAGTGTACCATATACGAATACTTCTGTTGTCATTTTATTTTCCTTATCATTGAACCATCATTTGTTTTGAACATTTTTAATTGGTCGCTATATGAAAACCTCGGAACGAATCTTTCAACTGTTTGTGGCTTTTGTTTATATGCTCCAATCTTTGAATCGTAGAACGAATATTTTCTTGGCTTTGGTTCTTTTATTTTAATCTTCTTTGTATCAATCTTTAGTGTCTTAGTATTAATTCTAACCATTGTATTAGGTTCTATCGTAATACGCTCATATTCGCCCCAAAATCCCGCATTTATAATTGAATCGGTACTACCATAGGCATAGCAATCAAACTCTGGAATATAGACCATTTGAATCGGATTGTTAGCTTTTACCATATAAACATAATCTGGTCGCTCTAAGTCCGCCCAAACAATCGCAACACGACCTTGAACTTTTGGAAGCCTTTTATCTAAGAACTCATTAACACTTCCAGAGGTCTCATACAATCTAAATATCGCTTCACTATCCACTTGAGCATATCTCTTCATATCGTATTTATGAAACAACTCTTTGTGGTTAGATATAGAACCATTGTGAGTACCTATAGTTTGACCTGTCCTAATCGGATGATTATTACTATTGATTTTTGGAGAACCTAGTGTCGCATATCTAGTATGCCCCATCATTGTAGTAATACCATCATAGACCAAATCAATATTGTCTTGAACTTCATTATCGCCAAAGAACTCATAAGCATCTTTTGGCTTCTTACATATCACATAATCTCCATGCTTATCAATTAAAGCGAACCCAGTTGCATGACCACCCCGCATATCCGCTTCGGTGAGCATTTTAGAAAAAGACTTTGAGACCCGATTAAGGGTCTCGTTGTCTCTAGTTTTTTGTTTTAGAATAACTCCTGCTAATCCACACATTTTTAAGCCTCCATTTGATTTGTTGTTAAACCATCTTGAACATAAGCATATTGTCTATTAACTCTATAATCTGCTTCTCTATTGCTCATTTCTTTATATCTCTTAGTAACATAGTTAGTAGCCATCTCTGTTACATCATCTCTAGTTGTGCTACCAACAAAACCGATAGATTTTCTTAAATAAAAAAGACCATCAACATTATTAGGAACATAGTTCATTTGAACAGCATTTGTATCTTCAACTGTGTTTATTATAGCTTGAGTAAAAACAATCCAAGAAACAATCTTCTCAAAATTTAAAGAACCATTGTGATATCTGAACTCAACACTACCTCTTGTCCAAACATTACGAAAGTTAAGACCGCAAGCTCTTCTGTCTTGTATATAAGGGTAAGTTTGACCTCTTTCAATTCTAGTATCGTTAGAACTACCATATTTTCTATTGCAATCTAATTTAACTTTTGAAACCATTTTAGCAACATCACTCTTGCTTAATGTAGAACCATATCCAAAAAACTCTTGTCTAACAGGAGTGCTATAGCATCTGCCATCCAATCTTGATGGAGAAACTAACTTGTAAATTAAATGCTCATACTTAGCAACAAATTTGATAAGGTTAGCTAAGAATTTTTCGCTTTGCTTCTTACCTTCAACCATTTTGTTAGTAACATCATGATGAACATGAATACCACAAGTATAGTTTACTTCACATCCAATTTCATTAAGAGTATCTAAAACATTCTTTAATTGAGCAAAACCATCTGCACCATAAAGAATTGGAGAAACAATTTCATTGTCTCCAACTAAACCTCTGCTATGTTGGCTACTATTTGCATCTACTGAACAATCAGTAACAATTTTCCAATGTGGTCTAGTGATATGGTTATATCCCTCTACTTCACAACCTACTGTAAGAGCATCGCATATATCTTGCTTAGAAACATTTCTAGGTCTGATGTATTCGATTTCAACTCCAAAACCTCTATTTTCGTTAAATTGTCCTTTTGTATTCACTTTTTTGTCTCCTTGTAAATAAGTATTAATAATCACATCAAGAAGTTGGGGATAAATACAATACCAGTCAAGTCTTTTTTTATTTTTTTTTAAGGGTTATTTAAGGGTTTACTATATTTTTTATATAATTTGATAGTTTTTCCCTCGGTTTCCAGTTCAAAGTGTTCTTTGTATAGGCATTATCAGCCAATGAAAAATTATATTCTCCATCTCTACTTTCCATATATTTTTTTGGATAATCCCTACCAAACATATTAGCAACCTGATTTATAGAATAATTAGTTCCAGTTCCAAAATCAAACTCTAAATATGAATATTTTGAATCCATAATCATGTTTTTTGCTTTTATAATTCCATCTACAATATCATCAACATGGGTAAAATCTCTCTTTTGTGTCCCATTGCCTACAATCGTCAATGGCTTATTTTCTCTATATTGTTTTTCGAATACCCCTATTACAGTTGAATATTTACCTTTTTCAATTTGATGTCTCCCATAAACATTATAAAATCTGCAAACATAAGTCCTTAAACCATATATTTGATTATATAGTTTGCATAGCTCTTCGCCTTTATATTTTGAAAAAGCATAAGGACTTTTATTCGCTCCCGCATATCTTGAGCTAGAACCCGCATAAATAACTGGAATGTTAAACTCCCTTGCATAATCAAGGACATTAATTGTACTAACTAAATTATTTATTAATACTTTTCTAGGTTCTTTTATTGATGTATGAACTCTCGCTATTGCACCTAAATGAATTATTGCATTAACTCTTCCAACTTTATTAATGATATAAACTATATCTTTAAATTTAGATGCATCTCCTTGAACAATATTTATATCTTCTCTTTCACATTTATTTTTATCAAGTGATATTATTGATTCTTTATCTTTCACTAATCTATTAATTAAGTTAGTTCCAATAAATCCATTTCCTCCAGTTACTAAAATCATAATCCCTCCAGTTGTATTAATTTCATGCCATAATTATTAATACCTTTTTTGATATTAATTCCAGGCTTTTTTATTAGTTTGTTATTTAATTTAAATTGCTTGTAATTAACTGAATGAGTCCATCTATCCCACCTATAAACCATTCTCACAACATCTGGATGTTGTTTTACTAAAGATTCAGTCATTAATTTTCTTCCATCTTGCTCATCGTTTTGTTGATATAACTTATCAGTATTACCGCCCGTCATTCTCATCGTTTCCGTTTTATCACATAAAAAAGCATTAAAAAGAATAGTGCAATATCCATCTTTTAATATTCTAAGACTCAAATCTGTATCTTCATTGTATCTTCCTCGCCATCTATGCTCTATTTCATTTGATAATAGAATACACGAATAAATCCTAGTATTTAAATGAAATGGCGGTAATCTTTTTACAGGTATTGCAAATGTATTATAATTAAACCCCGCCATTGGAACATTGGTATATCTATCCACAAAATCCTCTGCACACTTAAAGATAGTTCCACTAGCAACATGAAGTCTTTTATTGTGATTAAGTCTGTAAAAGTCTTGAATATTATCATCTATAATCCAATGTCTCTTATGCCCCTCATTTATTGAATGTCTCCAAACCCAATTTCTAACTGGAATACCACCTAAGTTTAACTCGCTAAAATTAGATGGTAATTTCAATATTTTTTTAGAATCGATAACTTCTTTGTAATTATTATATTCACTAGGCTCAACGACTATCCTATATGGGGTTTTAATTTTCTCAAGTGCTTTAGATGTATATCTACTTTTCCATCTACCTTTTGATATTATATATATTGGATATTTAGGATTCATTCTTCTTCATCCACATATAAAAAATATCTTGGCGGTAATTCATCTTTTTTAGGAAACCAAATATATTTAGTTTGTTGAGTAATAGTTTGATTTACTAATTTAGAAAATTCATCTCTATCTTCTTGAGTTTTAAAATGAATATTTATTGATTGAAATGGAGATTCATCTTCCATCTTATACTCTGGCATATCTTGCCATTCTTTATCCCACCATGAATATTTATCTAAATCTCCAAACAATGATTCTTGATTATTACTCATAAAACCTCATTTATTTTCTTATCTAATTCTTCTTTTGTTATTTTACCATCACGATATTCAATTCCCCAGTCAAACAATTTTGAAATCGTTCCAGTTTCAATCTCTTCTTTTTTCTTTTCTTGATGCTCTTTATTAAAAGAGTCAATCCTATTACTTAATAATATTTGTTCTATAATGTGCATCTTTGGTAATCGACCCGCCATTTGTCCATTTGGTGGTTCGCAACTATAGACAATATCCTTCCAAGCCTTTTTAACTGTGTCTTTACTAAACTTCATTAATAGGCTACAAAACTGATTAAATAATAACTGATTGTTTCCTTTTATATCTAAAAGCTCAAACAAATCATTTACATAAAAACTAGCTTCCTGTGAAGTGCATTTCTTTACGCTCATTTTTTCCCTTCTTATCAATCTTCCACTCTTTATTATTTCTTACCCAAGTTGACAATCTTCTAGCAATATCAAAGGTCTGTTGCAGTTCAAATCGCATCTTAGTATTTGAAGTGTTTCGCTCTGTCCAAAAATTCACAAAATTATTAGTCTCTTCATTTGTATATTTTTTTTCTTTAAGAACTTCGTTTACTTTTTCTATGAATTTATCTTGTCTCTTATCTATATCTTTTTCTTTATCTTGTTCTTTAAGGGTTATCAAACTCTTTTGCAAATAGTTATTTAAGCCTTTCTCCTCTAATCGTTTAATGACACTCAAATGAGGTTTAGAATTAATCCTTAAAGTACCATATTGATAGTCTATAAAAGATGGAATAAAGAACTGGTCATCACTTATAGGAATCATCTTATCTCTAATTACATCTGGTATCTCTTCGTATTCAGAAATATTACTACCTAAAAAGAAACTCGCAGCTTCCCAATCTCCATCTAAAATTCCAGCGTGGTCGCATTTAGTTAATATATAAACCCATAATAGTTTTGAATCTGTATCTAACTTCCTAAACCAAGCCTTATCCCATATTTTAGTATCTATAAATCGTTTAGCCATTATTTACTCCTGTTTTTTTTATTCTATTTGTATGTTTGAAAATTCTATATCTTTTTAATTCGTAAGTGTCTTTGATATATCTTCCTTTTCTTTTTCCTATATCCCAACCTAATTTTCTTAAAAATGGAATAGCCCCCTTTTGCATACCTTTAACATAATTGTTTTTTAAGTCTAAATATACTTTCGCACAAAGACCATTAGATGTAGCAATAATTACGCTTTTAGATTTACTCATTATCAGTTAATGTCTTTTTTTTATTGTCAAAAACAATCCATTCCAATGTTGATGGTAAAATTGCTCCAAGATAATTATATGTAGCTACGCCAAATTTATATTCTGTATCTTCTTTAAGTTTATCAACTATAATTTCTAGAAATTCATCTTTCATATCATTGGTAAAATTAAAAAATGTTTTTCTAGCTGGATAATTATAATGATGAACTAATAAAATCGCTTCCATCACATCGCCATTAAACATATATGAAATGTTTAAATCAAAACATTCACTTCTTCCTTTTTTAGTAGCACCCCATTCAAGTATCATTTTTCCCCTCACAATTTGGACATTCTCTTCTTTGTTTTCCAATTATTGGTATGTGATTGGATGGGTACGATTCCCAACTCCTAGACATCATTTTGCGATTCTTTTGCCATACTCTATTACAAGGTTCGCAATAAAATAATTGCTCATCAATCTTTACATGAAGTCTTTCGTATTTATTAGAATCTTTTAATCGCCCCATCCTATGTTTGATATTGCTTTGCTCTGTTACATCTAAAATCCACTCAATCATTGACTTCTTCATAAGTCCGCACCTTTTTTTGAAGTTCCATTATTTGTGAAATTAGATATAAAAAATCCTCTAGACTTAACCAACTAAACCAACTACCTCTAAATTTTGCAATTAATAAACCTGTCTTACCCAAAGGTTGGTCGTTTTCTATTTGTTCCATCCATTTAGGGATTTGAAGTGTGTTAGTATTCTTGATTTCAATGTGAAAATCATAGAGGGGATTGGTATTATCAATGTCAATAATATCTCCTTTAAAACTGAGACCGCCACTATTAGGAGTCCGCCTAAAGTTAGTGCCAAGATATTTATTAATAATTTTAACAACTGCAAGTTCCCCTCTCTTTCCTTTAGCATTTGAATTAATCATTAAAATAATTCCTCTGCTTTATCTACAACCGCTTTAGCTTGTGATGATTCGTTATAAACCTCATCAACCATTTCTTTATGCAATGATTGAACTGCATAAGTATTCATCTTTAACTCATCTAATGATTTACTAAATGATGATGCAACTTTCATGCAAGCAAATAATTCAATCTTAATCTCTGTCTTATTCTTACTATCTTTCATAATCTTATCTAATGAATCAGATACACCAACAGACATAACACTCCAATCGTGTCCATAAGGATTATCGCCAACATAATTATCTTGGATTTCTAAAATATCTCCACGACCATATTTTTTTAATTCATCATGTAAATCGTAATCTGCAAAGAATGTATATTCATTAGAATTATACTGACATTGATATAAATACCAATTATAAGATTTACCATCTGGTTTTGTTGTCTTACCAGATTTACACTCATCAAAGATTAATTGAATCTTATATTTTTTACCTAGTTCAAAATTAATTTTAGGTTTTCTATTATTATCCATTAAATACTCCTGTATATTAGTTTAATTAAAAATTGTATTACCACCGCAGTAAATGCTGCACAAATATATAATAACATCCACATTTCAAGGTTTTCAAAAAAGTCTTTCATAATTTACTCCTAAATTTTTGGGCATGAGGAAAGCGAAATCCAAACATGACGTTGTGTGAGGAAAACCCCATGCCCATGTGATTATCTTATGTCTCCTTTTTTTAATTTAGGTGGAGAGTCTAGCCACCTCTTAAATTGTTTTGGTTTATCACTAAACATAGATAATTGGTCTCTATCTTCTACAATATCTAAGCACTTATATTTAGTGTATCTAATATTTTCGCCATTATTATTTTTACCAACATAATCTTTTGATTCGATTCGCATACCATCTTTTTTAAGATTAAAGATTATAGCAGCTAATCTAGTTACATTATATTCTTGAATCGCTTCCCAACTTGTAATTGATTTTCCAGATTCTAAATGCTCTTTTATTTTTTGATGCTTAGACTTCTTCATTTGAAAACTCCTCATATAATTCTGTATATTGATATGGCTTTTCAACCACATGGATTATTTGCTCTTCATTGTAGTTATAGTTTCTTACAAGCCATCTTAAAAATGGTGTAAAGTCATCATCGGTTACCACTGGTTTTGTTTCTCCTATCATTATTTCATCCCCAAATCATTTTGTTCAAAAGCATCCATCTCAATTATCGTAGCATCAATCCTTGCTTTCATTATATCTAATTCGTTTAATATGTCCCTTAAATCGCTTTGTTTATCAAAGCCTAGATGGTTGTCTAGGCTTCGGATAAAACTACTCAATTTAGAGCAATATTCTTTTAGCTTATGTAATTCAAATACGTTAGTTGGTGCTATCACAATGGGTCTCCTCTGCATGACATAGAACACATAAAGCGACACATTTTCTAATCTCTTTTAATATCGTCTTAATAGAAAACATATCGTAAGCCATATCTGAAACATTAGCCACTTTTGTTGATGGGTCTACATGATGAAATTCAATCGCTTGTGGAATCCTATCATATCCACAACACTCACAAGATAAGCTAAGTTTGATTTCCTTATACCAATGAACAATGGCATCTCTTTTTGGTTTAGTCGTTTTAAAATACCAACACTTATGGCAATGAGGTCTGCGATAATGCTTACGCTCTCCATTCTTAAGTGTTCTCCAACTAGCGGTTGCAAACTCTTCATGTAGTTTATGCTTACCGCAAGTCTTACATTTTTTCTTAATAGGTCTTACTTCTTGAATTAACATTATCTACTCCTTAATCTGTTAAACATTATAGTCGCTTCATCCGCACAAAATTGTTGGACATTCTTCGCCCACCTAATGTAAGTGCTTTTGATATTAGCACACCTTGAGCAAGAGTTAGATTCTATTGTGGTCGTTCTCGCTCCCGTATGTTGCATCATTAAGGTTTTCATATTGTCATTGGCTACTTGCACTAGCATTTGCTTTATCGTGCTTTCCACCGCCCTATTTATACCCTCATAGGAATCGGGACTAATTCTATACCCCTCATCTTTTATGAGTTTTTTGACTTCGCTTTTTTTAAGTAACATTTTTGTACTCCTTGTTAAGATTAAATAAAACACGATATAATATATAACCCCTAAAATTAAGATGCAAGTATTTTTTTATAGGGTTTGTAAAGGGTTAAGAGAAGAGGGGTGGAAGTGTGATTATTTAACAAGAAGACGTTGCAAGGAAGCAACGAAGAAAACCACCCCTCAAAGAGACTAAAATAGTATCTTTAAGTTAATACAAAGTTTTAATTATAAAAAGTTAAAATTCTTCTTCAATTTTCATTGAGACATCAAACATATCTTGTGCCACTTGGTTCATCTGCAAACTATCTTGCCCAAACCTAGCAAATAAATAATCTGATTCCGATGTACTTGTTCCATCTTGAGTAAATATAAATGGTGTGTGTCTACCATGTGTAGCGTTCCATAAATCATCTACAACTGAGTTATCATTAAAACTACTATAGTCATCGGGCATTATATCTGTTGAGTTAAGAAAACTAAACTTCATATCATACGACATTCTACCACCATATAAACCTCTAGCACCATTAGCTGTATAATCGTGAAATGGGGATTTGCTTTGGTCTGATGTGTAACCCTTGCCAAAGCTAGACATAGTAGAAAATCTTTGACCGCCTAATGATTCTTGAATTTTTTGTTTATCAAATTCAATGCTACGCTTTACACTTAAATCGGGACTATGAGGCATATCATATAATTCTCCTATTAATATACAACCTATTTTTAAATCATTTAATGAGTTAAACTCGTTACTATCGCTTCCTTGAAATTGTATTCCCCAATCTGAACTCCCCGCACTATTAAATGTAACTAATGTATGCCCATCTGATTGTGGCGTAACTATTTTAGATGATACTGTCCCATTTAGTTTTACGCTTGGAGTTACTACTGTCCCACCAGTAAACCCTATTGTTTCTACTTGAGCTTCGTTTCCATAACCAATACTAAATTTAGCATCTGCACTTGTCATATTGTGATTAAGTATTGCAACAAAATTGGTTACATAACTTCCAAAAGCAAAATCAAATCTAGTTACAACTGTATCTAATCTAGTATCCGAAGTGGCAGATGTTTCAAACACCGCTTGATTTAATGGTCTCATGTCAATTAAATCGGATACTTCACTTCCAGTTTTTAATCCAACTGTGTTATTGCTATTACTTGTTGCTTGTATTTCACAAGATTGAGAAATTGTTCTACCTCTATTTAATATATAATTGATTCTATCTACATAAAATCTTGGGGTTCTAATATTTAAATTTGCCATTAGCCTACCTCTCTACATTCAATTTTTACAGAGCCAATACCTCTTTGTAAGTTTGTTATCATATAATATTGTGAACCAGATTGACTCCAAGTATGTCCAAATGGATTTACTGGCATATCTTCAAATTTAATAATATCTCCTGTTTCCATACTGTATGATTTTCCATTATTTACTACTTCGCAACTAATTAATTTTTTAACACTACCTACTATATTATTATAATAAGAGTAAAAATCAGAGTTAGGGTCTACTTGTGCAGTTGTATCTGGTGTTCCAACATTCATATCTAAATTAATTTCTTTAATATTTTCATTTCTTTTTATATTATATTTAGACCTAGATTCATTATTAGAAGATTCTACATTATTTAAATAAGAATTTTTAGCTGGATGTTTTTCATAATTAATATTCATTTTTGTAAGTAAATTAGAAAAAGATGTGCTTTTAATTGATATATTTTTTATATCTCTATTATTTAATATTTTAGATGCAGATAATTCACTAGATTGTTTTATATAAATCACTCTACTACTACCATCTGCTCTATATTTAAATATAAAACCAAATTCATAAGTTATTTTATCTAGTATAGATTGTAAGTCTTTAGGTTCTAGTTGCCAATATCTAATTTTCCAATTATCAATATCTGCATTATTAGCAGTATTTCTTGTTCTATCTTCTACTAAACTACTCCAATTATCAGGGTCAGATGTATCTATACCAGCAAATCTAACTAATATATCTCTTAATGCTTCGTGACCATGTTCAATTAAATCTGTATCTCCACTATAAAGAGCATTAAATCCATCTGCACCTGAATATAGATGCTCAACACTATTAATACTTTCATTTACTATTAATCCTTGCCCAACTACAGAATCTACTCCTACTGGAATTTTTAATTCAGGAATAACATATATTGAAGAAACTTTAACATTTATATCAAAGTTTACTACTGAACCTCCGCCAGTAGATTGATTAGCAAGGCAATTAAATCTTATAACTAATTTATTAGGTAATTGACCATCAAGACCAGATATTCTATCGGCACTTGTGTATTCTGTAATAGATGAATTTGTAATTTTTAATGTTGGATTAGCATTTGTACCTGTAATTAAACCTCCACCTGTTGAAGATGTTCCTGTTATATTTGGAATTACATCACTTCCTGAAGCACTTGAGTCAAAAGAGTAAGTTAATTGTTCTGCTGTTATTGATAAAAACCCATTTGTATTGTCAAACACAGAAAATTGTAATGTGCTTATTCCACCTGATACGAATGTAGCAGTAAGTGTATATTCAACAAATACACCTACTTTCATTGATTGAATTTCATGTGAAAATTGAGGAACATCGTATGCGAAATCTAAAATATCACCAAATTGAGAATTTCCAGAGCCTGTTATAGTGCCAAAATCAGCTTCAGTTAGCGTAGAAAAAGTTGTAATATCTCCATCTACAGTATTAGCACCTAAGTCATCAAATTTAGTATAATCTTCAGATGCATCAATACTAATTACTTTTATTTTTGAATTTCTATGTAAATCAAAATGTGTTTTTAATGCATTTGCTTTATCGTAAGATACGCTAGAATTTTGAACATCATCTAAAGGCGTAAAAACTTGTACATTATTATTTGATGCATTTTTTTCAAAAAAATGTAATCTACCATCTGATAATATTTCTTTATGTGCAATACATAAAAAATCATTATTTTGTACTCTATCAACTGGTACTGGAAATAAATTTGCATTTTCAACAAAATCAGGAGAAGAAACTGTACTTGTTTCAGGAGTATAGTTTCCATATACTACTGGTATATAAGTTTTATTTGTACTTGTTTTATTTAGTGGTAGTGAGAGAAAATCCCATGGTCTTTTTTCTGTTATTTCTAAAGATAAACTTGAATCATTATGTTGAATATTTATTAGCCTACCTTGATATATTTGCAAACAATTAGATAATGAAATATTATCATTTAACTGAGAGTATACTCTTACATTGTAATTAAAATAATCGTAACTACCAAATAATAATTTAGATGATATGTCGTTGCCCTTGTATTGAAAATTTGTAATACTAAATGAGATATTACTTGTTTTGGCTCTTGAGTTTTGTAAATCTATGCTATCTCTTATTGAGCCTGTTTTTGTTACCACGCCATTATAAAATACATCGTCTACTAAAGTATCTGAAGTAGATAGTGGTAAAAATCCGCCATAAGTTGCTCCATTAATAGTTCCATGCAAACCATTACCCGACAAATCATTTATTACAGGTTCTCCATTATTAAGTTCCCAGTAACCTTTTAAATTACTTGCTTGATTGTAGTTGTCAAAGTCATATAATAATGATTTATAATTACCACTATTGTAAATAGCAGTTCTATTATTAGAATCTAAAACACCCGACCAAATTGCTAAATTTTTTATATAAAGTTTTCCACCATAATTAGTAGCTGAAAAATCTTCTCTTGCTATGTATGCCTTACCATCACTTACATAAGTTGGTGTTGTTACGGATGCAGTTCCACTAGCAGATATTGTTTCTGCTACATTATTAATATATATATTTGTTCCCGATGTTGCATTTGCAAATGTGCTTGTAATAATTACATGATACCAAGTATTAGCAGATAAAGTAGTTGAGCCTATCATTGACCTTCTGTCTTGAGAACCAGCACCACTATCATCTCCCCAATTAAAATCTATTTTATCGTTTGCATCTTTTTGAATCCAATAGCCCGAATAAGTAGCAGTTGAATTTGATGCAAATATAATTTCTCTACTTCCAGTTTCTGGAAAGTTTATAAAAAAACTAACTGATATTC
>TARA_R100000654_G_scaffold53685_2_pt1 | contig 20856 bp, 40 predicted proteins | sample TARA_R100000654 | Tara Oceans TARA_R100000654 (sample SAMEA2622473) | marine metagenome | biome: marine biome (ENVO:00000447); feature: surface water layer (ENVO:00002042); material: "saline water (ENVO:00002010), including plankton (ENVO:xxxxxxxx)" | depth 5 m
CATCCATAAGATCAGTTTCAACAGCAAATATATCATTTGCTTCTGGTGATAATACCATGTTCTTTAATGGTTCACACTGATCAAGATCACCCACTGATCCTGCAGCAATAAACATACCTGTAGTCATCATACCTGATGTCATAGCAGGTCTAATATATTCATATGTCTGATCCATCTTAGGAGCAATACCAGCCTCCTCATGAAAGAAGTAAGTACAAGGTCCACCTACACCAGTTGTTGGGTTTTTTTCAAAAGATGCACCTTGTATTTTAGACATTAATCCTTTATTGGTTTTTCTATTATTTATTCTTACTTCTATTTTTTGCTCCCATAGTAATACTTTTTCAGGAGTACATGGTCTATACCATGCTGTATGTTCATTAAGAAAAGTTTTATATTCATCTAAAAACTTCCAAGATCCTTTGTCATTAATATAATCTTTAAGTGATGCACCCATCTTACATATAGATCCTTCTTCAAACCAAAATTGATTTATTAGTTTTGCCATATGAAAATATGAAGAAGCTATCTGTCTTTTCTTTAATATTGCTGCATGCTTATAATGTAGTTCAGCTAATAACTCATATAGTGCCATATGATATTGAGCATCTCTTACTTTAGCAAAGCCATATTTTTTTTCTTCTTTATCAAATATAGGTAAGAAGTTTAACCACATATAGTAATCTCTGGTTATATAGAATACATTTTTTGATCCATAGTATATAACACCTTCTTGACACTTTTCCTTTTGATCATTCCAATAAGCAATATAATCTTTAGATCTAAAAGGCTTATCACAATAAAATCCTTGATCATTAAATATCTGAGCTTGTTTATTAAAAAGATAGGCAGTATCATCAAAATCATACTGCCCTGGTTCTTTAAATAAAGTGTATATAAATTGTATAAAACTTTCTCTAGTTTCAAACTCTTTATAGCCCCATTTATTATTTTTATATGTAGGTACTTTTTTATACATCTTGTAGTTTACATACTATTGCATCTTGATGTAACAGTATGTGGCGCTCTCCTTCATGTATAAATTCTTTATCATCTACTGACATTCCAATAACCCATTGAATAAAATCACCAACTTCTATTTCTTTTACATCAGGACCTACAGCTACTACTGTTCCCTGTGGTTTTTGTTGAATCTGAGATTCTGGTAATAAAATACCTGTTGTAGTCTCTGCAACAACTTCTACTGGTTTTAATAAAATTCTTTTACCAATAGGAATAACTTTATAACTTTTTACGTTTTCTTTTATCATAGTTTTAAATTTATAATTGATCATATGCTAACCCTTGCCCACCGCGGACAGAGCTTTTTTGTTCATCTTTCATATCATTATACGCTCCTTTAAATGATTGTCTTATTTGATCAAATTTAGCAGCAGTATTAACAAGAGATGTAAGATTACCATCTCTTCCATGCTCAATAGATGTAGTTTCCATATATCTAGCTAATCTATCTAACATTGTTTTAATTCCTTTATATGCTCTATATGTAGGTGTTTGATATAATTCTTTGCATGTATCTAAACCATGTCTTATAGCACCATCTTCTGGAGAGTCTTCTAATCCTATTTCTTCTATAATCATATCTTCTTTCTCATGTTCAGGCATATTGAAAAAAGGATTCATATCAGGATCAGGACACGTCATATAAAATATATACTGATATATGGAAAGATATGTATTAGGATATTGATCCATAATAGTTTTTAAAGACTTTAGTGTATAACAATGTTCTGTAGGTACAACTTTATTATTCTGTATATCAAATAATTTTATTAGCATAGAGGATTATCTTTTAGCCACATTATAAGACTTTGTATTTCATCTTTTAAGTATGGTAATTTATATATAATAACTTCTTTTACAACAGGTTCTCCGTTTACATATTTACTTATAGGATAACCATATTTATCTTTACCTTCTTCTTCAAATATAACATGCTGTATTTTTAACTCACCTATTTTAAGTTTAGGATTATGTTTTTTAATTATATAAGCATATAAACTTAATTGTAAATTATAATGTTTTAAATTACAATCATCCAAATGGCTAACAGGATTATACATTTTAGATGTTATACCTTCCCAATTAGTAAATCCTTTTTTCTTAATTTCTTTATTTGTTTTATAATCAAGTATATTAATTTTTCCATTTACTATACTTACAAGATCTGCTTGACCACATAAACCTGCAGATTTTAAATACACAAAATGTTCTGGATAAACACCATCAAGTAATTTTTGTTTTGGTGCTATTTTAATACCATTATTATCAGTTATAGGTTTTATTATTGGTACTTCAACGCCATCTCTTTCTATTGTTGAAAATTCTAATAATCTTTTTTCTCTTTCATCATGATACCAATTACCTAACTCAATAGCTCTTTCTGATTCTTTATTCCAAATTTCTAATATTTTTTTTGGTGGTATTTTATACCACTTAGATCTTTTATTTTTAGATGATTTTTTAGCTTGAGATTCAGCATTAAATTTAGGTTTAAACATTCCTACAAATGATGTAACACTAGTCCATTTTATCTTATCTTTTTCAAGATCATCAGTTAGACTTTCATATATGTGACCATCTTGTTTAAATATTACTGCCATCTTTAATTTGTTTTTTAATAGCTTTTTCTCCATCACTTGTTGTAACTGCATGCCATTTACCTTGAGGACAACTAGATGATAATGCTCTTAATTTTAAACCTAAACTGCAACCACAATCACTACAACATGGTTGAGTTCCTCTTACTGCACAATCTTTACCTGTTTCATCTAAAGCTTTACAAGTAACACATTTCATCCATCTTAAATCAGCTATCTGTTCAACATCTTCCTTTTTAAATATTTTATTTTTTACACCTTCTAAGATTTGATCTAAATTTCCAAAAGCTCCAATAATTTTATTTATTCTCATTTCTAAATTTTTTTTTATTTTCTAATTTTTTATTTAACATGCTTAAAGCTTGTTCCATTTTTTGCAATTTATTTTTAACAGGTATATACTTATCATAACCTTTATAGGTCATTTTTTCAAGATTACCTATAATATCTTTATTTCTTTTTATATTTTTTTCTAATCTTTTTTTTCTTAACTTAAAAGTACCAAGATTAGAAATATTAATATGTGTATCTGTTAAGTTAGATAAATTTTTTCTTATTTTACCATAATAAAAAGCAATTAAATCTTCAACTACATCTTTATGTACACCCACTTCTTTTGCAACATCATTAAAAAAACTTTTATGACTCTTTGGCTTCAAACCCTAAAATTTTATAATCTAATAATATTATACCATTTGTTTGTATATTCATAATAGGATTTATACATATAGTTTTTTTATTAGATCCATTTTTAACTATTAAATTTTTTTTCTCTGCTTTTGTCAATGCATTTCTACAAGATTGAGCACTTTTAAAAATACCATTTGTAGATATAAGTTCACAAAATTTAGTAAGTTCTACATTACTATTCTTTGCTAAAATTGATAAACATATTAAATCAGAATTGCTAATTTGTATATCATTTAAAAAGCAATAAGTAAGGATTTGATATTTAATAACCTCATCCTTACTCATTTTAACTTTCTTGTCTACTTTATTTACTAAAGCCATGTAGTTAATATTTTATCACTCTCTAATAAAGTATAGGTAAATCTATTACCCCATATTTTTTTTGACTTTCTGCAAATACTCATAAACTCTTTCCAATCATCATTGGCTGCTATTACTTGACAACCAGCAGACCACTTATCTACTTGTGTAGATTTTTTACCTGCATACTTAGTAGCTCTATGTATATTAATACCAAATAAACCTTCTTGCACAGATTCTTCATAAAGATTATATTGACCATCTCTATTGTTATCTCTATAAACCTTTACAGGTCTATCTTGACCTAATGCATCATATCTACCTTGATGTTTTCTTATAATGTGACTACCTCTATATTGACCAGGTTTAAGAATTGCAACTCCAGCTTTTCTCATTATGTTTTCTACCCAATGAGTTCCAGGATCTGTAGTACAGTCATAACAATGAAATTTCCATACTCCAGGAGTAATTATATTTCCATTGTCATCTTTAACCTCACCAGTTTTATATGATAATGTAATTTTATCATCAAACCTATTAGTAACATTAGCGCCAGTACTAGAATTTCTGATACCTACAATATTAAGATTATAGTTTCCTTTCTCAAACCATAAGTAATCAGTCATTTGCTTTATAGTCTGCTCTATTTGTTCCCTTGTTATATTAATTGGTTTAGTCATTAGTTTCTGCTTTTTTTAAGGTTCTTTTAGCTGGTGTTGAAGCAGCTTTTTCTGGAGTCTGTCCAGTTTGAGGTGCTTGTGGTACAGGTGGAGCAGCTTGACTCTTAGCCATAAACATTTGTGCTTGTAATCTTTCAGCTCTAGTTTTTTCAATATCTCTTAATATAGATTCATATTCAAGCTGAGTTTTTAAATGAGGAATATTTTCTTCATAATATTTTGTTATTTCCTCTCTTTTTTCAACAAGATCTTTTTCATCTTGCTCAACTATATTTTCATTTTTTGCCATTTTAATATATTTTAAAATTAATAATTAGGCAAATATAAATAAAAAAAATTTAAATAAAAGAAGTTTAAAGTATTTTTTTATGATTCTATTTTAGCAATATCTTCTAATACTTCGGTTTTACAAACCCAACTTACTTGATATGCTGCATTATCTAATGAAATCATTAAATCATACTTATCCGGATATTCAAATGGTTCATTAAATAATTCTAGTGTATAACCTTTTCTTATATAAAATGTTTTTAAAATATCTATAGTATTTGTACCGTCATGTAATTTTACAGCAACATATACACTAGTTGTATCTGTATTAGCTATCTTACAAGAATGTACCTTATAAGTAAATCCATTTGCTTGTTTAGCATGACCAAGTAGTGTATTATCTGTAGTGCCAGTGTGATTCTGTTTTATATTATATATCATGTTATATTAGTGTTAATGTTGTTGATTTAGTTAACTTTCCTGTTTTACCTCCAAAATCTGTAGTCACAGATAATACTATACTATATGTTGTTTTACCTTTTACTGTTGTAGCAACCATATCTCCAAATGATAATGTTGTCTTAGCACCTATACCAACTAAATTAGTATTTCCTGCTAATGCTGTAGTGCTAGTAGTGCCTAAACCTGGAAATGTAGTTTTAGCTGTATTAGCAGTTATAGCGTTAGCTTGTGCTGTAGATATAGTTGTTGTATTACCTGCTAACGCTTGACTATTTTTAGAGCCAAATCCTGGAAAACTAACTTTAGCCGTATTAGCTGTAATAGCATTAGCTTGACTAGTTGTTATTCCAGATTTATCTTTATTAGTTGAGATCTCTGTTCTAAGAGCATCTATCTCTTCTTGTAAGTCTTTTATTTCTTTTAAAACAGATGATAAAAAAGGATCATCTTCTGGATTATCTGCCATATGTGATAGTAAACCTTCTGCATGAACAGCCTCTATAGCTGTTTTTTTACTTGATCCATATAATTCTGTAAATTTTTTATCTGCTAGTGCCATAATTAATTGTTTTAAGTCATTTCTATTTCTCCTACTAACATACCATTAATAAAAGGTGTACTACCTGCTGCTGTTCTTCTTAAAGCAAAAATAATACCTTGTCCAGCTGTTAATGTGTTACCACCTGTTATTGTAAATGTTTTAGTATAATTTCTATTTGCTGTATAACTAGCATTATGATCTGTGTGTGTCATTTTAGCCAAAGTGATACTAGAAGTAGAATCATCAACAAAAGGTACTTTAAGTATTTCAAATTCATAATCATTTGTTTGAGTTGGATAAAATGTTATTTGAACAGAATGTAGTGTACAGTTTCTTGTAGCCGTAAACGCTCCGTTGCTTATAGCAGTTCTATTATTAATAGCAACACCATCTAATGTACTACCTGTACCTATACTTGTACCTGCCCTACCTGTTCCATACCACCTATTTTGTGAAGACATAAACTGAATATATAAATCATCTTTTCTTAAATCAATAAATGATCTTGCTGTATCAGTTAAAGCTATAGTTCCATCTTTATCTTGCAATGACTGAACTTTATCACTAGCTATTGAATTAGGAGGTCTTATTTCAATATCATTTGTACCATTGGTTGTAACTTCTCTTAATCTTAATTTAGCAGGTCCAAGATTAGTTCCATGTACAGTTAAATTAGTACCTAGATTATTTTGAATTTGTGCCATAGAAGCTCCATCATCCTCAAAATTTATTACACCATCAGTTGAATCTATTATTATAGTTCCATCAATATCTAAAGTTAAATTAGCTGCAGTTCCTGCAGCATCAACTGTACTTATTGTTGTAGCACCTGCTGCAGCAGTAGATATTTCAAAAAAATCATTTAAACTAGCACCAGCTGCTTCATATAAAGTAAAATTAGATAAAGTACCTGCAGTAGAAAATCCTGCATAATGTGCACTTGAATCTTGTATTTTTATTATACCTGATCTATCAGCATCAAGAATTATTAACCCATCAGTATCTAAATGTAAAGATGATGCTTGGCCACCAGAAGCATCTTCAGCTTTAATTGTAGTTGCTCCATGTTCTTGAACATCAATTTCAAAGTAATCATCTGTACTATCTCCACCAGCTTCATACATTTTAAATTTAGAATAATTACCAGATTCTCCAGAAATTTCTAAAAAATGATTGGTTCCACCAACAGTTGCTATTTTAAACAAAGAATCAACATCAGCATCTAATATATTAAAACGAACATCTCCATCAGGAGTAAAAATTAAATCTGCTGCTGTAGCATTATCATCTGTTGTTGTAAAAGTAGTAGCTCCATGTGTTGTTACATCTATTTGAAGAAGATCACCTGTATCTTGTGGTGACATTAACTTTAAAGTAGATGTTATAGGACTAAAATTAAATGTTCCAAAAGCATTAATATTAAGATTATCAGCACTAGCATATGTAGCTAAACCACCAACTGTTGTGCCAGTTAATGTTATCTTTGTATCCACTGGTGCTTGAAATGTAGCATTACCACTACCATCTTTAGTTAACACATGACCTGCTGTTGCTCCACTTACTTGTGACAAAGCATCTATTGCTGCTTGTGCTGTACTTGATCCTGTTCCACCATTAGCAATAGCTAGATCAGTTCCTGACCAATCATCATTACTAATTGCAAGAGTTCCACCAAGAGTTAGATTGCCTGATGAAGTTACAGTACCTGTTAATGTTAATCCATTTTCTGTTCCAGTACCACTAACAGAAGTTACAGTACCCGTATTAGTTGTATAACCTGCGCCATTAGTAATAGCATTATTATTTAATGAAATATCAGCAGTTCCATCAAAGGACACACCTGCAATATTCCTTGCTGTTTCTAACGCAGTTGCAGTGTTAGCATTACCAGTTGTGTCTTGATTTAATGTTGGTACATCACCAGCTTGTATGTTTGTTAAAGTAACATCAGCACCATCTCCTCTTAAGTATTTACCACTCAAAACACTACCCGCTAAAGCATTCATAGCCGCTTGAGCCGTTGTTTGCCCTGTTCCTCCTTGACCTATAGTAACTGGAACTGATAATGCAGGTATATCACTTGTTAAAGCAACAGTTCCAGTAGCATCAGGTAATGTTATTGTTCTTGCAGCTCCTGCAGTTGTTTGTGCTTTAAATGTAGTATCATGTGAACCACCTTCAAATACTATTGCTTGATCTGCAATAGGTAGTCTAATACCAGTATCATATATTTTAGCAATTTGACTTCCACTGCCCCCTATAAAATCAAATATACCAGTAGCACCAGTACCAGTTTTTGCTCCTAGTTTAAAAATCATATTACCCCCAGCTTTATCTGTGCCATCAGCATCTCCTCCCTCAAGTTGTAAATTAGCTCCTGTAGAACTACTTGTATCTTCAACTTTAATAACAGATCCTACACCAGCACCAAATGAAGTATCAGATGGAAGTTGTATATAACTTGCAACAAGTGATCCATTATAAGTATTACTTTCACCTCTAAGTTGCATATCACCTATAGTTAAAAGCTCATTCGTATTATCAAAAGTTAATGCAGAATCTCCAGTTATAGATGATGCATTTGTAGCAGTCATAACCCGGTTATCAACACCATTAGTCATAGACACACCGGTACCAGCTGCATCAAATGTTACTGTTGTTCCTGATACTACTGTTGTAACATTTGTACCTCCCGTAAATGTAAGAGTACCTGAAGTTGTAATTGCTGTTCCTGATCCTACATCTGCAGCTGGAGTAATAGAGGTGACAGTTCCACTACCAGAACTAACCGTAGTCCAAGTAAGTAAACCATTTCCATCCGTGGTTAGTACTTGACCTGCAGTACCATCATTATCAGGTAATGTTAACTCATATTCATATTGATTATCAGGAGGTGTAAGAAGAACACTTCCTATCATTAGATCACTAAATACTGGGTGTTTTCCTATCCATTTCATTTTTTGGCAAATTTCTCAACGCCACTGATACCAAAGCAGCCGAGAACCACCCAAACAAATGAATCATAAACAAACTCATTAATTACTAAGTCTTTACCTACCCAGCCTGTTACTAGATCAGCAACCATTATTATACACATAATGACAAATGCTACAAAACCTATTATAGCTTTTTCATTCCAATCATTATTATCTTTAAATATATTCATAATTAAAAAGGTATTGTTATTGATAAACTTCCTTCTAGTTTAGTAAAATTAAAATTAGCTTTAATACATAGCCCTTCTACACAAAAACCTAATGATGGAGGATTTGTGCATTTACATGTACCAAAATTTTTTCTATCATCACCAGCTGTACCTTCAACAACTTGTTTTGCTAAACTTAATATATCTTGTAGTTGATTATATAAACTATTAAAAGTTAATCCATCTTTTAACATATCTTGAGTTTTCTTACCTCTTTTATTTGCTAATGTTTCAAAAATAAATCTAACACCCATTTCTAAATTATTATTAGTTAAAATAAAAAGAAGATCTTGTGATTTAGATTTTGCACCACTATTATTAATAGCTACACTTGTAGATAATTCTGATTGTAATTGATTATCATAAGGTATTAATTCTTGATTAATTGTTTGAATCTGTGAAGTAACTCTAGTGTTTCTTACAGTTGGATCTTGATAAATTGCTCCTGATTCTGATAAAGCTGATGGGTTGACCGTACGTCTTGCACCTCTATTTACTCTTAAATTACTATTACTACTTTGATTATTATGATATGACATATTTATATAATTTATAATACACTATTAGGTCCCATATTCATTCCATAAGGACAACCACAACCTTGCACTTGTCCACCACTTCTATATTTTTGTTTAGCTTTTTCAATTTTATCTTCTTTTACTTTAGAAGATTTATCTTTTTTATTAATTTTCATAACTATTTCTTTTTACGTTTTTTCCAGCTAATTCTTTTTGAACTAGTTTTTTTTCTAGCTGCAGATGTACATTGTGCTTTAGTAGGTCTGCAAGCAGGATAAGGTCTTTTAGATCCACCTTTTGCTGACTTCCTTCCACAAGGTTTACCAGTTTTACAATCTATCCAACCTTTACCTTTGTTTCTACTAAACCACTTATGTAAGCTTTCTTTAGCCATTATTTCTTTTTCTTTTTAGACTTATTACCCCAATTGGCAGCTCCTACCTTTCTACATCTTACCAATGCACCGGATGCATAAGCTGAAGGCCATACACTATATCTTGCTCTTACTTTATTGTAACAAGCATCTCTTTTAGCTTTTTTCTTTTTTTTCTTTGCCATAATTATTTATTTTAACATTTCCAACGTTTTCTTGCAAGACATGCTCTTTTTTTAGGAGTCTTCCTGCAATCAATATTAAACTTTTTTATTTGTCCAAGATTTCTAGCACAAAAAGATCTTTTACGTGGACCTCCTCCTGGCTGTGGAGCTTTTAGTTTAGATCCTGTTTTACGGTTAATCATCTTACGCCCTTTAGCTGTAAGACCACCAGATTTACTTTTACAACCATTTTTGATTGTACATCCTGACATTCCACCTTTTTTACTTCTTTTTGACATCTTTCTTTTTTTTATGCTTCTTTCTTATTGCTTCTTTACCTCTTTTAAATATTGCAGCAACCTGTGTTTTTTTCATAACCTTTGCTCTTTGTTCTCCTACAGTTAGTATTTGAATCTTTCTAGCATAAGGTTTACTAATCTTCTTAACTTTAGCTACAGTTGCTCTTGCATCTGCAGGTGTAGCAAACTTTATACGTACAGTATCTTTAGGATTTTCATCCGTATATAGTCTTCTACCACTACCTTTTGGTTTTTTTCCAGTCCCTACTCTAGGATCCTTTTTTTTCTTAGGCATTATTTTCCTACTTTTTTCTGTGCCATTTTATGAGAAGCTCCAAATGATGCACCATTTTTCATAGCATTAACCATCATTTGCATATGTTTCTTTGTATGGTGTACAGAATGTTTTTTTAATGTTTTTTGTTGTCTTAATGTTAAAGCACATACATCAACACCTTTAACTTTACCTATGCAAGTTGCCCCACCTTTTTTAATAACTGATTTTGGCATTTTAGCATTTGAACCACCCTTGTGATATTTCATTCCATGTTTTGGCATAATTTTAATTTTAATTGTTAATATTAACGTTTACCACCGTTATATTCTACGGCGTGTCCTTCTTTTACGAGGCAATCATTTACACATACTTTAGTAATTGTATCTTTGCCTGCTATTTTATCTATGTGTAATCTACCAAGAACTCTACCATACTTACCAAGTTCTTGTGATTCTAATTCAAAATAATTAGCAGCACCATCTAACATTTCAATTAATCTTTCCTTTGCTGCTAAGCCTAACTTCTTTTCAACCTTATTTCTAGTTCTAGACTCTGGTGCATTAATACCAGCTAGCCTTATTCTTTTTTTAATCTTAACATCAAAGCCAAGATCTATTTCTGCATCTATAGTATCTCCATCTACTACTCTTATGCACTTTGCATTATAACTATACATTTTTAAATTTCTTTTTCTTAATCTTCAATAATTCCGCACAACGTTCATACTCTTCAAGATCCTCATAATAATATATTACATCATCAAATAAATCCTCATCCGGCTCATCACCTGGGTCAAACATCATTATACCTTTCATTCCATACTTAGATTTTCTTTCTAATAATTCTTCTATAGTAGCTCTATTAGTTAATACCAAGTACGAATTATCAAACGCTTTATCTATCATCATCTGTTCAACCTCATATTTTTCTGACTCACTCATTTCTGGTAAGAAGTCATCTGGATTTTGATCTTTCATATTATTTATTTTTAATTTAATTAAAGAAGAAAAGGGACTTGATAGTGCGTGATAACAAGATTGGGCCCAAACCAACAGAGGTCCCTGTACTCTTCAAAAAACTACTATGCTATTGCGTCAGTAGCTTTAGCATCAAATGTAATTGATGTTACTGCTGTAATTCCAGCATCTACATAACTACTATTAACATCATCAGCTACAGTAATAAATCCTCTATCAAATCTAGCATTAGGATCTCCAACTGAAACTGGAGAGTTCAATGCAGCAATAATAGACTTCATTACTTGTTTACCTAAACCTGTAGCTACTGCTAATACAATTTTACAGTTAGCTCTTGTTTGATAAGCTTGAGCTGCTGTAACATCACTATCATCAGTTAATAAAACCGAGTTAAACTTAGGTGATCTAAAATAAATGTTAAGTGCCGCTGCACCATCTTTTTCCATCCATAATAAATCTTCTGCTTTAAAAGTTACATCCGTGTTTGCTCCATCTAAGAAATATAAATAAGGCTTTGCGCCCGACATACTTGAAATTGCCATAATTAAAAAATTTAAAAATTAAACATAAAGGGGCATAAAGGACTTTCCTAAACACTATCCCTAAACATTATAAACACGAACCTTACATATACTTACGACATTTATCATTACCCAATAAGCAATAATTAATATACTTGGGTGTGTTTATGTAGGGATGGTAAGTTACTGCACATACCTTTTTGTAAAGGATGGGGCTGTATACCTAAATCCCCCTACATATATAATATAACAAATTTCTCACCTAAATTGAAATTTTGTATGCATTAAGTTCTAGAGACGTTCTATATTTCTGCTCCCCTACTAGAATGTGCAGCGCAGGTACCCCCTGTGTTGCTTCGTAGAATATTAACTTAAAATTAAAACAAAGATGCAAAATTTATTTTTCCACAAGTATGCAGTAGATGCACAGGGTAATCCTTTAAACAGTGTGATCTGCAAGACTTCAGCAAGTAGAACAAAAAGAATGATCAACGGGCAAGAAGCTTTCGTTAGAAACCAAGCTCAGTTCTGCTTACTCATAATTACGGATTCAGAAGGTAACACTGTTGATCCTCGTGACTATGATTTCCAAGCAGATCAAGAACTTGAAGGTGTAGTTGATTCTGGTTCTCCTGTATTAGACAGAGATACCAAGGAACCAACTGGACTGAACTGGGCAGAGTTTGTAGGATAAGAGTTCTAAATAAAGTGTAGTGAACAATAGTAGCTACACTTTATTCTTTTATGGGCGTCAGCAACCACATTTGGTTACAGAGTCCATAATAATTTGGTTACCGTGCATAAAAAAAACAAATTATGTGCGTTAAGTTGTGTGTGTGAGGTCTCAATTCCCACATATTACCACTTTCTACCATAAACCAACATGGTTAACACCATAATAAATAATATAGCTATAACTAGAGTAATTGCAGAGGTTAATGATAATGCAGACCAATGTAACTACTCTTGTTATAGTCTTATGTTCTCTCTCTATAGGATAAGAGACATAGTAACCGCAACTTAGCAGAGTAAACTGTATAAAATCAAACAACCTACCAAAGTCCTAACCTATTTGGGTTAGGCAAGTATAATTGTTTTTTGTTGCATGTATGCAATACAAACAGTACCATAGCATTATAGGGGTATAATGTTTATTATTTGAATAGGTAATATCTATTCTATTAAGTGAGTAGTGATTAAGGGGATGATATATAGCTACGTCATCCTCTTGGTCCATAATAATAATTGATATGAATTTAGAAAGAATAACATATAAGATAATAAAAGACTCAATAGATGATGAGTTTATACTAAAGATGATGATATCGTATTTAAGTGATGAACAAAAGGGCGCTGTAATGGATGAGATAGTTAATGAAAGGAAGCATGAATTACTTAAAAAAAATGATATAGTTTGGTTTGATCCTATAGATAACAAGTATGATCTTAAAGATTTAATCCAAGAAGATATAATGAAAGATGCAAAACTTATGAATGAATATGGTTATATAAAAGGTAAAATTATAAGTGATTGTGGTTATAGAGATGAATGTAATCCTTATGCAACTGAATATAAAATACATGCTCACTTAAGAATTAAAGGTAATGAAGATGTACAATATAAAGAAGTAAGGGTAAAGAGATCTAACATTATAGAGTTATGGAAGCCTTTGGCATAGTTAATAAAGATATATTAACTGATCCAGAGCTATCTATGCAAGCTAAAGGTTTGTATGCTTTGTTATGTACTTACGCAAATAAAAATAGAACTTGTTATCCTTCTATTAATACATTGGCTGATTTATGTGATGTAAATCCAAGTACAATACATAGAAATCTTAATAAATTAAAGCAAAAAGGATATATAAAGAGGATTGGTAGAAAATTTCTATTAGTATGATAGCTATACTACTGTAAATTATTATTAGTGCTGATTCAAAATCATTAGGGTATAATAACTGAATCACATATATTTGCATATGATTTATCAATTACCAAATGGACGCATCATTGAACTTAGTATTGAAGAGTACTTAGCTTTAACTGATGATGAGATCAGAGATCTAAATGGTCTTGGTAATGATTATACTTCAGATATCACTAATCCTTTTTATAAATCTGCTTTAAAAAGTAAGCAGAAAATAGATAAAAAAATATTGGACTCACATGAACGTGAACCAAACCTTGATGAGATCAAGGATATAGAGAAGATGGATGATTCCTACTTTCATAGAGATGACGTATAAGTCATAGTTAACACAAATAATTAATTAAAACAAAAACAAAGACATGAATTCAAATTCACAATCTGTTACTATTGTTCCGGATGAACAAGGTAACGCAATCAGAGTATCAAAAACTAATGCAGAATATGCTCACATTAGATTAGTTCAACAAAAAGTATTCTTTAATACACAAGGTTGGGTAGACAATAAAAGTAGATCTACATTAGTACATGGTAAATTAGAAGACCTTAAAGCTATGGGCTTTGAGCCAGGTCAAGAACTTTCTGGTAACATAGTTATTAGAGAACAAACTGAACCATTTAACAGCAGTAATCCTGATAGAGATCTTAAAAAAGCAGGTGATACAGGTATAATTTGCTGTGCACATGGTGAACCTATCTACAGAAGAACTTTCTATGATGCTTCAGGTAAAGAACAAGATGTATTAGTAGCACATACTAATGCTGATGCTATTAGAGAAGCTAATGGTACTGACTCTAAGAAAACTGTAACTCAAGAAGATCTTAACAAGCTAATGGCTAAGAAAGATAAGAAGAAAGCAGAAAAAGTAGAGGAGGTAGAGGAAGTTGTAGAACAAGAAGTAGAAATGGAAGAAGAAACTTTTGAATTATAGGAATGACCAACCTTAACTGGTCAATTTGATTTGATGCGGACTTTGTTACCTCGCATCTTTTTAAATAAATTTTTCATTTGAGAAGGGCTCTTGTCATGGGGGCCCTTTTCTATTTATCAATAACTCACTAATAGAATATATTATGCTTAGTAAAGAACAAATTATAAAATTAAAACCAAAGTTAGAACAATTTAAAATACAAAGAGAAGAAGCAAGATACACATACTTAGGTATGCTATCTGAATATCAATTATTTATTAAAGAACCAAAGCAAACTCTTGTGTATACAAAACTTAATCCAGTACAACACTTCTTATTTAAGAGAGTATTGCATGGTTTAAAGATGTATGACAGAGAAGAGATAGCTAAAATGCATTGGGATAAGAAAAGAAGAATCACCAAAGTATGGAAGCGTGGTCAACATGTTGTTAATGAACTAAAACAATTTGTTACATGGCAACAAGTTAAGCCTTTATTTCGTATATTTGCACAGTCAGAATTAGGTAAGGATATTTATGAAATGCCTTTTGAATATTTACCTGACTATAAAAATAAAATGTACTTAAAGGATTTAGGTTTAACTTATGAAGATTTAGTAATCAAATTTATGGGTACAGGTTTATTACCTAAAAACTATTTAAGTTTAAAATGAGACAAAGATCTAAAAAAATGCAAAAGATTGAGGCAAAGTATAGTCAGCTAAGAAGAGAATTCTTGGCTGAGTATCCTTTGTGTCAAGCTGCATTGCCTAAATGTACAAATAAGTCCACAGATGTCCATCATAAGAAAGGTAGAGGTATATATCACAATGATGTAAACACTTGGCTATCAGTATGTAGAACTTGTCACAATTGGATTGAACTTAATCCAGTAGACGCAGAAGAATTAGGATTTTCAATAAAAAGAATATGATAAAATTATTAAAATATCTAGCAGATAATTTACAAAAAGAAGATTTATATGATCTTGCAATGTTTCTATCAAATAACCCTGATGTTATAGATCAAGAAACACTATTGCATATAATAAATGATGTTAATGGGTTTGAAGTAACTTCATTACCACCAGAAATAAATGCTAAACTTGACAATATTAAGCAGCATTTTGATGAGATGGATGCTCATCATGAATTACATAAACTATTAAAAGATAATAATATAGGCTTAAACTAATGGAAGTGAAAGAAATATCAAGAGAAGAAGTACAACTCAAGGCTTTACACAAAGCACTTGAATATGAAAGAGGCACACTAGCAATATCAATGGGTGTTGGTAAAACTAGAATTGCACTATATCATTTAGAAAAACTCTTTGATGCTTTTACAAGAGTTTTAGTTGTTGTTCCAAAATGGTCTGTTAAAGACTCATGGGTCAATGAGATAAATTTAATGGGTAAACAATCTTTATTACCACATATAGAGTTTACAACATACTTGTCATTAAATAAGAAGAGAGCAAATGATTATGATACAGTCTATTTAGATGAATGTCATAGTTTATTAGAAAGTCATGATGAGTTTTTAAATCAGTTTAAAGGTAGAATATTAGGTTTAACTGGTACACCACCTAAATCTGGTGAAAAACTAAAGATGGTTAATAGATATTGTCCTGTTAGATATACATTTAGTGTAGATGATGCAGCTGATAATGATATACTTAATGACTATCAAATCATAGTACATGAACTTGAACTATCTAAAATAAAGAATGTTAAGAAGTCTGCAAAAGATGGAAGAACATGGTATACATCAGAACTATCTGACTATCAGTACTTTACAGGTGCATTGGGTGATGCTCAAACACCAAAGCAAAGACAATACCTATCTATCATGCGTATGAAAGCCATGATGGATTATCCTACAAAAGAAAATTATGCTAAAGGTTTAATTAGAAATATAGGACATAAGTGTATTGTATTTGCTAACACACAAAAACAAGCTGATAGAATGTGTGATCATAGTTATCACTCTAAAAATCCTGACTCAGAAGATAACCTACAGTTATTTTCTGATGGCAGGATAGATAAGCTATCTTGTGTATTACAATTAAGTGAGGGTGTTACTATACCTAATCTAAAACAGGGTATCATTATGCATGCATATGGTAATGAGCGTAAGTCTGCACAAAGAATAGGGCGTTTGTTACGTCTTAATCCTACTGAGACTGCTACATGTCATATATTATGTTATAAAAATACTCAGGATGTTAAGTGGGTTAATTCTGCACTTAGCACATTTGATCAAACTAAAGTTAAATTTTATAATCCGTTAAATAAATGAAAAAAATAATTTTATTAGCATTACTAATAACTAGTATTAGTTTTGCACAGAAGCCAAAGCATAAGAATAAACATGGTCATAAAGGTAAACACCATAACCATCATGTTCATAAACCTAACTATAATTTTTGGTTTGGTATGGCACTACTAGATGTAATAGGTAATAACAATAGACCAAACTATTATTATAATGATTATGGTTGGAATGATAATACTGTATTAGAATTACATTTTAGATACATACCAAGAAGAGATGAATGGGTACTTGAAAGTAGAAGAAAAAACTATCAAGCACCATATTTTAATGATTATGGTAAACCTAATGTTGTTGCAACATTTGAGAATCCAATGTATGATGTTGATCTTATGCATGATTATAGCATTATAGTACATAGAGATGGTTATTGGGAATATGATTGTCCTGAATCTCTTAGAAGATATTTTAGTAAAAAAGTTAAAAATAATATACGTAGATGGAGATAATAGAAATTTATGTTATAGGAGTTGCTGCCGTCTTAGGAATGGCAGCATCCTTCTGTGCAGGTATGTACTTTTGTACACAAATAGATTATTGGATAAAAAAAAGAATAAGTAATGGGAAAAATGAAAAACATTTACATTCAAATGAAAAATGAAAAATGGGAGGGAACTCCTGCAGAATACCTTAAGAAAATATTAAAAGAAAAAGAATACAGAAAACATGTTGAAGAGTTATACAAAAAAAATATATGAATGGGATCTAAATATAGACTATAATTATATACCAGCTGAAGAAGCTACACATGATCATCCTGGTACAGGATCAACAATAGAAGTACTTGCTATTTATTTATGGAATGAACACGTTAATGTATCCACTGATGAACCTGTGGATATGGCTGATTTCTTCTATGAATTATGTCCGGATGTTATGTATGAATTAGAAAAAGAAATAACTGATTATCATGAGAATATTTAAACAATTTAGAAATTGGATACTGAATAGTTTTAAAAATGAAATACTAATTGAAACTATTAAACTAGAAACAGGAGTTGTATGTAAACATTACTTTAATAAGTTTACTAATAGAATTATAATTAAAGTATATGAAAAATAACTTCTTTTCAATATTAAAAAAGGTAGATGGTGATCTAGTTCACACTATAAAAGCTAAAGGTACTCTTTATAAAAATTGGATTAAAGAGTTACCTGAAGGTACAAAGGTAGAGATATTTGTTAGTGTAGCTGGAGAGGATGGAACTAATGCACAACTTGCAAAGATCCATGCTATGATCAGAGAATTAGCAAATGAAGTAGGTCACACATTTGCAGAACTTAAACTTGAAGCTAAAAGAAAAACAGGTTTATGTTTTGTTAGAGACAAGCAAGAATATTGTAAATCATTTAAGGACTGCAGTAAACAAGAACTAAATCTAGTTATACAGTCCTTAATTGAAATGGGGGATTTTACGGGGGTTAATCTTCGTTAGATTTCTTTGCAGCTTCAATTGTTGCAGCAACTGCACCTGATGCACCATCAACACCAGTTAAAAGATCTTGAATAAGATTACCAACTTTTTGTTCTGTTTTAACTAATTTTCCTTGAGCATCAGCTTGCCATTGAATTTCAGATAATAACGTCATAATAGTCCAAATAGCTTTTTGTCTATTTGAGATCTTTTCTTCAGGTACATCTTTAAAATTATTTTTAATATGTTGCATTGTTGCAATAACTTCAGATGCATTCATAGGTTCCATTAAGTAGAAAAATAAACCTTCTATGGCTTTATGATATGATCCTGATACAGGTATACTTACAATAGCTTCATCAGGTAGAGTCATTACTTGACTACCTCTAAGTTTCTTTATCTTATCAACTGTTTTTTCTCTATCTTTATCAGTTAGTTCTATTGGATCAGGAACATTAGATACTTTTTTTTCCTTTGACTTTGGTGATGATTTTTTCTTAGCCATTGCTATAAGTTTTTATAATTATATAATTAAAGATACACAATTTTTGTTATCTTTGCAAACCACGTATTATGTTTAAAGAAGATATAATTGAAATGACTAATGATATACAGTCATTCAAAAAAAAATTTGAAAATAAATATAAAAAATATTTGAATATTTTAGTCAGTGATAAATCTAGTGTTGTATTTAACGTCAAACAATGGGAAGATGAAATACATGCAATGAAAGAGGCACATCAGATTAAAACTATAGAGATACTAGAAAAACTAGTATTAAAGACAATGAGAGAACAATATCCTGATTTTAAAGGATGGAGATCTTTAGGTAAAGATTGTAGAATTAGAGAGTTTGTAGTATTTAAACAGTTATTTTGTTATATATGTAATAAGATGGGGTTTACTTTACAATATACAGGTTCTCATATTAATAAACATCATGCTAGTGTATTACATAGCATTAGACAAGCTACAACTTTATTAGATATAGGTGATCCTATAGTTTGTCAGGCTTATAAAAAATTAAAAGAAAATATTAGAAATTATGTTAGAACTATTCCAGAAGATATTAAAGGACAAGCTTACACCGAACCAATTACTTCTCTTGTATGGGATAAAGAATAGTATTACTTTCTTTCCTAATGGAGTAAATGCAAAAGATGCATCACAAATATTTAGTTTAGAGTTAGCAGTATATAATAAAGATAACAAGTTAATTTTAACTAAAAAAGGTAAGAGTTTATGTGTTAAATATGATCAGTACTTTAGAGTAGCAAAGAAAAGAACCACAACACAATTGCTTGGTAAAGGTTATGCAGATATGCTTAAGTTATATAGAGAAGCATGGCCTGCAGGTAAATTACCAAGTGGTAAACCAGGTAGGCAGAATGTTAAAACGTTAGAAAATGCATTTAGATGGTTCTTTGATACTTATGATTATTCATGGGATGAGGTTACACAAGCAACAGTAATGTACATAGATGAATATAGAGATAAAGATTATATGTATATGAAGACAAGTCAATATTTTATTTGTAAATCAGATAAACATAAGGTAAAGCATTCAGAGTTAGCTGATTATTGTGATATGGTTAGAGATGGTGTTGAGCCAGAAACTAAAGATCATTTTAAAGAGAAAGTAGTATGAGCAAAATTAAACCAGCATGGGACGGACAATATCAGTCTTTTAATGAAGCACTGAAATATATGCTTGCTAGGCAGAGTGGTAAAGAGAAATCTATACAAACTCCATGGCCTAAGTTTAATGATGCTATTACAGATGGATTAGAATGGAATACTCTTACAGTCATTGGGGGAAGACCTGGATCAGGTAAAACTTTGATCAAGGATCAGATAGTAAGAGAATCTTTCATTCTAAATCCAGCTGAAGAGTATAGAGTATTAGAATTTAGCTTTGAAATGGTTGGTAGAACATCAGCATTAAGAGAATTTTCGTCTCTAACTGGTAAAACATATAAAGAATTATGTAGTGCAGGAACAACTTTACAGAAGGATACATTTGACAAATGTCATGCGTATGCAAAGAATAGAGTTAAAAGTCCTGTAGATATAATTACTACACCAATGACTGTAAATCAAATGAGAGATCAAGTAGATATCTATATGAATTTGCATCAAGGTAAAAAAACTATTATAACTCTTGATCATAGTATTTTAGTAAAGAGAGCACCATATCAGAATAACAGATTAGATATGTTATTTGAATTAGGTGAGTTCTTTACACAATGTAAAAGAGACTATCCATGTATGTTTATATGTTTATCACAATTAAATAGGAACATAGATAATCCAGACAGAGCACAAGATGGTAAGTATGGTAACTATGTATTAGAATCAGATATATTTGGTTCA
>TARA_R100000654_G_scaffold14025_2_pt1 | contig 20726 bp, 19 predicted proteins | sample TARA_R100000654 | Tara Oceans TARA_R100000654 (sample SAMEA2622473) | marine metagenome | biome: marine biome (ENVO:00000447); feature: surface water layer (ENVO:00002042); material: "saline water (ENVO:00002010), including plankton (ENVO:xxxxxxxx)" | depth 5 m
TTTTTTGCGGCCGACTGCGTTGTATGAAATACATGCCTGTATTTCACCGCTACGCGGCCAGCAAAGCTGTTCAAATGAGTTTCAGACTCATTTGTCAATCACTTATGTAGGATGGCTACACGGCGTGCTTTCCGCCTTGCCGGACACAAAAATAGTCGCCAGCAGTGGTGGAGATGAAAGGTCAACAAGCCCTAGGCCAACATCAATCGCTCACGGCGTAATAGTCTTTGTTTACTTTCAACTCCCCAACGATAACCGGAAATTGCACCATCTTTGCGAATCACTCGATGACACGGGATGATAACCGCAATATTATTGGCTCCACAGGCACTGGCAATGGCTCTTACAGCACCCGGATTATGCAGTTTTTCAGCAATATCGCTGTAGCACACCGTTGAACCCACAGGAATTTCCCGTAACGCTTGCCAGACTTGTTGTTGAAAAGGTGTGCCTCGCAGATCCAGATTAAAATCCGTGTTTTTTTGTGGGTTATGAATACTTTCAATCACTTTTGAAAGCGTATTTTTTATACCATTGCCCCCGTCCAAACATTTTGCCGCTGGAAATTGTTTTTGCAGGCTGACCATTAGTTCTTTAGCAGATTTGCCCAGGTAAACGGCACAAATACCATTGGCAGATTCACCAACAAGCACATTTCCCACTGGACTGATACCAATAGCAAAATGAATTTGCTCAAATGCTGGCGCCATGACACGTAGCTCACTTGCCATTATTGATTGTCCTCTGTTCACGTAGCGTTCACCTTAACGTTGTTAGATTACATTTCTAAATATTAATTCCTTCATTAGTTTAACAAAGGAATTTGCCGATGCAGATACGCTGGAATTCCATTAAGCTATACTGCATATAGGAATTTTTCCTGGACAATAATTATGAAACTTAAATTAATACTGCTTTTACTCTGTTCTCCACTGCTGGCAAATGCTGGTGCGGTTTCTCAGCTGGGGACAGGTGATCCATTAAAACTGGTTTATCAGGAAATGCTTTATCAATATCAGGTTGGTCTGCAACTACACGAACAATACGACTTCAAGCAACCAATTGATGTGATGCAATGCAAAAATCAGCATGGATATATTCAAACCCGTGCCAGATCCATGGTGGGCACTGCAAAACAAGTAGAAGAAGAAATTCGTAGTGACGTAATTGATGCTGCATGGTTTGCGTTAAATTGCTCACGTTGCGGCAGTGCAGCTGATAGCTGTGATCCAGTGCCGGAAAAACTTGAGTTTATCAAGTTACAACTTGAAGCCAAACAAAAAGCTAGAGCTGAACAGCAGTAATTTACAGGCGTATTTTTCGTTAGTAGCTATCGAATTTTAATATTTCTGCCTCAAGCTGGAAAGTCATTCTAAGTGCCTCCAACAGCGGCTAACTTTTAGTAGCGTTATCGCAGTTTAAATCCAATTCCTGTGCAGAATTAAACTTGTTAATGATTTCTTGCTGCTGAAAACGCGGTTCATTTTTCAAAAAATTAGCCGTCTCAACTCTTTTTCACAATTATTTCAGAGGTATTTATGAGCCAACTGCAGGCGAATGAATTGTTATCTCCAATCAAACTTGGTGATGCTTCACTAAAGAATAGAATGGTTATGGCGCCATTAACCCGCAATAGAGCTGGTGAAGGTTTAGTGCCAACCGAAATGAATGTTACTTATTATCGGCAACGCGCCAGTGCTGGTCTGATTATCAGTGAAGGCGCACAAATTGCTGATGATGCGTTGGGTTATCCGCATACGCCCGGCATCCATAGTGATGACCAAGTGATTGGCTGGCGAAAAGTAACCGATGCCGTGCATCGAGAAGAAGGGATGATCTATATGCAACTCTGGCATTGCGGCCGGGTTTCACACAGCTCAATGCTGCCAAATGGGATGAAACCGCTGGCCCCTTCTGCCATCAAACCAGCAGGTGAAGTCTATACCTATGAAGGCATGAAACCATATGAAACACCCCAGGCTATAGAAACAACTGATATTCCAGGTATAGTTGAACAATATCGTCATGCAGCCTGCTGTGCGGTTGAAGCCGGTTTTGATGGCGTTGAAATTCATGCTGCCAATGGTTACCTGTTGGATCAGTTTCTCCGGGATGGAAGTAATAAACGCGATGATCAATACGGTGGCAGTATCGAAAACCGTGCGCGATTGATTATGGAAGTCACTGAGGCAGTATGTGAAATATGGGATCCCAAAAAAGTGGGGATACGACTCTCCCCACTACAGCCATTTAATGATTTATATGATTCCAACCCCGAGGCGACTTTCAGTTACATGGTGAAGGCACTCAATAAATTTGAACTGGGTTATCTGCATGTCACTGAAATGGGCGCTGAAACTCCCGGTGTAGCAGGCCCTTATTTTGATGTCAGCGCTTTACGTAAATTATGGAATGGTCTTTATATGACCAACAGTAATTATGATTATGCATCTGCTAACAAAGCCCTGAAAGATGACAAAGCTGATCTGATTTCGTTTGGCAAACTGTTTATTGCTAATCCGGATCTTCCTGAACGTTTTGCCAAAAATGCTCCTCTGAATCAACCGGATCCAGAGAGTTTTTATGGCGGTGATGCAAAAGGATATATTGATTATCCTTTTCTTGAACCGATATAAATTTATTTTTACTTCCAGAGTCTGATGCTCTTCTTAACCACCTCTGTTGTGACTGAAAGCACCAGTCAAGCCGCGATTAATACAGTTTTTGAAGCGAAAAACAGTTTCCGTTAGTGATGTCGATGAAAGTTATACAGACCCTAAAAACCGGCTATGCCGGTTTTTTTATGCCTGAATTTTTATTTATAAAAATATGAAAAATATCACTTACAGCTGAATCAGCAGACAATCGACTGAATGGGTATGTAATAATTGAAGTTATAGTTATTCCAACTGTGTTGAAAATGACTTATGCAGGATGACAATATCTCACCATTTCTGCCGTGTTGGAAAAAGTCTCGCCTCCAGCAATGGTGGCTTTAAAGATAAACAGACCCTCGGTTTAATATGGATTTTATCAATACACTTTTTCTACTCGGCGGCCTGCTTATTTCCTTAAGCATTCTCGGCAGTCGTCTTTCATCAAAGTTTGGGCTGCCGTTACTGATTATCTTTTTAGCCTTGGGCATGCTGGCCGGTGAAGAGGGTGTTCTGGGGATTCAGTTTGATGATTACTCCCTGGCTTTTCTGATTGGCCACCTTGCTCTGGCGATGATTCTGCTGGATGGTGGATTACGTACCCGTTTAAAAACCTTCCGCGCTGGCTTCAAACCTGCACTTTCCTTAGCGACATTAGGTGTTTTACTAACCAGTGGCAGTATCGGCTTTCTGGCAATGTGGATATTTGATCTCAACCTGTTTGAAGGGTTATTGATCGGCGCCATTATCGGTTCAACCGATGCGGCAGCGGTATTTTCAATGCTTAGCGGACGAGGAATAAACCTGAATGAACGGGTTGGTGCCACCTTGGAAATTGAATCCGGCACCAATGATCCTATGGCGATTTTCCTGACCATTATGCTGGTCGAGTTAATAACCGGTGAAATGGGTGGTGCATGGGATACGGTTTTATTTTTATTACAGCAATTCGGTTTTGGCCTGATTATCGGCATTGGTGGTGGCTGGCTAATTGCAAAATTACTTAACTGGATGGATTTAGCGCCGGGACTCTATGCCATGTTGGCTCTGGCACTGGGTTTCAGCGTATTTGGCTTAACCGGAGTCATTGGTGGCAGTGGTTTTTTAGCCATTTATCTCTGCGGTTTGATGATCGGCAATCAACCTGGCCGTCATTTAAACTTTATTCTGCCTGTACATGATGGTCTGGCCTGGCTCAGTCAGATTGGTTTATTTCTGATTTTAGGTTTGCTGGTCAACCCAAGCGAACTATTGCAATACGCCCTGCCCTCACTGGTAATCGCATTGGCATTGATTTTTGTCGCCAGACCAATCGCAGTGTTCCTGTCAATCAAACCTTTCTTTCGCTTTCGCTGGCGTGAATTAGGATTTATTTCGTGGGTGGGCTTACGTGGAGCGGTGCCCATCGTGTTAGCTATCTTCCCAGTGATTGGTGGAGTGGAAAATGCCTCGCTGTATTTCAATGTTGCTTTTGCTGTTGTATTACTCTCGCTGCTGATTCAAGGCAGCACACTGTCTTTAATGGCTCGCTGGATGCGGGTAGAGGTTCCGATAGGTATCAAACCAAATCATCAGGGAGCTTTGGGCATTTTGCCGGTAAATGATTATGAAATGTTTGTTTACCGGATTGAGAACGAACAGCTTGATGGTCAGCAGATCCGCTTACTGCGCTTCCCATCTGGCACATTGATATCGGCATTATTCCGGAATAACGTGATGCTGCACCCCAAAGGCAGTACTGAACTGAAGTTGAATGACACCATTTGTGTGATAAGTCGCAATGAAGATTTGGATGCACTGAATCAAATCTTTAGTGGTCATTCAAAACTGAAAAATCGTGAAGCTTTTTTTGGATCATTTACACTGCGAGGTGATGCCTTGTTATCTGATGTCGCAAAAGCCTATGGACTGGTTATCAGTTCCGCTGAACATGGTATGACATTAAGCGACTTTATTTCCCGTCGGGTCGGTGGGCATCCGGTAGTAGGTGATGACGTGGACTGGCATGGTATTCATTGGGTGGTCAATGAAGTAGATGGCGATAAAATCATTAAAGTGGGTCTCAGGCTTTACTGATCATAATCCCGCATAAATTTCCAGTACGCCATTGATGACAAATTGCACAGCAATGACCGAAAGTATAATGCCAAAAATTCGGGTAATTATCTCTTTGCCGGTTTCTCCCAGATAACGCACAAGAAAATGTGAATAAACCATTGCCAGATAACACGAACCAGTGGTCAGCATAATCGCTGCAAACACCAGAATTAAATGCCAGGCTGTTGGTGCCTCACTGGTCAAAATCATCACCGTGGCAATGGCACCCGGTCCGCTCATAAATGGAATAGCTAACGGAATTACCGAGATATCTTTGGCAATTTTTCCTTCTATTGCCGGATCGGATGCACTGCTGGTCTCGCCTTCATCCAGCCCTTTATGAATCATGCTCATGGCAATACCAAATAAAATCAGGCCGCCGGCAATACGAAACGCCTCAATGGTAATACCAAATATCTTAAAAATAAGACCACCCAGTAAGGCAAATACAAAAAATACGCCGGTAGCAATCAGGCTGGATCGTTTGGCAACTGCCTTACGGGTGGTTTCTGAAGTACGAGGCAACAGCGATACAAACATAAATGCCGTTGTTAATGGATTCACAATCACAAACAAAGCTGCAATCGCGATGATCCAATAATCAAATAAACCAATTGCATTCATAATGTATTCACTTAAAGAAAACGCTATGTTCGCATAAATGCGTTTTCTGTATTGTCTTGTTGCTCAATTAATGTAGACAGACTTTCAATCCGTTTTTTTAATCGTCCTGAAGATCATTTATCAGCATTTTCATCTCATCAATTTCCCGGCGTTGTGCTTCAATAATTTCATCGGCCAGTTGACGTACTCGTGGATCACTAATCTGTGCTCTTTCGCTGGTCAAAATTGCGATCGAGTGATGTGGAATCATGGCTTTCATATAAGACACATCATCAACCGTGGTTTGGCTCCTTACCAGCCAGAGTGAGCCCGCAAAAATCACAATACTGACAAGATAAATAATGATATTAACCGTGACATTAGAATACATATGCAGCATAAAGCTCAACATCACTATTGCCATGGTTGCCCCCATAATGAGTGCCATATAGCTTCGGGTTTCACTAAAAAACGCATGATCAGCCTGATAGGTATTTAGGTACATTAAACCGAACATCACCAGAGTGGATGTCAGGATCATGGCAGCAAATCTTACATACATTTTCATTAGCATATCTCCTAGGGTCTGTTTATATCCCAATGGCATCACTGCTGGCCGCTATGAAAGATAAACAGAGTCTCGTTAACACCCCGTGAAATGAGAAAAATATTCTTTTTTTCATATTAAGTTAACATTTATTAGAATCTGTTGATCATTCATCACTGCCATTCTGGCCAAAAAAAACAGTCTCCCGTAGATGCCGATATGAAAGATAAACAAGCCCGGTTGATACAAAAAAAAGCCCGGATAATTCCGGGCTAAATATCAAGCAAATTGACCACTGCGATAATCGGCAAATGCCTGTTCCAGCTCGGCGCGGGTATTCATTACAAAGGGGCCCGCCCGTTCAACCGGTTCGTTAATTGGTTTTCCGGCTACAACGATAAAAGTACTGTCCTGTTCAGCCAGAACTTTCACCGTATCACCTTCTTTTAATACTGCCAGCTGTGAGGCACCGATTGAAGTCGGTTTATCACCAATACTGACTCGCCCTGCTGCCACGTAAACAAAGGCATTATGGGTAGGTGGTATATTGTCTTTAAATACACTGCCAGCAGGCGCATCAATCACAAAATAAACTGGCTCAACAAAACTGTTATCAATAACACCTTTAGTCCCGTTGACCGTTTCACCGGCAACCACTTTTACCGTCAACCCGGCTTCACGCGTTTCTGTTGCAATTTCGTCAGCGGCTTTTTCCTGATAGCGTGGCGCCATCATTTTCTGTTCAGCGGGCAGATTCACCCACAATTGGAAACCTGCTAACAAACCTGCTTGCTGCTCAGGTTTTTCCGAGTGAATAATGCCGCGGCCTGCTGTCATCCATTGCACACCTCCACTTTCAATCACACCCGCATTACCGGCGCTGTCTTCATGACGCATCTTGCCAGCCAACATATAGGTTACCGTTTCAAAACCGCGATGTGGATGGGGTGGAAAACCGGCAATATAGTCTTCTGGTTTATCGCTGCCAAACGCATCGAACAGTAAAAACGGGTCCAGCATATCAATCTCATGCGACGCGATTAAACGTCTTAACGATACCCCCGCCCCATCCGAGGTCATCTGACCCCGTATCCATTTTTTAACTTCACGTTGTTGTGTCATGATGACCTCCTTACGCCGCAATCACTGCAGCCAATTTCTCGCTGCTGTCCGGCTGTTCAAAATAGTGGTTGGCATTGACCAATGTGACATCGCTAATGCCAATAAACTGCATAAAAAATTTCAAATACTGACTGGCAAAATCCACATCACTTTCCAGTGGCACGCCACCTGATGCCATCACCAGATAAACCTTTTTATTTTCGATTAATCCGACCGGACCATTTTCGGTATACCGAAAGGTTTCGCGTGCTCTAGCCACCAGGTCAATCCAGGCTTTTAGTGCTGCCGGTATTCCAAAGTTATAGATCGGTACCGCCAAAACCAAAACATCAGCTGCTTTGACTTCATTAATCAGCAGATCAGACAAGGTCAATACATTCTTTTGTGCCTCACTTCTATCTGCCGGATCAGTAAAGTTGGCATTAATCCATTCTTCATCAATAAATGGTAAGCCCGATGCCACATCACGTTGCTTTACTGTCAGTTCATATTGACCGGTCAGAATCTCGGTCAACTGTGTTGAGACAGCACGAGTTAATGAACCGTCATAACGGCTACTGGCATTGATATGTAATACGTTTAACTGTTTCATCATTAAATCCCTTATTTACGTGCAGCAAGTGCTGCATCAATTGAAAAACGTTGTGCGCCTTGACTGAACAACACCAAAAAGCCACCGGCAATCGCAAAATTTTTCATAAACAAAATACTTTGCATTTGATCGGCAAAATCAAAGTGAAAAAACAAAGCCGATAAAATTGAAAACCCGGCCAGTAAAAAAGCAGTAATACGGGTTTGAAAACCAACAATTATCGCAATGGCCCCCAAGATTTCAGTGGCGATAACCAGCGGTAATAAAGCTGGCGAAATCCCCATCGCTGCCATGTATTGAGCTGTTCCTTCATAGCCAGCGCCAAGCTTGCTTAAACCTGCACTGAGAAACAGCCCTGAAAGTAAAATCCGTCCTGTCAGGTTGGTAATATTGCTAAACATTTTTATTTCCTTGTTAAGTAAGTACGGTGCTATTTTATAGTTCTTGAAATTTAGATAAACAATGCTATAAAGAAATTATTGTTGATTTAATAAGAACAATTAAAGGATAAGTCAGTGAATCAGATTGAAGATATGCAAACCTTTAAACGTATTGTTGAAGCTGGCAGTATCAGTCTTGCTGCCGAGCAGCTTGATACGGTTAAATCTGCCGTCAGCAGACGGTTAAAGGATTTGGAAAAACGTTTGAATGTCACCTTGCTGCAACGTACCACCAGAAGGCAAACGCTGACCGAGCCCGGCCACCGTTATTATCAGCACTGTTTGCGATTACTGGATGATATTGCAGAGGCGGAAGCACAGATATCCGATATTGAAGCCGAACTGAGCGGCAAGTTACGAATCTCAGCTCCGGTATCTTTTGGTTTAATGCAGTTGGGACCTGCCTTACAGGAGTTTCAGCAATTACACCCTCTGATTGAAATGTCGATTGATTTTAATGATCGACAGGTTGACTTAATTGCCGATGGTTTTGATTTAGCGATACGCATCGCCAGGCTGAATGACTCAACCTTAATTGCAAAAAAACTTTCATCTACCCGGCTACTGGTCTGTGCCAGCCCAGAATATCTGGCCTATTATGGCACCCCTGTCATTCCTACCGATCTGACTAATGACCATGCTATTTTGCATTATCGTAATAGCTCTGAAACCTGGCAGTTTCAGCAGGATGGCAGCCCCATCAGTTTACATTTGCAGGGCAAACTTTCAGCTAATAATGGTAATTTTCTGTGTGATGCAGCTATAGCAGGTCAAGGCGTTATCACCTCCCCTGATTTTCTCTGTTATCAGGCTGTGCAATCGGGAAAACTTCAGGTCTTATTGCGTGACTATATGTATGACAACGAAGTTGGCATTTTCGCGGTGTACCCACAAACCCGCTACCTGCCAAGGCGTAGTCAGGTTCTAATAGCCTATTTACAAAATTATTTTGCCCGTAATGCGCCCTGGCTGGACTGCTGAACCAATTGACAGCCTGCAAAGACAGTGCTGAACTGACATCGATTATAAAAAGCAATCAATTAGAGAGAGAAAACTTATGACCGAAATCTATGGCGCCCAGCATCGACAATTACAACAGGAATTCGATAAAGAAAAACTCGCTGATCGTGTCGGCGAAGCCATCATTACTGATTACATTACTGATCAGCATCGTGAGTTTATCGCTTCACGTGATTTCTTTTTCCTGTCGACGGTTGATCACCGGGGGTTTCCGACCTGCTCCCATAAGGGCGGCGAAATTGGGTTTGTAAAAATTCTTGATGAAAAAACACTCGCCTTTCCAAGTCTTGACGGTAACGGCATGTATCTTTCGATGGGTAATATTGATGCCAATAAAAAAATTGGCATGTTGTTTATCGATTTTGAGACCCCTCATCGGGTTCGGGTTCATGGCACTGCCGAACTGAGTCGCGATCCGGCAGATCTTGCTTTATTTCATGAAGCAGAACTGGTGGTCAGGGTCACCATTGAAGATATGTTCCAGAACTGCCCTCGTTATATTCACCGTTATAAACGCATCAGTGAATCTAGATATGTGCCTAAGGTTGAATGCCAGACACCCTTACCAGTCTGGAAGCGTTTAGATGCTGTTCAAGATGTTATAGATGATAAAGAAAAAGCTAAAGTAGCTCTGGAGGGCGGCATTATTACCATGGAAGAATATGAAATACTGCTGCAAAAGGGCGAAGCGTAAATTATTGAAAAATAAGTAGTTTGCGCACCACTATGTCTCATCTTTACCACATTTACATTTAGGGAAAAACTCCCGCCGGTGATCAATGCCCGACACATCAGGTTTCCGGGTATTGATCATTTTTTACAGTTAAATCCTTGCTTGAAAATCCATATTGCGAAGCGAATACTCGATCATCCAAAGCCTTGGATCTGCTGATTCATAACTGCCTCAGTTATGACTGAAAGTAGACCATTCAGGGCACGAGGAATGCCGTATGTGAGATGCAGAATATCTCCCCCGTTCCTCAAAAATGTTTATCTCCATGGAGGGAGAGGTCGCTCCTGTGCGTTCTGCATCCGCGACACTTGTGCATCCTTGCACATTGTATGCAAAAGCAATGTCTGGAACATTGCTTGTTTAGACTTTTTTGTAGTTGCTCTAAAAAATGATGAGCAACACAGACCTACATTTGAGGATAAAAACAATGATTTCGATTCGCCCCAGTGCAGTTGCAGGTTTGTATTATCCCGCCCGTTCAACAGAGCTTGAAGACTTGTTGGCCAAACAGTTTGATAAGCCCTCAGACCACATTCACCATCATGCTAAAGCGCTTATTGTCCCACATGGAGGTTATTTCTATTCCGGCCAGGTTGCTGCCAAGGCATATCAGTCCTTGATGGAAGCAGCAGATGATATTGAGCGGGTCATTTTAATTGGTCCCTCGCATCGTACAGATTTCAAAGGCATTGCGATGAGCGAGGCGGATTATTTTGCTACGCCGATAGGCAGTGTGGCGGTAGACAAGAAAATCTACCCTCAGTTAAGCCGCATTAAAGGTGTTGAAACCTACGAAAGCCCACATGACAACGAACATTGTCTGGAAGTCCAGCTACCCTTTTTACAGTATTCGCTTAATCAATTTGAGATTGTGCCTTTACTCACCGGCAAAGCAAGTTCCTCACTGATTGCCGATGTTCTGGGTACGGCAACCCAGGATGCTAAATCGTTAATTGTGATCAGTTCTGACCTAAGTCATTATCTGGATTATGAAACCGCACGCAAGATAGACCAATATACTTCACAGGCTATTATCAGCATGGATAATCACGATATTGATAAATTTCACGCCTGTGGCTGTGATGCCATCCGTGGTTTTCTTGAGTATGCCCGTAATGCAAACATGTCAGGTCAAATCATGGCGTTAAGTAATTCCGGTGATATCGTGCGTAAAAAAGAAAGCGTAGTCGGTTATGGTGCCTATTTATTCGAATAGGCATAATTCTGTTTCACCACCTGATTTACGGCCTCGACCACAGAAGGTAACACCCATGCACCGGGATGACGGATTTTATCTTCGTCTCCCGGTGTATATTTTCCGGTTTGCACCAGACAACCTCTTAAATCCGCCGCCAACCCACCTTCCACATCAGCAAACGCATCATCGCCTATCATCAGTACTTCTTCAGCAGCAAAACCAGTAGATTCCACTGCCGTCTGGAAAAATGCTTTTGCCGGTTTACCTAAAATCTCGGCTTCCACATCACAGGCAAATTCCAGTGCCGCAATAAAGGGACCAGCATCCAACAGTAACTCTTCGTTTTGCCGGAAATAACGATTCAACCCAATACCCAGTATCGGAGCACCATCCATCACCAACTGAAATGCCCGGTTCATATTCGCATAATTAAAGCCATCAGCTGCATCAGCAATGACCACAGCATTGGGAGAACTTTGATCCAGGTCGGCAAATTCCGGGCGTAGCTTTTCATGCACAAGACAGTACGGACGCAAATTGCGTTGTTGTAAGGCTAATTTCACTGCACCGGGAGCAGTCAGTACCTCCTCTACACTGACATCGAATCCCATTTGCAACAGTGACTGCAACATATCGGTGCTGGTTTTTCGGGAAGTATTGGTTACAAAGCGCACCGCTATTTGCTCGTCCCGAGCCAGCTGAATAGCTTCAATAGCACCTGTTACCGGCTCGTTATCAACATGCAATACACCGCTGATATCAAATAAAATCGCTTTTATCATCATAATCACCTTAGGCATGTTATTTATACACAAATTATGCTCGGTTAAATGCTGACAAACAAATTACACAATTAATTCTGCTTGATTTAACTGTATAAAATTTCGATCTACTCTGGTGCCGCTAAAATAGTCCAAACCCTTGAGGGTGTGACTGAAAAAGCGCAACTTATGTCCACGGATGGACAGGCCGCTATCGCTATCGCGGCATTCGGGCATCCTTGCCCATCATATGCCGGCGTGCCAAGGAGGCGCGCGCCGGTCTGCGTGGCCTACATGGATGTAGGTCAGGGGCGTGAGCAGGATGCGGAAGCTTTGCTCGTCACTTATTTATAATAACTACAAAAAATGTCAGGAACGTTTTGAGCGCAAGCCCCAATGAGATGAGATAGATGAATGTACCTCACAAAAGCTGCTCCTCGTGCCTTGATTGACGCTTATTCAGCTCACAACAGAGGTGGAGATGAAAGCTCAACAAGCCTTAGTAAACAGTATAGAATAGCGGGCTTTTCTCTCCCAGTTACAGGTTACGCTTATGAAAGCTCCCCAGGTCGGGTTTGTCAGTCTCGGTTGTCCCAAAGCGCTGGTTGATAGCGAACGTATCATCACCAAATTACGTTCAGAAGGTTATGAAATTTCCGCTAATTACGATGATGCTGATTTAGTGGTGGTCAATACCTGTGGCTTTATTGATTCTGCCGTTGATGAATCACTGGAAAGTATTGGTGAAGCCATTGCGAAGAATGGCAAAGTTATTGTGACCGGTTGTCTGGGCAGCCGTGACAATACCATCCGAGAAAAGCACCCGCAGGTGCTGGAAATTACCGGTGCTCATGCGCTGGAAGAAGTGGTAGGCGCGGTTCACAAACATCTTCCTCAACCCCATGATCCGTTTATTAGTCTGGTGCCGCCTGAAGGCATCAAACTGACTCCCCGACATTACGCCTATCTGAAAATTTCCGAAGGCTGTAATCATCGCTGTACCTTCTGCATTATCCCCTCCATGCGTGGTGATCTGGTCAGTCGCCCGGTGAATCAGGTAATAGCTGAAGCTAAGCGTCTGGCTGATGCTGGCGTAAAGGAAATTCTGGTTATTTCACAGGATACCAGTGCTTATGGTGTCGATTTAAAATACGCTGAATATGAATGGCAAGGTGAGAAAGTTGCCACCCGCTTTACAGCCATGGCCAAAGCACTTGGTGAGCTCGGCATCTGGGTACGCATGCATTATGTTTACCCCTACCCGCATGTGGATGATGTGATTCCACTGATGGCTGAAGGCAAAATTCTGCCGTATCTGGATATTCCGTTTCAGCATGCCAGTCCACGTATACTCAAATTAATGAAACGTCCGGCTTCATCACAGAATAACCTGGAACGCATCCAGGCCTGGCGGGCAATTTGTCCGGAAATCACTCTCCGCAGTACTTTTATTGTGGGATTCCCGGGTGAAACCGAAGCAGAATTTGAAGAATTGCTGGATTTTCTTGATCAGGCTCAGTTGGATAAAGCCGGTGCTTTTAAATACTCGCCTGTTGATGGTGCAGTAGCAAATCAATTACCCGATCCGGTGCCTGAAGAGATTAAAGAGCAACGTCTGGCCCGGTTTATGGCAAAACAGGCGGAAATCAGTGCCTACCGGCTGCAACAGAAAGTTGGCAAACGCGATTTTGTGATTATCGATGAAGTCGTTGAAGAAGGGGCCGTCGGACGTAGTCGTGCTGATGCACCTGAAATTGACGGTCAGGTCTTTATCGATCACGCCACCCATCTGAAGGTGGGGGATATTGTTGAAGTGGAATTTGAAGAGGCCGATGAGCATGACCTCTGGGCAAGACTGGTTTAAAAACTAATTCACAGCACTTATTTTTGGGAAAATATAGCTCTGACACTATTGCTGAAGAAAAAGCGCCTCTTCAGCAATAATGCTGATTAAGAACTGATACGGTTTTTTCCGGAATCTTTGGATTGATAAAGTGCATTATCGGCACGGATCGACAAGCGCATCGCTGATTCGCCCTGACGCAGCTGTGCTACCCCGAAACTCGTGGTGATGGTAGCGCGTTTATCCAATTTGGCATCCATGATCAGTTGTCTTAACTTTTCAGCAGTATGGGCTGCTGCTTCGAGCGCAGTATTAGGTAGCAGAATCATAAACTCATCCCCGCCCCAGCGTGCCAGCAAATCGATTTCGCGAATATTCTTTTTTAATAAACGACTCATTTGAACCAACACCATGTCGCCATTGGCATGTCCAAACTCATCGTTTACGATTTTAAAATCATCAATATCCAGGGCAATTATTGATAGTGGTTGCTTGAAACGTTCAGCCCGCTCGACTTCCAGCTCCAATGTTTTTTCCAAACGATATCGGTTGGCTACACCAGTGAGAGTATCTGTTTCAGCAAGGCGTTGAACTTCGGCAATTTTGCTTTCAAGTTCAGCGTTGGTTTGAATCAACTGGTGAGTGCGCTCTTCGACCAGATCTTCAAGAGAATGATTTTGTTCTGCCAGTCGATCCAGATTGAGTTTTCGTTCATTGATATCGCGATGCGCGCCAATCATTCTTGCAACAGAACCATCTTCATTCCATTCGATAATTCTGGCGCGGTCTTCTATCCACAAATAACTGTTATCAGCCTTTTTCAGGCGATATTCAATCTGGTATGTACTGGTATGATTATGAATATAGTCATCGAAATGAGCCAATACACGTTGATGATCTTCGGGGTGAAGATTTTGCTCCCAAGATGCTACGCTAGCAGGGAGAGTGGCGGCACTATAACCCAACATTCTGAACCAACCGGGACTACGATAAACGTATCCGGTGTTTGCATGCCAATCCCATACGCCATCGCTGATGATGTCCAATACGACTTGCAGACATTGATCGTCTACCTCGCCCAGCCCCGTCTTCATACCCAATCCTTAGTAATCAAACACTTAAGAGCGGAAGTATCTTATAAATATTTATGTGATGCAAGTCACAATATTATTTATCTGTAAAATTCAGAAATATAATCACAGTTAATTAACAGAAGTCTGCCGGTTTAAGAAATTAAAAATATATAGCGGATAGCCATCAAGATTGAAAAGCGGACTTCAACATAATTCCAGAAAAACTAATCAGAAAAGAATTACAGAAAAGCTCTAGTAAATAAAAAAATGGTGACCTGAGCCCCCTCAAGTCACCATTTTTCATTGCAATTAGAACTGCTGCCTAATTTCGGTTAAGTCACAATCGTGCTGATGAGATAGGCTGTATAAGCGACGAACACAAGCATTAATGCGCTACCTTCAACTCGATTGATGCGCCCTTGTCTTCCGCGCAGACCAAAACCAAAGATAAATATCGCTATGGTCAAACCAGCCATAACGGCAATATCCCGTGTGAGTATTTCTGCTGGAACACCAAAAGGATGGATCAAGCCTGCGATACCCACTACAGCCAAAGTGTTAAACAGGTTTGAGCCGATAACATTACCCAGCGCAATATCATGCTCGCCTTTTTTTACAGCAATCAGCGATGAGGCCAGCTCGGGCAATGACGTTCCAATGGCAACGATGGTCAAGCCAATAATCAAATCACTGACACCAAAAGCGACGGCAATTTCTACTGCACCCCAGACCAAAATTCGTGAACTGATAATCAAAAAAACCAGACCGATAAATAACCAAATCAACGCTTTTTTCAAGCTCATTGATTCTGTATTAAATTCAGCTTCCATTTCGGTTCCGAAGGCATCCGGGGATTTCTGCATGCCCTGATAAATGGTCCAGCCCATCAATATAAAGAACACCAGAATCAACACGCCAGCATCCAGACGGGACAATGAACCATCTGCTAACTGCCAGGCAGCCAAAGCGGTCACTGCGATAAGAATCGGCAACTCTTTGCGCAAAACCTGTGAGTGCACTGCAATCGGACTGAGCACAGCGGTCAGGCCCAGAATCAACGCTATATTGGTGATATTTGAACCATAAGCATTTCCCAAAGCGAGACCAGGATTGCCTTGCGTTGCAGCCAATGCAGAGACCACCATTTCCGGTGCTGAAGTACCGAAACCGACTATCACCATGCCGATTAGTAACGGCGGCATACCGAAATACCGGGCAGAAACTGCGGCACCATCGATGAATCGATCAGCGCTCCATACTAATAAAATTAAACCAAATATCACCGCAGCAAAGGCAAGCGTCATATGTTCTCCGGAAAAACTATTGAGGAATTTATAGCGTTATTATCAAGGGTCAAACAGCGTGCTGGCAATTCAAATCTTTTAATGACGTGTTAATCGTACATGACGACGCAGTATACGGTGATTTTCACGTTGCACATCTTCACGTTTACGCCATGACCATAATTTATCCCGGCTGTGTTTTGAGGTCACTTTGATATCGACGATAGGATACGGATAATCTCTCCCCAATTGAAAATTTAACATCATTTCCTCCATTGGCGTGACCTCCCAAGGGCGATGAATAATTTCGTTGGGTAAATCGCTTAATTCGGGTAACCATTCACGGATAAACTTTCCCTCGGGATCCTGTTCTTCAGCTTGTTTGGTTGGATTATAAATACGAATGGTGTTGGTACCCATAACGCCTGCCTGCATTTGTAATTGTGGATAATGAATACCCGGTTCAAAATCCAGAAACACTCGTGCCAGATGATACGTTCCGCGACGCCAGTCAATATGCAGCTGGTGACATAAAAAACTGACCAACATGGCGCGCATTCGGAAATTAATATACCCGGTTGCGTTCAGACAACGCATGCTGGCATCCACCAGCGGATAACCGGTTTTACCGTTTTGCCAGGCTATCAAATCAAATTCTGATTGCTTATCCTGCCGCCAGGGGAAAGATTGATATCCCTGGTTTACCGGCCGAAATTCCATTTCCGTTTCACTTTCAAACTTCTGCATGAAATGACAATGCCAGTGTAATCTGGAAGAGAGTGCCGCCAACGCTCTTCGCCAGCCGGGATCATTCCAGTGATGCAGTAACTGTTGATAAACCTGTCGCAGGCTGATATTTCCCCAGGCAAGATACGGTGACATTCTGGAGCAGGATTGCCGACTCAGATCAGGGCTGGATATCTGTCGGTTATAAAGTTTGCCACGCTTGGCAAAAAACTCAGCCAGCACTTTGTGCGCGGTCAATTCGCCACCATATTGAAAAAGCATATCCGTTTGCTGCCATTCCGCCGGAGGCGTGAAATGTGGCAGCTGCAACTCGGTAATAAAGTCAACATGTTGCCAATTAGTTTCCAGCAGTGGTTGCCGCATTACCTGTTGCCAATGTTTATCCCAGTCATCACGACTGTTTGCGGCACGAATGACCGCACCTTGTGGAAATTCATTCCAGCTAATTTGCTGATGTTTAAACTTTTTATGGAGGGCTTTATCTCGATCATAGGTGATGTTCAGACCTATTTCCTGATGACTGAAAACCGTATCAATCTGATAATGCTGCTGCAATTGTTCAAATACAGCTGGCGCTTCACCCTCTATCACCACCACATTGCCTTTTTTTCCCATCAGCTGCTGATCCAACTGTTGTAATGACTGCCAGATAAATCGCCAATGACGCAGGCTGTAATGCGCATCATCCACCAGCGAGGGTTCCACTATATATAACAATAAAATGGGTAAATTCTGTTCACATGCAGCATGCAATGCTGCATGGTCGGATAAACGTAAATCCCGTTTAAACCAGACAACATTGATTAATTGACGGGTCATTTTTTTGGGGGAGGCATGATTGGCCAATCAGCCGCATCAACTGAATCCAGCGGGATAATATCAATATCTCCCTGCCAGTAACGGATAAATTCACCGTCTGGATCGTATTGCCGGGTTTGCTTTTCAATATTAAATTGCCGTCCACCTCGAGGATCAGCCCCCACTCCAGCAATATATTGCCAATTGCCCCAATTGGCAGCGACATCATAGTCAATTAGTTGCTGCTCGAAATAAGCTGCTCCAAAGCGCCAATCCAGATTCAACTCATGAACAAAACAACTGGCAACGATCTGTCGTCCCCGGTTGGACATATAACCCGTAGCATTAAGTTGTTTCATGCAGGCATTGACCAGTGGATATGGCGTATTACCGTTGCACCATTTCTGATAACGTTCCGGGTAATAGCAGCGACGACTTTTGCTATTTTTTATTCCGTCAAAGCGAAATAGTATGGCGCCATAACAATGGGCATACCATTGGAAATATTCCCGCCACAATAATTCAAAATAAATCCAGTAAGTCGAATCATTACTGACATTAGTCTGTTCATAGTTTTTAAGCCTGGAAGCCAGATGTCTGACAGAAAGACAGCCTAATGCCAACCAGGGAGAAAATTTGGTGGAATTGGTCCAACCATCCAGTTCATTTCGGACAGTTTTGTAATTGGCTGGAAGATCAGTGGAGAAATAATCATTGATGTGTTTTAGTGCCGCCGTTTCCCCTCCAGTAAACTTTGAGGGTTCCAATACCGGTTGGTTAATCTTATCAATAGCTATTGGTCCGGGCGGTGGCGGCAATTGCTGAGGACTCGACATAGGCCTGGGCAACGCTAAATCTTCTACCTGTTTACGAAACTGGGTAAATGACGTTGGTAATTGATTGAGTTGGAAGGGTAAATCATCAGCAGAAAATAAAGTGTGGCTTGGCTCTGTAATGAATTTACGATCCGGAAATTGTTGTTGTAACAGCTTCCAGTGACGATTTTCATAAACGCCCGCATGCTGACTACGGGCAATAATATCGACGTTGTATTTATTGATTAATTCGGTCAGTGCCAGATGTGGGGTTTGTTGCTTGATAATCAGTACTTGTCCAGCATGCTGAAGCTGTTGTTGCAGATCCTTTAATGACTCTACTAAAAACTGGAAACGACGCTCCCCCATAGCTTTGGCGTTCAACCCATTAGGTCTGAACCACTGTGGATCCAGACAAAACACACAGATAAGTTTATCAACCGACTGCAATTTCCATAATGCAGGCTGATCATGCAGTCGCAGATCATTGGTGAACCAGAATAATCCTGTGGTCATAGGGTTCGAAACTCCATTGGGGTAAAAAGCTGACAGTTCAGAGACTGCATAGAGAGATATAGGTTCGATGTTTCAGAACTATGCTGGCATCAAAACGTCAGATTGACATCAACTTTCATTCGGGAAAACAAAATGCATCAATTGACAGTATTTTTTGATGGCAACTGCCCTTTGTGCGCTAGAGAAATTAGCTTGTTAAAGCAGTTGGATACTATGCAACGTCTTCATTTTGAAAATATTCACGCCACTGACTTTGTTTCTCGTTATCCCTACATTGATGTCGTCAGCGCCGATAAACGACTGCATGGTGAATTAGCGAATGGCCAAATCATTACCGGGCTGGATGTGACAGCTAAAGCCTGGGGCCTTGTAGGTCATCATCGCTGGTTGCAGATATTACGCTGGCCGGTCATTCGCTGGTTTGCAGATTTAGCCTATCTGTTTTTCGCACGGTTTCGTCATCCGATTGCCCGGTTATTCGGAGATAAATCATGTGAGGATGATAACTGTAAGTTATAGGATCTGTTGATCTTTCAGAGGCGACGATGAAAGATCAACAAGCCCTAGAGTTATTCAGGCTTCGGTTAACCAGTAACACCCAAAACGCGGAATCACTACAGTGTTGCCGAACTTTTCGGGACTTTGCCCGGTAATAGCATCCACCAGATGCCCCTGATAGGATTGTGACCATCTGGGTAACTGATCCAAATCCAGACGCTGAGATCGTTTATCGAAATTCGCAATGACCAATACCCTATCGGCAGGTTTTTGCAGATGGTAACGCTCAAAAACAAACAAATGCGGATTATCTACCTCGACCAAATCCCGATTATTAAAATCAGCAAATGCATCCAGTTCTTTATGCACCGCAATGAGTGTCTTCAACTGGCTGAAAATCAGATATTCAACTGTACCCGGTACATTTCGCTGTTCAGCTTTCTTCCAGTCTATAAACGGTCGATGCACCCAACGTGAATCATCCATTTTGACTGGATCATCACGATAACTTTCATCATTGGTCGTACCGATTTCATCGCCGTAATAAAGTAACGGCAAGCCACCAAATGACAGAATCAGACTATGCAATAACACAATGATACGTATCGCATCATCAATGGCCTGCTCATCTCCGATATCAACGGCATATTGCAGCCCCACCAGCGATGCCAAAGACCCGGAAATACGGGCGTCGCCGGTTTTATCATTCTGACCGAATGGTACACCTCTGGCGTGTGAATCAGCGTATTGACCGGTAAAATAATCGATCAGAAAACGTCTGTGATCGCGTGGCTCATATCCTGCCAGCTCGATATCCTTATCATCAAACCCCAGACCGATATCATCATGACAGCGTATATAATTTAACCAGGTTGCACGTTCAAGTTTTACCGGAAGACTTTTTATGCCCTGATTCAACAACCGGGCATTTTTGGTGGCCACGGCATCCCATAACAACGCCATAAAGGTGGCGTTATAGGCAATTTCACATTCTTTGGCGATAACCGCATCTTCACCAAAATATTTGGTCACTTCAACTGGTGCGACAATCGCTTCAGCAATAAACAATACGCCTGGCGCTGTTACCTGACAGCAGTCTTTCATTAGCTGCAAAATCAGATGTGCTTCACGTTCATTCTGGCAGGTACTGCCGATTTTTTTCCATAAAAATGCCACTGCATCCAGCCGAACAATATCAGCACCCTGGTTGGCCCAGAACAGGATAATATCGAGCATTTCAATAAATACAGTTGGATTGCTGTAATTCAGATCCCACTGGTATTCGTTAAAAACTGTCATCACCCAGCGCTGCATTTCCTTGTTCCAGGTGAAATTACCTGGAGCTGTTTCCGGAAACACTTCAGGCATGCTCTGCTCAAACATATC
>TARA_R100000654_G_scaffold55425_1_pt1 | contig 20246 bp, 22 predicted proteins | sample TARA_R100000654 | Tara Oceans TARA_R100000654 (sample SAMEA2622473) | marine metagenome | biome: marine biome (ENVO:00000447); feature: surface water layer (ENVO:00002042); material: "saline water (ENVO:00002010), including plankton (ENVO:xxxxxxxx)" | depth 5 m
CATTGGTCTACATCCTCCGTGAGGCGAACGCACTGACCATCTCGCGTGTATGCCACGGGGTGGCCGCTTTCGTCTACGTCGTCATAAGGGAAGGTGGTGTAACAATAATCGTCCTCCCACTCATGGAGCACCCATTCATCACTTGCAGGTGCACCTGACATGGTCACCCAATCGCCTTCGAACCTCTCTCGGAGTCGTTGTAGTAGCGCCTCTTCACTGGCATACACCTCAGTGTCGAACGCGAGGTAGCCCGTTATGAACCCCTTGCCCGTAACACTGCACTTGCGGGGGAATATTTCAATGTACTGATTCATTGCTTCGATCTTTCTTCTAAGAGTTCTCTGTAGTGCATGATTGCCTCTTGGATGTTACCGACCAAGGTGCGCACCGTGGACGAGGGGATGTACACCCCGTCCTCTGACGCGAGGTCTGCAATCTCCTGTGCGTCTTCATCGATGCTCTCAAGCAACTTATTGACGTCTTGCTGATGCAACAGGGGTTGCTCCATTTGCTCTAGCCTACTTCTATAGTATGCTGCTTTGGAAACGAGCTTGGGGTCGGACCTCCATCCGATGGTCATCTCGATATCTGATAGCCTCTTCTTGAAGTACTCGTCCTTCGGGAGGCGGGGGGGTTTAGTTCTACTCATGTTGATTAGGGAGATTGAATTTGACTGCGATGTTGATTTTGATGTGGTCTGCAATGGTTTGCATTAAGTGGTCATTGTCCTTGAACGTAGCCACCAAAATGGCTTCAAGGTCTTCACGTTTGTAGCTTTCGAGGATGTTCATTTCTTGCATCTCTGCGACCACGTCTTCGACACCCCACTTCATTTCGGGGCCAACGTAAATTCCCTGTTCGCTTATGTATTCTTGCTTCTTTATCATGTCCCCCAGTTTTTTTTGATAGTGACCCAGATGATGGCTTGCAATTCGTAACCCTTGAAGCCCCTGCGTCTGGCAAGCTGTGCCGTGAGCCGCTCGATTCTGCGGTACTGCATAGAGGTCGGGGACTCCTGCACCTGCACCCGCTTGCGGGACGAGGTTAGGCAAGCCCGCATATGCCACTTGTCCACCGTGACGTGGTCCGCGCTGTTCTCCCCAACGTTCATAGCGAATGCGTAGGTCTTTGGAGACTTACGTAAAATCGACTCGTCACCCCTAGCAATGGCGAAAGCTTTTCGCTTGTTAGCATCATAGGTGCAAACCTTCACGTCATCGGGTCCGAGTCCATCGCGGACAGCTTGCAACACCGTGTAGGCGTCGATCTTGTTCCGCTCCCACTTATTGTTCGGGGAGAGGGCGGAGATAACCCCCGCCGCTACTTTGCGCGATACGTTGAACTCAACGGACAGATACCTTGCATAGTCCATCGCGTCTCGATACCAACTTAGCCCCGCTTCGATGTCGTCGGGGGTTGCCATAGATAGCCACCCTCGCAGGTTACGAAGGATGGTGGCGTCTTTTGTGGCGGTCGGTGTTTTCATAGTCCGAGCTGTTTGTTGAGGTAAGTAATCATCCTGTCTTTGCTGAGTTGATGAGCAGTCCAGCAGTAGTATCCAACCTCGCAACTCCGTGGACCCAACCACGGGAGTTTGGGGGCAGTCTCGTATTGGTGGTGGCTGATGTCCCTCAGCGCCTGTTTTCGGGCTTTGGTCATCCCGCCTCTCCAGTTACTCATTTGAATTGTCTTGGGTGCATAGTTCGTGAATTTGAATGTCGTCGTAGTGCAAGGACCAAAAATCTCTGCACCTGTTGGCTTCGTGCTCTGTGTAGCACAGCCCGAGTTCGAAGGTTTTTCCGCAGCTCAAGCTGCGCCCAGGGGCTACCCCTGTGACTCGGAAGCGTGGTGTCTTTGCCATTCGGGTTATTGAATTTCCCAGTCACATTCGCCTGTACTTGAGCAATCGGGGCATCGCTCAGTCCATGCGTTGGGGTCGGCGTAGTGTCCGTGTCGAATCTCGCCTTCGCCATCGCAGGTCTCGCACACCTCTTCGATGTACTCGCAACGCTCCATGCATTCACAGCATATGCCGATGTCTTCCGCCCACCCCAACAAGGTGTCTTGTGGGGGGGCTTGACAGCAGTCGCTTACTTTACTCATTGCGCAGTCGTATGGGGAACATCTCAGCCATCAGGGAGTCGAGTGGGCGTGAGTTCATCTCCTCGGTGCATAGCTTGAGCATACGCTTCAGTACCCAATACTTCTTGCGCTTCTTCTCTTGCTTGACCCTGTCGTCATTGTAGGTCTTCAACTCTGCAAGGACTTTGGCTCTGCCCTCGCGCAGTTGCTTCTCAGTCATAATCTTGAACAGCGCACGGAAGTCGTCGTCGTTCAGGGTGGTGATGTCCTTTGAACCTAGGACCTTGAGTTGTTCGGGGGTGTACTTCTTACTCATTTGATTCGGGAAAACCAATTGTTCTTCATCTTATCCGAGTTTGATGATGGTGTATCCGCCGCGCTCTTGGGTGTCCACACCTTTGTGCTTGGCCCATCGCTTGACTTTGTTCTTCATCACGTAGTCAGGCACTCGCTCCTTCTTGGGCTTGCGCTTGTGTCGCGTGCCGTTCCTGGCTTGCAGTTCTGCGATGCTGATGCGTCCGACACACTTGACTTTCGCGGCCTTGCTCATCTTGGGCAGGTCGAATGCTCCGCTTGATGCGTAGCCTTGGTGGTCTCTGTCTCTCATCACTTCTTGCGCTTGAACACCACGGGTGTGGCGAAGGTCTTGGTCAGGTCGAAGCTGTCGATCAGGACGGTGAATCCCGCATCGGTTGCGATCTTCTTGAGGGTGAGGCGGTAGTTCATCACCGCAGATGACGTGTATCGCTCAGTGTCCATGACGAGTTCGTCGTCGAAGTGGACGCGGATGGCGATGGGTTGTGTAGCGCGGAATGCGTACACAGGCCGCTTGCCATACTTGTCCTTGAACGCTTGAGCTTTGCCTTCCATCTCGCGAGCAAACTCTTGAATCTTGCGGCCAGTGGCATGCAGGATATCGCGCTCGTCGCGTGGGTTGACAATAGTCTGATGCGTGGAAGCATCTAGCACGTGTCCGTGCTTGTTGGTCTGTGACAAAGTCACGGTCATGCGAATTTTGGGCATGATATAGGGGGGTATTAGGGTGACACGTCATTGTGTCGTGCGTAGCGTGGACTCGAACCGCGCCGCGTGTAGGCCGTATCAATAGGCTCCGCGTCCTGCATCCTGCAGGCTACGCGCCCTCATTGTTCCGTTCGTTGCAGGGGTCTGCGTATAGTCCGTGGGGTCGTGGCGTGGGCGTATGCGTCACGAAGTCGCCGCCCTGATTCGCTGCCCGTGGTGGACGTGGTGCATATAATTATGGCCGCTACTGCAGGGGCCGTGAAGCCCCACAGGTTCGGACCGCCTCCCATATGCAAGGGGTCAAATTATGGTACTTTGTCCCCCTGCCCACGTCAGACGGTGTAAGGGTCCAACGTGGCCCCGTGGGGGGGTCCATGTACAAACGTAGTCGGCAGGGTGGATATCCCCGTTTCCGTAGCGTATACGCCATCGTGCTGTTAATCCCTGACTCCATTGGATATCCCATCCATAAAAGCCGACCTTCTTGGTGCATTAACCGCGCCCCGTTTCATCGTTCATACTTAAGGGGCGGCATTAAGGGTGTCGAATGTGGCCCCCATTGTGGGGGTCATACGTGCTTATTCCGTCTGTTTTATATCAAGTGTTGCCCGTTACGTTGTAGTTAGGGCTGCGCCCCGTTGGACGCCATTCGGGGGGCAAGATGGGGACACACTTCGAACGAAACGCATTTATTCGGCAGACGGCCTGATAATCGAACATAGGTGCTGAGAATCAGATAGTTACAAACGTATAATTTCGATGAACGGGATCAAGTGGCGGGAATGCATATTATATCGACAAGGGGCGGGATGTGTTGGTAATTGAATTACAAATAGAAAAGCATGCCACCAATCAAGGGGGGCGGGTCATCAACAACCAAGAAGGGGAGGGGATTGTACCGCTTTCCCTTTGTCCTGCTGAATGATTAGCAACACAAAAGAGGGTGGCACAGCAGCGTAACTCACTGAGAATCAAGGACTTGGGATCGTGTTAGTATTGGAAAAAACGCTGAAAAATTGCAGAAATACAAATAGTAACACAAAGTCAGGCAAAGTCAAGTCGATTCGGCATCGCAATGCAAGGCGCTATTGTATTATATAATCCCCATGGTAAATATTTCTCACCCCGATTTTTGATCGTGGACAATATAGACGAATTTCAGCTGTCTCTTTTTCTCCTCGTCTCTAATTCTTTCCCCAAACCCTGGTAGTTGGTCTATTTACAGGTCTTGACATTGTAGATTTTTTGGTGTAACTTTGCCAAGACTCCTGTTAGACAAACAAATCGAGTTTAGAATATATAAATAAGTCTACTGGGTCAATTATTTTGGTGAATTAGGGGAGGCTGTGCCTTGTACTCCCGTCTAGTTAAAGTGATACTTTAAGTCCCACCCCCGTATTACAGCTTATTGTATCTTTACTTCTATGAGACTCAGGAAGATGCAAAACGGCGGGTACCCTGCCAACGTCAAGGAGCTCCTCGAGGGGTTGGAATCCGACTTGAGGCCCAATACACTGGCCACTGTACCGCGAGATTTAGACATCGAGGCCAACAGACGCCGCCGTGTTGACGGTCCCAACGCAATTCCTATGCCTTATGGGCTGCAGGACTTCACCCCACCCCCTCCTGAGCGCCCGATCGGTGGGGATCAGGTCTTCTACACCCCAGAAGAACAGAGATTCCGCGAATACTCTCGCCCTGGTGGGGGTAGAGACCAGATGAAAGAGCAGATGGGGGAGGTTGCCGCTGGATTCGTACCTGGTTTGGGGGATGCGATGGAGATTGGGTACATCGGACGGGACGCTGCCGCAGGTGACTACGACGCAGCTGGCCTTGGTGCCCTGTTGATGCTCCTCCCTGGGGCTATGGGCAAGTATGGTGTTGACGCTTATCAGAAATTGCGAGCTGCGCTGCCTGACCGAAAGCGAACTCAGGCAATTAACGACGTGCTCAAGAACTATATGACGCGCCTCACTCCGTTTCAGCGCGGATTGCGTGAGCAGGAGATGCAAAAGGGCAGGCAGACTGTGTCGAGGTTTATCGATGAGACAAACGACAGCCAGACTAGGTTGAACAGAGCGCGTACCGCAAAGCCTCTTACCGCGTACAATAATATGCCAGCGGATCTCGTCTCTGACAGTCGAATCCTAGATGAAAGCATCCCGTTGGCCCAGCGGAAGCAGATGATCTATGAACGGGCATCCATGCAGCCTGACTATCCCATGCTGAAAGAGCAGCTAGATGAGATGAGCGATGCCGACTTTATGGAAATGATTGAGGCAACCAGACGTGGAGAGGACGCACAAGAGATGCTTCTTGGTGAATACAGGAATTTCACTGGGATCCCTGAAGACGTTCTGTCTTTGGCAGCATCACGTCGAGGGGGCATGCCGCTGGACGAGTATGTGCGCAGGCTTGCAGGCAATCCAGACCCCTCTCTCCCGATCTCCCCAGAGGAGCAGCGTCAGTTCCTGAGATTTCTAGACGAAAAAGGAGCTGATGATTTGGATACAGATCTGCTTATGCAGGTCATGAAATACCAAGAGAAGAATGCAGGTAAACTTCCAAGCGAGGAGATCATCAAGAACCTGGAGAGCATCTTGCGCAGGCAACGTCTTGGTGTGGCCCCATACCAGCTTGAATTCAATTCTAGAAACGCACCACTGCTGAACGAGAAGGGCGGTAAGATCCCCTACAAGATCATCAAGAGATGAAGAACAGAAAGAAAAAGGCCCCTGGTGCCTACCTCAAGAAAAAAAAAGTAAAGAAGTATCAAGAGGGGGGTAAGGAGCCTGGGGTAAAAGACCTATTGAGTTACCTCGAGGGTTTTGACCCTAATAGGCGCATGCAAGTCCCTACTTCTGATGCCTTCGATATCCCAGTAGCTCAAGTCAATCTCCCTGCTGCTGAAGTGGTGACAGAGGGGACAGAGACCACTGTAAACCGCATGCTGCCTGAGCGCCTGGCCAAAACCGAAGGGGACCTGGCGGCGATCTACAAGGAACTTGGTAGTGAGGGGGTCGATAAGTACCTGGATATGACCCAAGGGGTAGTGGATGCACAGAACAGGGCGTATGAGCTCATTGAGCCTTTCTTGTACCTGACCCCGATGGGGACCCCAGCAATGCTTAACCATATTGTCAATAACCTAGAGGATTACAACCCACAGGATCCTGAGGGGGCGCTGAACCTGGCTGGTGCTCTCGCTACGTTTGGTAGAGGCAAAGCCCCACAGCCTGTTACTATTGCAGAGCGTTTTGCCATGCAGGGGCTGAAGGATAAGGTGACAGAGAAGTTCAGGCAGATCTTCCCGCGTAAACCTGAGATTGTCCCTGGTACTGGTCGCCCTCAGGGCGCCCCGTCACAATCTGGTATGTTCAGCGCAATGGAAGAGGCAGCTACAGAAGCAGAGTTTGCAAGAACACTAGCTCTCCCAGGGTCGCAAACTCCAGCAGCAAGAATTTCCCCCCTGGCAGAACAGACTTTCCGTAGGGATGATGCATCAGGTCTAGCAGCCTTGACACGCTTAATATCTGACCCAAAAACAAAGTTTGAAGACCTGCCCCGCCTGGCCCAATCTGCGATCACGGGGCGGCATGCTTCGTATGATGATAACAAACCTGGCTATCAAATCATTCGCAATGCTTTGTTGGCCAGGGGGTATGTCAATCCCGATCGTGATTCTGCTCCAGGCTATACTCTCTTTCAAAACAGAAGTGCTGGTAGTCTAGAACCTTCAAGCTTTACTCTTCTGGAGGACACGAGAACCTGGCGGCAAACAAAACAGGGTAATACCCTAGGCGAGATGGGGTCGTACAACCCTTGGTCGGTCAATCCATTTGTGGGATCAAATAAAGCGCTGGCAAAAAATATCCAGCAGATCCCCCTTCTGATAGGAGATAAGTTCTTGAACAAGGTTCGTAAGCAGAAAGGCACTGGACTTTTGGAAATCGAATCCCTCAAAGAGCAGCTCAATGCAAAAGGGGTAAAAGAAAAAGACAGGGCGTTGATTTTAGACCTCGTTGACAATCTCACTGAGCATGATATGTTACCTCAAGAGGGCTATATCGACCCAAGTCAGCTCAGGGGATATATCGCCGCGTACTACACGGACAACAGAACTACGGGTCAATTCTTTGACCCTGAAGATTTTCTAGATGAAGATGGTCGTCGTCTCTTCGAGGATGGACAACTTGGAATCGATCAAGCCGATAATTACTTGAACTTCAAGTACTCTGGTTACGGGATGAAAAACCTGGGGTATAAGACAGTACCTGTTGATGGAGTAGACGTCCGAAACAATTTCTTTGACCCCGCAGGCAACCCCTTCCAGATCCAGATCTACGGTGTAGCGGCAGAAAATCCTACGTTAGCACCAAGCTATGCTACGGGATACCTGTATGAAAGTCAAGAGGGACACATGGGTCATGTGAGAGAAATCTTGGTCACACCAAAAGATGGGGGGGCCAAGAGGCACTACATTGTTGAGATACAGTCTAACGCCCTGCAGAAAAACAAGCTACCAGAAAATCTGCAGTATATTGAACCCAGGGCCATTCACGCATCGGCTAGACCAGAGCTAGATGGGAAAATGAAATTCCTCAACCTATCTACTGGCCTGGATGCGGAAGCTGTTTTTGGTGATCCCAATCCGTTGAACAGTGCCTTGTGGGCCACCACGGATCCCTACAGCAAGTTTCGACAGCACGGCAGGATCGATAACATACCTGAAATGGTAGAGGATATGCCACATGCATACGACCCTAAATACTGGGATGGGGTTGTGGAGTATCACAACAACCTGCTCCGAAAGATCGGAGATACTAATGATTTCGGATCCAGTGGGTATGCAGGGCGGCGACTGCTAGAGCAGGGTACTAAGCAAACCAGAGAGTTTGCTGCAGATGAACTTCGACAGAATCTTCGAGACATGGTCGATCGGCAAAAACGTGACGCCATAGACAAGGGCTTTGTTACGTACCTGCCTAAGACGGTACAGGGGACAAACTTCACCGAAGCGGAGATAGAGAACCACCCGTTGGTAGAAGACTTGAGGGTAAGCCGTGAGGGGATTTATACTGTTTACCTGCCTGATGGGATCGTGTATGTGACTAAGAAGTATAGAGGGGGCGAGGATGTTTCATCAATCATCACGGGAGACCTAAGCGAAATCACAAGAGTGCTGATGAACGATCATTGGGGCCGTTTTTCGGATAAAATGTATTTTGCTCGTCAGGTACAATTCTATGGGTATATCCCTGTCACGTACAGGGATGTATTAGGTACAAATATTACGATGTTCCCAGACCAGGTCATGGCGCCTCTGGAGGATCAGTGGAAAATGGCTAATCTGGCCACGCGCAATGCATCTTTGGACCTTCAAGAATATGTTACTGAGCAGGGTCAAAATGCCAGTCGTCTGCAGCAGTATCTGGAAATGAACGACTTGAACCCCCCTGGCACGTTTACTGACGCTCGGCTTCAGGATTCATTTGATCAGGAGGCTGAGTTCTACAACATGCAGAGCAAGTTGAGGGCGCTCTATGAGGAGGTAAACATCGATCAACTAGAAAAGTGGGATAGACGTCCGAAAGTCCCGAAAAACAATCCTGAGCAAAAAAACCTACTGAAAAACAAGACTCAGTTCATGTTGACCGAGTACTTGACGGACCTAATCGGTACATACGCTCAGGGTGGGAGTGACGCGAGGATTTTTGTCCCAACCCCAGAAACCGCAGCATCGGTTCAGGGCTTCTATATGACAACTGCTTATAATTTGGCCAGTGCCCGAGCGAGAGTAGCCGAATATGAGAGGTTGTATAAGGAAGCTGAGGAAGGGCTGCGAGAGCTTCGTCAGAAGTATGGTATCAAAGCATTAGAACCGCGTTTCATTCAGCTTACAAGTTCATATAGTGACCCTATATCTCATGACTTTGGTTATGATGATTGGATCAAGAAGCAGTACCCTAGATTAACGCGTCAGGATCAGCCTAGTAAAGGTTATGTACGTGATGCTTTGCCTAAGGATATGCTTGGAATCGATCGCCGTAACTATCACGAATTGATAAAAGACCTTGAAGAATATAGTACTGAAAGTCGTAGAGTACAAAGTGAAATGGATAGGATTGCAGACCTTGAGAAAACTCTAGAGGAGCAGAAGAAATCTGGGGTGAAGCACCACTATGCTATGAATCCAGACGGCGGTATGAGCCAGGGGTCAGCTGATAAGATTCACTTTACGGTAAAAGCGTATGCGGATTTGCCTAAGGTCCTCAAGGATATGGGTATTACGTACAAGGAGCATACCGACGACCTGGGTAACACATGGCTAGAGTTGGATTTGAGCGCAGCCCAACGCATCGGTGCTGGTACATTCAAGGCTTACCAACGAGGTGGCAAAGTGATAAAGAAATCACCATTCAAACTGATCAAAAAATGAGAGAAGAAGAGTGGGATACCCCCACGTTCCTAGACAAGAAGAAGCTTCAGGAGACAGAAGAGAAACTGGAGTCAGGGGAGATCACCTGCAACATCGACTCCCCAGAGGACTGCGAATCCTGCTCTGGCTAATCATCTTATATTTGTAATATGTCAACACTATCAGTTTCTATCGCTGAGAAGCTTAACCTGAACGGTAAGGACCGTGGCAGTGTTATCACAAAAGACATCTCCAGTATCACTGAGACCTTCCACCGCATTATGGATGTGAAGACCTCAGGGACGCAGACGATCTTAGAGATGGATGCCACAGAGGGGAACTCAGCTGGTGGTAAACTCTTCAGCGACAACGTCAAGTACTTGCGTATCACTAATTTGGACGGGACAAACTTTGTTGCCCTCACAGTGCAGAACGATGGTACTGAAGAGTACATGGTGAAGTTGGAGGCTGGCCAGAGCTACGTCCTTTTTAACAGTAGCCTTGACGCCAACGCGGCGGGAGACAATAGCGCAGCGGCAGGCAATCTGACCGCAATCGATAACGTATTGGCCAGAGCGAATAGCGCTTCTTGCCAGGTAGAAGTTTTTGCAGCATTAGAATGAGATTAAAAAGAAAAAATATGTACATGGGTGGGGGTAAGACCCCGATGTACATGGGTGGTGGCATGATGTATGGTGACGGCGGCATGATGTACGGTGACGGCGGCATGATGTACGACGAGGGAGGCAAGCTCAAGATGGTCGAGAAGGACGGCAAGAAAGTCCCGTTCTTCCTGGCGGAGGAGGGAATGAAGTATGGTAACGGTGGCATGCAGCCTGATGAAGATCGTATGACTATGCCCCCCAGAGCCATGGGTCGGGATCGCTTTGCGACAGATCAATACTTTGCAGAGAAAGGAATGGAAGCCGCTTTGCGACAGGACATGCGCAAAGAAAACCGAATGGCAAATCGTGAGGGTCGTAGAACAGGGTACTTCCCCGCTCGCCCTAGCGATACCGAGTTTCTTTTAAAGCGTTTGGAGAATCCAGAGACCACAAGGGACGCCATGGTAAATAAGGGTTTCCGTAACGAAAGCGCCCGTATGCTGGCCAGAAATGCTTTGCTTGCTGCTCTTGGTCTCGGTGTCAGCGAATACACCAAAACCCCTAAGACCGTTCAGGGCCCCCTCGGACCTGGTGGTCAGCCTGTCCCTGTAGACTTGAACACGCTGCAGCGCATTGGAATGATGTTGGGTCTCGGTCCGTATTAATGCCGAACAAGCATTACTTCAATCCCAGGCTGAAGAGGTATGACAAAATAAAATCAGGGAAGCGTGAAGCTAGAGGTAGTAAGGTTCAGTTCAGAGATGGACTCCACAAACGGAGCGCTCTTCGACATAACAGACGACACTCGCCGCTTTCTGTGTTACACACTAGAAGACGAGCATCGTGATGAAAAAGTGGCTGGGGAAACCAGAATACCTGCTGGAGAGTATAGTGTTACTCTTAGAAGAATTGGTGGGTTTCATGATCGATATGCTAGTCGCTTTAGGACGATACACAAAGGCATGTTGTGGGTCCGTGATGTACCTGGTTTTGAATACATTCTCATTCATTGCGGTAATACTGATGAGAATACTTCTGGGTGTTTGCTTGTGGGTGATACACAGGAAAACAATCAGATCAAGAAGGGTGGGTTCATAGGACACAGTACCAGAGCATACTTCCGAGTTTACCCTTACATCGCTTCTGCTATTGAGCGAAAGGAAGAAGTTACTATCTTGTACTCTGATTTCGATACACCTAGATAACTATGCTGGATTTTATCATTGAAAACTGGGGTGAGCTGGTCATTGGACTCCTCGCTTTCGCCAAGGTTGTTGTGAACCTGACTCCAACGGAGACCGATAACAAGATTTTCGGCTGGCTCGATAGTATGATTAACATGATCATCGAGGACCGCAGAAAAACCCCTACGAGCTGAGGCTCCTGTAGAACCTCTGTACCATTAGCCTTCCCTTTTGAGTTAAGGCGTATCTAACCCTGTAGTTGTATTTAGTCTCCTCCCTGAAGAGGTGGTCCTCTCTGGTTTGAGACGGGGTTAGTCTATCGAAGTACTTATGGATGTAACCTTCTTTCATCAGAGGGTATACTATCCTATCCCCTAGTTTTTTCTTGTGCATCCCGTATTCTTTTGATGCATACTTGAGGGTCCAGAATTCTAGGTCATATGCCCAGAGCAGGAAGAATACTTCCTTTTGGTATAATTCATACTTGTCTTGAGTTTCCAGCAAGCTGGACCTCAGTGACTTGAGGTGGTTGTTATTTAAGTATCTTTGAGGTAGACGGGAACTTTCCCGAAACATCTTATTTATAGACCGCTTCATGTCTGAATTATCTAAGCAGGACCAATTTCTCCTTGAGATCCAAAAGGTACATCGTATCGTAGATATGCTAGTCGATAAGTATGAGATGAGGGGTGAGGTGGTCAACATCATGCTTACTGGGATGATCTCTACAGACGAGTTTGATGAGCCTGTTTTAAAGGCTGTGTTTAGTATGGATGTGGAGAGTGAAGATGTTCTGGATGAGACATTTGACTTCTTGAGATTCTCTTATTTCTTCCCTGGTCCAGAAGACGAAGAGTGGGAGTCTGAAAATTGGTATAAAGATTTACTTGACAGTTTGGGTGGTATTGACCCATCTTTAAACTGATGAATGGACTTGTAAGAAAAATTATTATAGGGCGAGACCCGAAAAACGCCATGGCATATTATGTAGGTATGCGAGCTGGCTCTGGAGAAGTTTGTGCGATCGTACCTGATGATGAGCATCTTGATCGGTATGGTAAGATGAGATACCTGGTTTATCAGGAGACAGACGGCACTCAAGCGCTATGGAAGGCGGTTGAAGACATGCCCTGTATAGTAGAGTTTGACTGTAACTTTTGACCATGAATCTTCTTTATTACTTCGTCGTGAGGTTGCCCAAGCGACTCAACGACGAAATCAAGATGGGGGATCAAGAGATCTTCTTGGAGACCAAGTTTAACGAGTTTGAGCACAGGATACATGAAGGGGAGGTGGTCCACACCCCCTTGAAATTTGACACCCCTGTAAAACCAGGGGACACCCTGTACTTCCACCACTTAGTAGTAATCAATGGGGGTATGCCCTTTGCTGACTACAAGGACCACTACGTGGTGAGCTTCGATCCAGATGTAGCGATCAACAGTCATGCTTATGCTTACACCCCACAAGGGACTAAGGACATCCTGCCCTTAGATGGATGGAGCATATTAGAGCCCACCTTTGAGGAGGGGGTTGAGGAGTCTATGTTCGATGTGGTTGAGTTTGAAAAGAAACCCAGGACTACTGGTATTGTTTCGTCTCCAAGTCAGGATCTTGAGCGTCTAGGCGTTGAGGTGGGAGATACTGTTGGGTTCAAAAAAAATATGGACTACACGTTCCAAGCCTTTGGAAAGGACTTTTTCCGTACCAGGACAGAAGACTTGCTGTATGTCCTCTAAGAAGTTTACGACTTTGGATGCTGCCAAGCGTCTGATGAAGAGCATGGAGGTGGCTATAGATAACATGATTGAGGAGATCAAAAAACCTGTAGACTCTGAGATCAATGGTAGTGCTAGAAAAGCTGAACTACAGTCCATTAAGCAGACAGCGATAGATTGTAAAGAGTTGCTTGTTGAAAGACAGAAGCTAGAGCAGATGATGAAAGATCTTACATTGGGTGGGCACGTCTCCGAGGGTAAGGATTACACTGGGGGGTTTGCCGAAAAATTCTCGAAATGAAAGTAGAAGACACTCTCCCGCACGACGCCCTCATGATCGCTTTAGAGGACAACGAATGCCTTTTGGCTGACGGGTTTGACTCGGCCCTTATTGGCATCACGGAGGGGCCAAACCCAGTTGCAGTTTACGACATCAACAGAATGATCGAGCACCTCTTTAAGAAGGAGGGTATGACTCCAGAAGACGCTCGAGAGTATTTAGAGTTTAATGTTATCGGTGCTTATGTTGGGGAGAAGACCCCGCTGTACATTGATTTAGATTTTGGTAGGGCGTGTGACATAGGCCACCCAGATGAGTTCTGAGTTTTGTTATGCTGACAGAAGTAAAAGGCTATGAAGAAAAAGCTGTGGGCATTTGCCCCAACGGTACGCTGGGCGACCACATCGAAATCGGTGGGGTTCTCATTGTCCTTCCCAAGGCCCCTAAAGTCAGAGACATCCTCTTCCACGATCTTGCCGTTGAGGATCAGCGATGGAGGAGAACTGATCTACCAAAAGAGATATCGCGTATACGCTCTATGGATGAGTGGGCGGAAATGCCGAGGGAATTTAGAGAAAAGTTTCGTCCATATATCGAAGAAGAGTTTCGGCGTAGGCGTGAAGGGGTTTGGTTTTATAATCGAGGTGATGCTACATACATCACTGGTCGGCACTATATGATGCTGCAGTGGTCAGTGCTCGACGTGGGGGCGCCGTACTACCTTGAATTTCAAAGAGATATATTCTTACATTTGGCTGCGTGTGAGGCAGACCCTCGTTGTATTGGACAGCTATATACTAAGTGCCGTAGATCAGGATACACTAACATATGTTCTTCTGTCATCGTTGACGAGGCTACCCAGGTAAAAGACAAGCTCCTGGGGATACAGAGTAAGACGGGTAAAGACGCACAAGAGAACATCTTTATGAAGAAGGTGGTCGCTATGTTTCGTAAGTACCCCTTCTTCTTTAAGCCCATCCAAGACGGCACCACCAACCCGCGTATGGAGCTTGCTTTCCGTGAGCCATCTAAAAAGATTACGAAGAACAACAAAACGGCCACAGTTGGGGACGCCTTGAATACAGTGATTAACTGGAAGAATACGACTAACAACGCCTACGACGGGGAGAAGCTGCACTTATTGTATTTAGATGAGGCAGGGAAATGGGAAAAACCCACAGATATAAGAGAGGCTTGGAGGATTCAGAGGACCTGTTTGATAGTGGGTCGGAAGGTGGTCGGAAAGGCTATGGTCGGAAGCACCGTAAACCCCATGGGAAAAGGGGGAAGAGAGTACAAGGACCTCTGGGCGGATTCGAATCCTGGGGAGAGGAACAAGAATGGTAGGACCAGGTCTGGTCTATACAGGTTGTTCATCCCTGCATACGATTCCTTAGAGGGGTTCTTTGATCAGTACGGTAAATCTGTTGTAGAAGACCCTGAGGATATGGTGATGGGGATTGATGGGGAGATGATCCACATGGGTGCTAAGACGTTTCTAAAAAACGAGCGAGACAGCTTGCGCCACGATGCTTCTGAGTTAAACGAAACAGTTCGTCAGTTTCCCTTTACAGAAGACGAAGCGTTCAGAGATAGCATTGAGTCCACCCTATTTAATATCGGCCACATCTACGAGCAGGTGGAGCACAACGACTCTCTGTACCCCAACCCAATAGTATCTGGACAATTCTCTTGGAAGGGTGGGGTAGAAGACAGTGAGGTCGTCTTTACCCCAGACCCCAATGGCAGATTCAAGGTGGCGTGGATGCCGCCCCCAGCACTTCGGAACGTCAAGAGTTATGAGAAAAGCAAAAGAGTACCACCTCACGTACACCTTGGTTGTGGCGGGGTGGATAGCTACGATCTCGACGCTACTGTGGATGGGAGAGGATCCAAAGGTGCGCTCCATTTGTACAACAAGTTCAATATGGAGGTGCCTGCTAATATGTTTGTTCTTGAGTACGCTGCCCGTCCGCCGCTGGCTTCGATATTTTATGAAGATGTGCTTATGGCGGCGGTCTTCTACGGGTACCCCATCTTAATCGAGAACAACAAGTATGGTATCGCCAGGTACTTTGAGCAGCGTGGTTACGATGGCTATCTCATGGATCGCCCAAAACACTTGCTGTCTGGTAGTGGTGCGGTCAAAGTAAAAACCAAGGGGATCCCATCTAATTCTTTAGATGTGATTCAGTCCCATGCTCAGGCTATCGAGGCTTACATACATGAACACGTCGGCATCAACAGAGACACTGGCGAGATGGGGAAGATGTATTTCAACGCTACTATGGAGGACTGGATTGGTTATGACATCAACAATAGAACTAAGTTTGACTTGACAATTAGTTCTGGTCTTGCATTATTAGCTTCACAAAAAGTAAAACCCACTGCCCCCCCTACAGACTTTAGCGAAAGACGCTTTTTTAGGCGATATAAAGTCAGGGGCTAACTTTATTATATTTGTGGGTAATAACTACACCCCACATGTACAACACGAAGCCAGGTGATCCAGGCGGATTCCCAGATCCGCTCGTGTCGCAAGAGGAGAAGTTACAGAAGAGCTACGGGCTAAAGTACGCCAAGGCTATTGAAGGGCAATGGGGTAATACTCAAGATAATACAAGTACATACGGGGGGAGAAAGAATGTATTTGCGCGTAACAGGGATTACGCAAATGGCACGCAGGACACAGCCATATACAAGCAACTCCTGAACACTAACAACCCAAACAATGGGGATGGTAGTTTGATGAACTTGGATTACACCCCTGTCCCAGTCCTACCTAAGTTCGTCAGGGTGGTGGTCAACAAGATCCTGTCTCGCAACATGCATCCCAACGTGGAGGCTATTGACCCTTTGTCTTCTAGTGAAAAAGACAAGGAGAAGAACATGATGAAGAACAAGGTCCAGGCCAGACCACAGATGATGGCTTTGGAGGAGAAGATGGGTTCTCCAGTTCTTGATACCCCAGCAGAACAGATACCAGAGACTCTTGAGGAGGCGGAGATCTTGATGGACACTAACCTCAAGACTGACGCTGAGATTGCCGCGCAGATTGCTACTGACACTACGTTGCAGTGGAATAACTTTGAAGACAACACCTACCGCAGATGCATCAATGACTTGGCGTCTCTAGGTATGGCTGTTGTCAAGCGAAGCAATGATCCGAACTACGGTATCAATCTAGAATACGTTGACCCCATCCACTTCATTCACAGCTATACAGAGGACCCAAACTTTGAGGACATCACTTACGCTGGACACGTCAGAGAGATTACTCTGGATGAGTTGAAGCGGATTGCTGGGGACTCTTTGACCGATCAGGATATGAAGAAGCTGGCTAAAAAAGCCAGGCGCTCTACATCCAATAAGTATCCTAACCACCCATATGCCAGTGGGGGCTTGCAGAAAGAGAACTTCAGTAACTACGTCATCGAGGTCTTGGACTTCGAGTTTATTTCTGTTGACTGCATGTACTTCGAAGAGAAGGAGAACCAGTATGGTAACACCAACTTCTTCTACGAGGGTTTCGAATACAAAGAGAGGAAGGGCAGTGTGTACGATCGCACCCCTCACAAGATGGAGGTCGAGGTCGTTTATTGCGGCACCTACATCCTAGGTACCGACCACCTCATTAAGTACGGGCTTCAGACTAACGTACCGAAGAACATCCATGACATCTCTAGAGCTCGGATGTCTTACTCTGTGGCCGCCACAAACATGGTGGCAAACATGCCCAAGTCCATGGTCGATGGGTGCGTGGGGTTTGCGGACATGCTGCAGCTGACGCACTTGAAGATTCAGCAGGCGATTGCAAAAGCCAAGCCCGATGGCCTGGTCATTGACATCGAGGGGTTGGAGAACGTGCAGCTCGGGAAGGGAGGAGAGCTCCAGCCTTTGGATCTTCACGACATCTACGAGCAGACTGGTGTCTTCTACTATCGCAGTAAAAACCCTGAGGGCGGCTTCCAGAACCCGCCAGTTCGAGAGATCGGCAATAGTATCCGAAACATCAATGAGTTGATCGGACTGTACAATCACTACCTGCGTATGATCCGAGACACCACTGGGATCAACGAGGCTGTGGATGCGTCTACCCCTAAGAGCGATGCGCTGGTCGGGGTCCAGCAGCAAGCCATTGCGGCCAGTAACAACGCCACGTATGACATCACCAATGCGTCCATGGTGTTGTTCAAGGCGGTTTGCCAGGACGTGGTAAAGTGCCTCCAGATCCTGCCGACAGAAACCATTATCCATAAGGCTTACAGGAGCGCAATTGGAGAGAGCAATATGTCTGTCTTGCAGACTTTTTCTGACCTCCCTATGTACAACTTTGGTGTCCATGTGATGAAAGACATGGAAGATAAAGACAAGGCATACTTGGAGCAAAACATTCAGATGTCTTTGAATCAAAAAGAAATCGACCTAGAGGATGCTATTGCGATTCGCAACCTAAAAGACATCAACCAGGCGGAGAGGCTTTTGATTCTCAGGAGACGTAAGCGTATGGATAAAGTTCAGCAGCAACAGATGCAGATGCAGCAAATGCAGTCTCAGCAAGCACAGCAGGCCGAACAGATTAAGGCTCAATCAAGAGCTCAAGAGATTCAGCTTAAAGCTCAGACAGAAGCTCAGTTGATTCAGGCTCAGGCTATGGCGGATGTTGAGGTCGCTAAGATCAAGCATCAGATGGAGATGGAGATAACGCAACTTAAAATGCAAGTCAAGGGCCAGGGTGTTGACATTGAGTTCCAGAACAGAAAGTCCATAGAGACCCAGAAAGACAATAGAAAAGACGACAGAGTAAAGCAGCAGGCTGTGGAGCAGAGCAAGCTCATCTCTCAAAGACAGGGAAAGCGGGCGGAGCTAGAGGAGGAGCCTAAGATTGACCTTTCACAAATCATTTGAAATGAGTAAAGTAAATCTAGACGTAGCAGAGAAACTAGACATCACCTGCAGACGTGGTGACACTTTCGAGTTGACTCTTACACTTAAGGATAGTTCAGGCACTGCGTTACCCTTGGTAACAGACGATTACAAATTTCTGATGCAGGTAAGAGCCAGTAAGCTTTTAGTGGCAAGAGCGCAGCGACGGACGCCAACTGGTGGTGGCGGTGAGGCCGACTCAGAGGATGAATATGGAGAGGATGGAATTGTAATTGGCAGCTCTGGTCAGGGCAAGCCAGGTAGGTGCAATTTCACTTTCAAAGATCTTGATAATAATGGTAATGTCACTGTGTTTTTGTCTGCCGCTGACATGAGAAAGGTTCCTTCAGGACGTTATAAATACGACATCCAGTTTCTAAAAGGAGATACCCACAAAACTCTCCTTGAGGGTAGATTCACTGTAAACGAGGATGTCTCAAAGAGTCTGTAATGTCAACTCAAGTAACAGTAACAGGGGGGACTAGAGTAACAGTATCAGTACCATCCACTGGATCCGTTTCAGTAATTAGCACTGGTGTAAAGGGGGAGACTGGGGCCACAGGAGCAACAGGTCCCGCAGGTCCCGCAGGCGCTACGGGCGCTACGGGCGCTACGGGCGCTACGGGCGCAACAGGTCCAACAGGCGCAACAGGCCCTCAGGGACCACAAGGTCCTGCGGGTTCAGATGGTGCCGACGGTGCTGATGGTGGCACAAACATCGTAGTGGATACCTCCCCGCAGCTTGGCGGGGACCTAGATGTAAATGGTAATGACATTGTCAGCACTTCCAACGGGGACATTGATATCAAGCCCAATGGAGACGGGAAGGTCAATATAGATAGCTCTAGTTCATCGAGTGGGGTCAAAATATCAGATGGTCACGTCGAACTAAGAAGTGGCACTGGTAGCCCCGCCAAGATTGACTTTTACTGCGAAAGTGCTGCGGCCCACAAGGTCACAGTTCAGGCTCCCGCACACGCTAGTTTTTCAGGGGATGTGCAGTTCACCCTCCCAACATCTAACGGCAGTAGCGGTCAGGTATTGAAGACAGATGGGTCTGGAAACCTGTCGTATGTAAATCAAACGTCTGACACTCAGCTTACCACCGAGGAAGTCCAAGACATAGCTGGTGGAATGTTCACTGGCAACACCGAAAGTGGTATCACTGCGACCTATCAAGACGCGGACGGCACCATCGACTTAGAAGTGGGTGGCCTGACGGTGGCGCAGGGTGGAACAGGCGCCACTTCGTTTGCTGACAAGTCAGTGTTGATTACGCAGGACAGCGGGACCGATACAGTATCTGCTGCGGCCATGTCCACTAACGGTCAGCTTTTGATTGGGGGGACTAGCGGACCTGCTGTAGCCACCCTGACGGCTGGTAGCAACGTCACGATTACCAATGCTGACGGAGCCATTACTATTGCTGCCTCAGGTGGTGGTGGTGGTGGTGGCGGTGACATCGAGGGTGTTACCGCAGGGGATGGGCTCTCTGGTGGTGGCACCACGGGCACTGTGACTTTGAATGTGGGGGCTGCTCAGACGACAATTACTTCGATCATCAACAGCAGCCTGACGAAGATTGGTACGGCTACCGATCAAGAGTATATAGACTTCAGCACCGCTGATGAGGTCAACACTAAGATCAATGATACAGAGCGTCTCAGCGTAACAAACACGGGCGTTGACGTTACTGGTGAGCTCACATCAACAAAGAATGTCTTTGCTAAAACCTCAAACACGGACTTCAGTGTTCAAGGGGATATTGTAAAGATTGGGACTGGTAGCACAACTCAAGGCGAATTGTGCTACTACAAATCTGACGGGACTTGGGCTGCAGCCGATGCAGACGCTGCTGCAACTTCTGGTGGGTGTCTTCTTGCTATCGCGCTCGGCACAGACCCAGATGTTGACGGCATGCTTTTGCGCGGAATGTTCACTAGAGACCACCAAGACGCAAGCCTGGCTGATGAGCTGTATGTCTCTACTACGGCAGGGGATATTACTGGC
>TARA_R100000654_G_scaffold5838_5_pt1 | contig 20178 bp, 40 predicted proteins | sample TARA_R100000654 | Tara Oceans TARA_R100000654 (sample SAMEA2622473) | marine metagenome | biome: marine biome (ENVO:00000447); feature: surface water layer (ENVO:00002042); material: "saline water (ENVO:00002010), including plankton (ENVO:xxxxxxxx)" | depth 5 m
TTTCTGTTAAGCGTGCTTTTTACTTTCTTTTTAACTTTAATTTTTTTCTTTCCACCTATTTTGGTTTCTTTATATTTAGTTTTAGTTATTTTATCATCATCGAAAGTAATTTTCTTGTCTTTGTATTCGCTAAAAACATCACCTACATCAGTTGACTTTTGTTTTTCTTTTGAACCCGATAGCCTTGGCTTTTTCATAGCCATTTTAGGTTTTCTTTTTTTCATGGTTGCCCCAGCAATTCTATCAGCCTTTGTTGGATTTGGGTTGTTATCAATACCAGCCTTTACACTAAGCATACCAAAGTTTTTTGGATCTTTAGAAGCAAGAGGTTTTTTCATAGCCATCATTGGCTTCATCATAGCCATTTTGACTTTTTGTATAGCGTTTAACATCATAGGTTTTTTCATAGCTTATTTTTTTTTCTTTATCGATTTTAACATCCTATCAATTTTTCCAGCCTGCGCCTTATGCAAGGCGGATGCTTTTCTTAATTCAGATGCTATTTTTCTTAATTTTTTTGTGTCCATTATTTTTTTCCTTTTGCACCCTTTGCATAATTAGGGTCTTTACAATATTTACTTGCTGCTAAGTTAGCATAGGCTGAGGGGTACTTGTCAAAAGTACGTTTGGCCCAAGCAATTCCTGCTGGACATATCTTTCCGCCTTTCTTTTTTTTAGTTCTTCCTGCCATAATACAAATTTAATAAATTTTAGAAACTAATTTATAGGTCACAATATTCTGCGTGGGCATCAAAACAAGGGCAAGATTTCGCTGCAAACTCATTGTGTCCGTGTATAGTTGCTTCGGGGTGTAACTTCTTAAGAACCTTCAACAATAAAATTAAAGTTTCTTTTTGTTCTGGAGTTCTTGTGTCTTTTGCAACCCAATCACCATCTGGCCCTCTTTCAGCTTCAACGCCACCGATATATACTATACCAATAGAGTTTTTATTCATTTTCTTTACATGAGCTCCGATTTGTTCTACAGGCCTACCGTATTCCATACTACCATCTAAAGCTATTACATAATGATAGCCTATTCCTCTCCATCCTCTTTTTTTATGCCATTTATCTATTGTTGCTGCTGATATGTTCTTGCCCTCTTGAGTTGCAGAACAATGAACAACTATTTTATTTATTTCTCTCATAATCTTACATTTAATCCAACACTACTATTATATATTTCTGAATCCCAAAACTTAGTATATTCTCCTTCAAAGAAGATACCTAATGTTTTAGTTATTTTCCATCCAATTATCAACCCACCTTGATAATCACTCCACTGTTTACCGTCTAACTGGTTGTTGTGGCCCCCGAGCCCCCAGCTATCACGATGCAAGTAACTGAAGTCGACATTACCTCTAAAATATTTATGATAAGGAAGAATCCAGTTTGCGTAAGAGTGAAGCCAGAACTTAGACTTGTAGTGATAGAAATCAAAACCAACGATAGGTGCGTACTCTGCAAATGCGTCAAGCTCCGCCCATCTCTCTTGATTAAATCGGTTCATCAGGTTTCCAAAAACCAAATCTCTAAACTGTCTGTCAGTCCAGGCTATAATTTCGCCATTAGGGTCAGTCCAATACCAATCAAAAAATTCATTACCGTTTTCATCAGTTGAAGAATAATACCAATCATCATATCCATAATCAAATCCTAATGTATACCAATAGTTTACTGGGTTGCCGTCTTCATCAATCTCGTTCAACCAAAGTTCAATCGGATTATATCCAAAAGCTTTTTGATGAGTTCTTGCAATTACTCCTGCTGAAATACTAAACTTTTTACCAATAGGAAGACGTGCCCTCACCTCTGCACTCTGATATTTAAAATCAACATTTCCAACCTCTCTTTGCTCTATTTTTACTATATGATATTTACCGGTGTGTCTTAGAAAGTATCTTGAGTTTGTAAACACATCTGATCGTTGTCTTTGTTTTTCCCAATGCAGCAAATATTCAAATCCGTTTACAGCAGCAGTTGGAGAAGATAATGCTTTTAAATTTTCCGTACCATCGTAATAATTATTTGCTTTGATTTCGTAATCAAATCGTGCTAATTTACGAATACCAAATCCAGCTCTATAATCAAAAGGATGATATACTGTCTCATCAACAACTTGAGGAACTGCGTATAAATTATCAGGATTTGTTCTAATAAAATAATCAGGATAAGGAGTTTCGTAAGCGTTGCCAATATCACCCGCTACATATACAGTTGCGTATTTGAAAACATCATTATAAACGCTCTTGAAAAAATTTTTGATTTTGTATTTTCTTGTGATTTTATTTTCCAAACTTTTATCATAATCAATTACTTGTGCGTTTACGCTAAAAGTTATAAGTATAAAGATGAGGCTAATAATTTTTTTCATATCTAAAATTTGCTTTCTATTATTTTATCAATTTGTTCTTCTATCAATTCAATCGAATCTTCTGGTAATTTAAGGGAAATTCCACTTTCAATTCTAAGCACCTCATCTCCATTGTGGTATAAAATTAAAGTAGGTAAATACTTTATTTTTTCCTTTTCAAATATTTTTTTCTTTTCAGTTATGTGGAAAGTGTAAATATTGTGGCTTTTGAATTTTTTTAAAGATATTTCAGATTCAGAAGTAAATGGAGCAGAAAATTGAACAACAGATATGTCAGACTTATAATCTTGTGCTGACAGTGTAAATACAGGTAGTAGTAATAATATTATCCATATTCTCATTTCTTTCTGCTTATCTCATAGAGTCTTTCGTCCATTTTTTCTAAAGACTCTTTGATTTCATTTACATCTTCTTTAATATTAGTTACATCAGACTGTATATTATCAATAGTGGATCTAACTAATTCATCTTTGTATTGAAACTCTATTGAGCTTACCTCTGGTTTAGGCAGCTCCATAGCTTGTTGAATTTGAGCTTGAAGTGTATAATACATACCAATAAGCGAAGCTAAACCTATGACGGAAGCGACAATTTCTTTAATACTTAAAGTAAACTTACTTTCTGGCGATAGGTTTTTATCTTGGCTCATTTTTCTACATATATATAATTTACTTCTAATTTATCTGACCAGGTATTTGTTTGTGTGTATTTCATATTACCAAATTGCTATACAGTTTTGTCTTACTGCTGCACTTGTTCCAGTGCTCATTAATTTTGTTACTTGTACTGGTAGGTAGTTTCCTACTTTGAAGTTTTGGAAAACAACTGTATTACCTTGAACAACCTTTACTGCCACATCTACATATCTTGGGTCAGCTGTTCCAACACCAGGGTCAGCAGGGCTTGTTGCCTGTATATCCTGAACTATGGAAGCATTTGATCCAACATATAATAAACATCCAGAGGATGAATCAATTCTTTGTTCAAATATAGGGCCTCCTTGGAATATAGTGTAAGTTTCCCCAGAAGTCATTATATCTGCGCTTAGAACTAAGATGGTTGAAGTTTCTACTTCTGTTACTGTAGCTACTGTTAAATCTGTGTCATTATAAACAATATCCCCTACAACTACATTAGAAAAGTCTGCACCAACGTCAACTAATTTATTCGCTGTTGTTGCTGTGGTAACTCCTGTCAGCTGAGGAAGATTTGGATAAGGTATTGGTATTGAATCGCTGGCTATTACTCTTTGTGCTAAGCCAGTGTTTACGGTAATTTTTGGATATGCCATATTTATTTATTTAGAGGGTTAAAAATCTCTTTATCTATCATAAGGAAAAATACGATTTAAAGTGTCTCTCCTTTTGCCACACCCACAATCAGTGTTTGTAGCTTTGCTTACTGTGTCAACAACTCTTTTAATTCCAGTTGCTTTAGTAAATTTTTCTATGCTGTCTCCCAGTCCTCTTGATTTCATAATTTTTATTTTTTACAAATACATTCTGCAACTGGGCAGTTTTTTACATTTACAATTAATTTAGATATTAGCCAGTTCCACTTGCATAATAGCTTTACCCAAGAACTCTGAATCCAATATCCTAATTTTACTAATAGTTTTCCCATTTTTATTTTTTTGGTGGAGGCACTCTATCTATTTTTCTTGGAACATAAGGTATACTTATAAATGAAGGTACCGCCTTAACTTCCGTAGATTTTGCCTTTTCAACTTCTACTTTAATTTTAGTTTCTTTTTTAACCACTGGTTTTTTTACCACTGACTTCTTTTTTGAAACTGGTTTTTTTGCTTTCGCCATGTTATTAAATTTAATTTTACTTTGCCTTACAGCCAAAATTATTGGCATAGTTGGCCATTTTTACTACAGCAGGAGAAAATTTATCTGTATTCTTCATAACTGCTGCTGCCGCCTGACAAGTTGACTTCTTAGGCATATTTTTTTTTACCCAATTAGTAAACTTACCTTGATTCTTTTCCTTTATTTGAGGAAATTTTTTTTTAGCCATTACTTAGAAATAAGTTTACTCAAGTGTGACTTAACACTACTTGGATAATGCTTTTCATATTTCATTGAGTGGTCGCCACCGTATGCGTGACCGTACATTTTTTTAGACATAGCTTTTGACTCGTCTCTTCTGTCTTTAAAAGACTGAGACTTTTTTCCATGCTTTGCGCCTAATGATTCGTCCAGTCTGTCGTTATAACCTTGTGCCATAATATTTATTTTTAATTATACAAATATACTAATTTATTAATTTTACTTTTAGCCTTAGTCATAAGGGTTAAAAGTTCTTTTTCTTTTTCTTCTTGTTTCTCTAATTTTTTTTCTTCCCTTGCTTCCTTGAAACAAGTCTTTGTTTTTGCTTTGCCTTACAACTTTTACATTGCCAATTTTATTTCCTACTCTAATTACTGGGTCAGGCCCTGGTACAGATATAGTACTCAACCCTTGACTTTTAAGAACACTTACCTTTTTTTGCTTTTTCCTTTTTTGCATTTTAGGCTTTCTCATTGACATTTTAGCTTTTTTTCGTGTAGGCAAAGGGCCGCCTTTTCCATCGTCATCCATAAACTTAGTTTTTACGAACTTTACTGATCCGTCTTTTTGTTTGACGTATTTTCCCATGTTGTTTGGGGCATAAGCCTTTTGTGTATTAAGAAGTGCTGCACCTACGCCCAAAGCACCAGATAATAATTTTTTACCAGCTCTTTTAAGTCCGGCCTTAACCATTTCTTTTACTGCAACTCTTTTTGCTTTTTTCCTGTCTTTTAATTTGCTCATCTTCCTTGTCCTCTATATAATCGACCCGCATAGTATTTACCGTTTACTTGTTTTGTGTGACGGTTTTTACTGTGAATACCTGGTCTTTTTTTATGAGACTTTTGTTTATAGTTATTAATTACTTTGCGTGGCATTTACATTTTTTTCTTCATCGCCATTGATGGCTTTTTCTTCATCGCCATTTTAGGCTTTTTCTTCGCCATCATATTTGGGTTTACTGCACAACCTACATATTTTCTTCCTCTGTAGATTCTACTTTTTCTTGGACAAGCTCTTGCTTTGCTTTCAAGTTTTCTTGCTCTATCGAGCTTACGTTCCATTTTTCTGATTTTACCTTTGCTTCTGGCTTTATCAGCTTGGTCGTACTTTCTATCTGCTCTACGCATTAGTCTTTCGTATCTTGGCATAATTTTAAATTTAAAGGGTTATTTTTTATAATACATTTTTGGTTTCTGAATTGCATTTAACATCATTGGTTTCTTCATTGACATCTTTGCTTTTTTCTCTTTTATAGTATCAACTACTTTCTTGCCTTCTTTGATAGCGCCTGAAATATTTCCTTTTCTAACATTTCTATAAGTTCCATATAATCCTTGAGCAACTCTTCCTACTTTACTGTCCTTGACTTTATTCACTGTGTCTTGAACTTTTTTTACAGTTCTTCCGACTCCAGTTTTGCCTGAACTAATAATCTTGCTCCTTCGTTTGCTTAATTTTTTAACCTTTTTGTTTTTGCCTCGTATACCGGCTTTCACAATTTTATCTTGTAGTTTTGAAATTCTTTTGTTAGCTATTTTGCTGGGCATGAGTTTTCGTTTTTGTATATTTACAAAGATATATAATTAAATCATATTTAATTTAGACTATGGGTGCTGCACCAGACCATGACTATTTAAAATACTGGCGAGTCATAAAATACTTTGCGAAGAGAAAATACCAGGTATCATCTGCTGACTTGGATATGCTTCTGTTTCTATATAGTGAGAAATACTTTAACAAAACAACATTTAAAGAGTACGGTCAGCTATTGTCCTGGGATGCCAATAGGTTTTATCGATTGATAAAACAGGGATATATACAAAAGTGGAGAGAAAAGACTGGCAGGCAGGCTACATTATATCAGCTTACATATAAAGCAAAACGCATGATAAGAAACATATATGACAAGTTGAATGGTGAGGATTACCCGACCACCTATGTAAACAACCCTTTATTTAAACATGACGTTTCTTTTAGAGATAAAGTCTATAGGAATTTTATGAAAAGTATAAATGAAGAGGATTTATAGAACTACAACTACATCTCTTTCTTGAATAATAGTATATGTAGTGTCTTCTATAATCATTTTGTGCCCGGCTGCATTATCATAATAAATAACATCCCCCTCATTCATTGTATCAACGTGGTCTCCCACTTTGTATACTTTCGCTTTATGATAACGTAATGAGTTTATATCTTCATTAGACAAAAGCAAACCAGACTTAGTCTTATATTCTTCATTTATTTCTTGTATCAGTATATACTTACCTATCGGTTTCATTTACTGCTTTTTCTTTAATAGCTACATAAGTTTTTGTTTTACAAGAAATCACATATCCTCTGCGTCTTAGAAGCTCTATAGCTTTCTCTTCAGCTTCTCTTTCTTTTCTTGCTAACTCAAATAAATAATTGTGTATTGGCATAATATTAATTTTAAGATTTAATCCTTGCGTGTGTTACTATGGCGTTTGTACTTAGAATCGTAGAGGCAACGCTGCTTGAATTTAGCAAAGCGTTTTTAGTTACTTTGAGCGGATCAATTATACCTATGGTATACATATTTCCATACTCCTCTTCTTTTACATCAAACCCATAATTATATTTCTGTAACTCTCTAAAGTCTTCAAGTCTGTTTTCAATCTCTGTTTTATCGAGTCCAGAATTTTCAATGATTTGTTGCATAGGCGCTCGAATGGCTGCCTTTACTATTTGCATTGCTGTTGAATAGTCTTTATCGTGAGACAATAAGCTTTTTAATTTGAATGATGCGTTATACAAAGCAAGCCCTCCACCCGGAAGTATACCTTCCTCGAGTGCGGAACGCACTGCACATACCGAGTCATCGACTCGGTCAAATTTTTCTTTTTGCTCCACATCACTATTACCTCCAACATAAATACATCCGATAGCACCAGCTAAGCTGGCGATTCTTTCGCTGATAAATTTTCTATCAACTTGTTCCGCTGTATTTTCTTTGGCTTCTTGTAATTGTTTGATACGCTCTTTTACCTCTTCAGTTGGTTCAGCGTTTTTAATTAAGACTGTGTTGTGTTTACCTGCAATAATTTTATCTGCATGACCTAAATCATTTATGTTAAGTAATGACAAGTCATCACCGGTAGCTTCTGAAAAATATTTTGCACCTACGGAAAGCGCTATGTCTTGCATCAGCTCGTGTTGTTTATAACCAAATGAGGGTGCTGAAACATTGCAAAGCTTTAAGTTATTTCTCATTACGTTTGCTGCTAATGTATTTACGACATTAGGTGAACAGTTTGCAATTATTAAAAGCGTTTCGTTATTTTGAATGACCGGCTTTAATACATTTTCTATTTGTAATATATTGTCTATGTCGTGGTCACAAACTAAAACTTTTACATTTTCATAAATACACTCATCTTTCTTTTGATTATTAATAAACAAATTAGAAGTGTAGCCTCTATCTATTTTTATTCCGTTTGTAATCTCTGCATAAGTCTCGTGGTTTTGAGATTTCTCAACTGTTAAGATTCCGTCTTTACCAACCTTCTCGTAAGCCTGGTGAATTATCGAGCCAATCTCTGAATCATTGTTGGCAGAAATTTTAGCTACGTTTAATAAACTCTTTTTGTTTATCTTTTTAGAATTTTTTTCTAACAACTTAATAACTTCCTGCACAATATCTTGTATATACCTAACAACTTGTGTGGTGTTATTAGATGATGAAATAAATTGTGTTCCAGCTTTCATAAAGGCTTCAGCTAAAACGATAGCTGTAGTGGTTCCGTCTCCGGCAGAGTTTGCAGTTCTGGTTGCTGCATCTTTCATCATTTGTATTGCTAAGTTTTCGACTGGATCATCCAAGTATATTCCTTTGGCTACGGTAACTCCGTCTTTGGTAATTGTAATTCCTCCTAAATGTTCGGGTGATTCAATAAGAACTGTGTGGCCGCTTGGGCCGAGCGTACTTTTTACTGCTTTCGCAATACTGGTAATTCCTGAAATAAGTTTCTCTCTACCGTTTGTACCGAAATGTAAGTCTTTCGGAATATATCCTTGTTTTGTCATTAAAATTAGATTTGATTATGCAGTAAAGATATTAAAATAATTATAAATACATGACAGCTTTGTCAATTTTTTGTAAATTTTATAATGTATAGTAAAATATTTGTATGTATATATATTTTATATGTAATTATTTCTCCACTTAAGTTGGAATCCTGGAATATAAATAAAATAATAGATGTAAATAACTGAAAATTAATAAATTAAGTCATTCCGCCTTTATATTTTAAGTTGGAATACGTTCCAACTCTTTTGGAATAGGCGTAAAAAAAGAGAGGCTGTGAATACCTCTCTTCTCAAACTTAATCAAAACAGAACAATTAGGGAAATCTGTATTTTTAGAAATATAATTGATTGAAATTCTTTTTATCTTCAGCAAGTTGAATAGCTTCTGCCATTTGATTTACCTTTCTGTCGTTCTTGACTGCTCTTTTTGCAGCTGCTGCTCTTGCTATACCTGTTTCTCCTGGCGGACGATCATTAATTAGTCTACCGTTCTTAATATATAGTCCGTCAACATAGTTTGAAGTTGCTGGGTCTTTGAATTTTCTAATCATAACTATAAATTTTTTGTAAAGATATAAAAAAAATATTAGATGTGTGGAGTGTTAGGGCTATACTATACTATACGCACGACATGCACAAAAAAAAAGTCAATATATTTTCGACACTCTGCAATATGTCAAAAAAATTTTTCCAAACTTTTTAGCTTTTTGTTTACGGGCTTCGGGAACGCTACCGAATCCGTTAAAAGTTGGGGGGCGGGGGCTGGTCTGTCTCATTTCACAGCACTTAAATAATTATTTTCGTTTGAGCCTTCCCCCGTTTATACCCCCACGAACAAAGATAAAATAAAACTAAATCTAACCAGAAAGAGAACATAAGTAATTGACAATCAGCGACTTAAAAAATAATTACTAATTTATTTGGATTATTCAAATATTATTTATTATCTTGCACAATGTATGCACAACGCACACACAAAATTAAGTTTAATTAAATAATAAATTATGTATTCTAAACACATTGAAAAACACGCTAAAAAAATAGCAGATGCTGAATTAAACAAGCATTTAAAATTTTACAGAGAACACATTCCGAACAGCTACGACAAACAAAACACGACAGAAGCAAAAGAGCAATATTTAAAAGACTCTGCTAAATATTACGGAGCTGAACTAACACGAATTAAAAAGGCTCTTTTAAATGGTCGTTTTTACGCTGGAGTCAAAAGCGTTTCCAGTTCAGGAATGAGCCGAACAATAACCCTTGCTTATATATATAAAAACAAACTGCACACAATCAGAGACAAAAACATTCTGGCACTTGCTGGAGTTTCTGCAAATGGTCGAATTGGTGGCTGTGGAATGGATATGTTATTCCATGCCCAATACACGCTATTTAATAACCTTCATAGAAGTTATAAAGAGGCTAATTATACCAAAAGATTAAAGCAATATAATAATATATAAGATGCACAGAATAGAAAGACAAATACTTAACAACGCCAACAAGCGAAGAACTGAAAGACACAGACAACAAACGCACAAACAAAATTTTATTTCCTTGTGCTGTAATAAATTTATCAGCCCTTTAATAGTTCAGGAAGATTTAAAAAATCATGGCTTGAACTGGCAAAGGCTGTTGATAATGGAAATAGAAGAATTTATAAATCAAAACTATTAAAGATGAAAGAAGTAAAATTAATTCATAATAAAATTAGAGCAAATGAGGTAAATTTTACCTCCACCATTGAGCTGGAAAAACCTAAAACCTTCAGAGGTGAAAGAATTTTCAATGACGGAAAAATTTATGGAAACCAGCCAGAAAAAATAAAAGTTATAGAGCTTAACGGATATTATAATATTCAAGATGGCTCTTTTCAAATTCAATACTGGACTAAATCAGGCAGAATTTATGCCTATCAATTTGCTGAGCTTATAGGCTTAAATTTAGGCGACCAGCTTGATGATTTTGAAAGGTTTGTTATTGAGTCTTTAGACTTTGATATTAAAACGCCAGACAACCCAAGCCAAGAAATTTGGCGACTTCCAAAAAATTTGATCCAAAATTCATAAAAAATGATTAGTGCGACAAGTATAAAAAAACTATGTGCATGGAATTGTCCGAGAAATCACACACTAATTATTTTAAAATTAAATTAAATTAAATGCCATACGAAACAATAGACCCAGAAAACCATTTGAATTGGTTATTGTCAACCGAATACAAAACCAGAACCCACATTCAAAGGAGCAAGACAGACAAAAGATATTTAAATAATTTTTCTTCTGCTAACTATTCAATAGCTCAATACTATGAAGAAGAAAAGCAAGTAAAAGCTGAAGGGGGCAAAACCTATGGCGAAAAATATTGGGTTCAAAATGATTTCTGTTTAGCATATTGGCACGAAAGACAGCAAGTTGATAAAAGATTAAGAAACCAGCTTGGCGATAAATATGATAAATTCAGGTGGAAAAATGGGGGCAAAGAATATGAAAAATTTGTCTTGAATGACACTGAAGTAATGAGGCTTCAAAAAGCAAACAGAGAGGCATACGAAAAAGAAAATAATATTACCGATAACTTTGACTATAAAAAACTTTTCAGCGAAGAGAGAGCTGAATCTAAAACAGGTCAATTAACTTTATTCCAATGAGTAGTATAGATAAATTATATAAACAACATAAAAAGCTGAAAGAAAAAGTTTCCAAGCAAAAGAAAACAATAGACCAGCTTAAAGATTTAGTTTCATTATTTGAACACAGAAAACTATTTACCAACGATAGTATAATAATGGTTGGAGATTTAGAAAAATTAAAAAACTTAATTAATAAACTATGAAAGTAAAAGATTATTTACCAAAACTAAAAGCAAATAGATATACTTATTACAATTTAAATCAAAAAACAATTCAAGATTTTAAAAACCTGTATAATTATTTGAAAAAACATGGAGATAAAGAAATTGGATTATTGTTTGGAATAATAGTTCAGTTAAATAAATATAAAGAAAAACTTAAAGAAACAGATTATATTAAAAAATATACCATAATGAGTCTGTTAAGTCAAACAATAAAACATGAACAGTGAATGGAAAACACTCTAAAACAAAAATTTAAATTTAATAAATATGGGATTAGATATGTATTTAAACAAAAAAGTTTATGTGCAAAATTGGGAACACACGCCTGAAGAAAGAAGAAGTAAGGTTGAAGTTTCCGTAGGTGGCAATAAGATTGACACCGAGAAAGCCACGCATGTAATTATACAAGCTGGTTACTGGCGTAAAGCCAACCAAATTCATCAATGGTTTGTTGACAATGTTCAAGAAGGCGTTGATAATTGCTCTGAATATTATGTTACACCAGACAAATTAAAAGACTTATTAGCGATTTGTGAGGCATTAAAAGAGCTGTGGATCAGTGGAGATAAAAATGCGTTTCAGGAATACGCTGAACAAGTGTTGCCAACCCAAGAGGGATTTTTCTTCGGCAATACACAATACGGAGAGGATTATATGCATGATATTGATGAAACAATAGATATGCTTACAGACCTCGATTTCGCTGAATCAGATTATTATTATCAATCAAGCTGGTAGTTATGGCGAATCATTGTTGGAACTGGGTTGTTTTAAACGGAAGTAAAACAGCCCTCACTCAAGTCGAGAGTAGAATGAAGAAATACGACAAAACAAAATACTTCACAGAATTTTGTGATTATGTTTTAAAGCGAGGTAAAATTGGTGAGTACGAAAAAAACTATGCTCATCTAATAAATGCCAAGCCTAAACCAAATAAAACATCTTACAAAAATGGAGATAAATTCACCGATATAGATATGTCAATACCTTATGCTACATATTTAAAATATGGAACACGCTGGTTTGATTTTGAAATGGAAGGAGATGATACTTTTTTACAAATTCAAGGTAGTTCAGCATGGTCTCCACCAATAAAATTTATTGTTGAATTATGTAATGTGTACAATCTAAACGCACGAATGGAATATGAAGAAGGAGGAATGGATTTTGCTGGAAAGCTGGAAATATCTCCAAATGGCATAACCCAGCATTTTGAAATGACAGCAGATGAATTTAATTATTTGGAAGATTACCACGCTTGGTGTGATAGACAAATAGACCATTATGGCTATGAAGATGATGGCGATAAATTATTTATTGCTGATTATAAAGGAAATGGTTGGCTCAAAAAAGCACATTTTGAGGAAACTTTAAAGTATATAAAAATTCAAATGAAAGAAGAAACCTTCCAGTCTAATTCATAGGCTGGATAGGTGTTTCATAAATATATAAATTATGGCGAAAAGAAACGGAACATTTTGTTTAGTTGCAGAAACTTACGATTTCTGTGTAGAATATTCCTATTATTGGGATAATGGATCGTGGGAACAGCCCCCAGAAGAAGAGCTGATAATAAAAGAAGTATCAATTAACGGAACGGACATTACAGATTTCTACTGGGATTGGATTGACAGCGAAGAGCTGTATAGTAGAGTGCTGGAATATGCAAGAGATAATATTTAAAATTATGATAAGCGAAGATAAAATAAAAAGAATAGCCCAAGACATTATTAATGATGATGAATGGGTAAATGACAGCCATAGTCAGGCTGAGCATAACGGAATCCGAAACGGATTGGAAAGATTGTTAAATCATTTGGAAGAAACCAAACCCAGCAAGGGAATGGTGCCAAATTTAGTTACAGGTGAACATTCTGATAGTGATATTGTTGATGTTTTGTATTCAGATTTTCCAAAAGTTTTTGAGCAAATTTTAGAATTTTTAGATTTGCAAAATTAAAATAAATACACTAAGTTTACACAGAATTTAATTAAATTAACTTTAATGTCCGATAATACAAAAACACACAAAGCTTTATTTTCTTACCTTGATGTTTGCCATTCTTTGATTTTAAATAGTGGTGAAAATCAGCGTATAAAACAATGCTCCAAGTGTGGAAGGTGGGTGTTAGAGAGTAGTTTAGTTGAGGGAGCTTGTGATGATTGCGAAGTTCCCTTGTTCATATAGTTAGTTAATTTTAGGAGACTGGGTGCGAAAGTTAAGAACGCACTTCTATCAGCACCCTCTCTCTTTTACTTTTAAATTATGAGAAAAGAAAACTATACAGTTCATTTATACTTTGGTGGCGAAGAGCCTGATGCTATTATGCACACCACTGATATTGACCAAGCAAGGCGTTGGGTAAGCGATGCTGAGCATGGACTAATTTTAAACAGCCAAAACATAGCAGTACAATGAATCATTTTTATAACAACGGACAAGAATTTCTCCGGAAAAAGATACTGGACAAAGAAAGAAAAAGACAAAGACTATATAGATCAAGACAAGGTAAATCTGATGAAAGATATTCAAGAGATATAAAGCTTACTTTAATTTCTTATGTTGGATTGATTATAGTTATATTAATTTTAATACTTACTAAGTCGTGAAATCAACAAGAGATTATATAAAAAGTATATCAAAAGACATAACAGAATTATTGCTCTTAAAAAATTCTAATTATGGAGACACGGCAAATAATCCTCCACAAATATTTTCTAAACTATCAGCACAAGAGGCTATTTGTGCGAGGTTAGATGATAAGTTAAGCAGAATTAAAAAGCTCTCTATAAACCATGTAGGAGGTATTGATGATAAAACTGATGAAAGTGCTAAAGATACAATTAAGGATATAATTGGTTACATGATATTACTTTTGGTTCAAATTCAAAAACGAGAAGATAAAATAGTAGCCGAGCTTATCGAGTTAAAAAATAAGAAAAAAAACGATTTATGAAATTAAATATATTTGAGCAATACGCCAAAGCTGTTGCCAAACAATTCCATATTACATTAGATGAAATGTTTAGCGGAGACAGAAGAAGAGATTATGTTGATGCCAGACAAATGCTTTATTTTTTGTGCATGGAAAGACCGATTAGATTAAACTACATTGTTAGGTTTATGAAAGAGGCTGGTTGTGAGGTTTACCACACTACGATTTTACATGGGTATAAAAAAGCTAAAGAACAAATAGACAGCGATCCAGACTATAAAGCTGTAGTTGAAAAAATTAAGGATTTAGGGGTTAATGTATAATCTTATTGAAATATTTGAACAAGCCACAAATGATGCTATGGCTTTTCCTACAACATTACCAGAAGGAAAAAGCATCATTGGAAGAGGTGCTAAAATCCAAAAGTTTGGAGATAAGATTGAAATATTAAATATGGGTAAAGGTGGAGATTATTTTAAAGAGTGTAACCCAAATGAATATCAAATATTTCTTGACAATGGCTGGAAGGCCGGAACAATAAAATTATCTATATCAAATTGTAAGCACAAGCTGGAGTTGATAGAGGATAAAATTAAAACCGAGCTGAACACTCGGAAGAATGATAAACACATTCAAAATTTAAAGTCTCGTAGAGAGGCTTTATTGCAAAAATACGCAAACTTAAAAATTAAATTAAATAAATTATAATTATGGAAAAATCATACGAAAATTTGAGTAAAATTTCTGTCGCAGGAAAGACAGAGAAAAAGGGTAAGTTTAGTTATTTGTCTTGGGCTTGGGCTTGGCACATCTTACAAACAAATTATCCAGGCAGTAAAAGGGTTGTATATGAAGATGAAAACGGAGTTCCGTATTTCAATGATGGAAAATATGCAAATGTTAAAGTGGGGGTAATTGTAAATGGCGTTGAGCATATTGATTATATGCCTGTAACTGACCATGTAAATAGGTCAATTCCTTACGCAAAAATTAATTCTTTTGACATTAATAATTCTATTCAACGATCCACAGCTAAAGCGATTGCTATGCACGGATTAGGTTTATCTTTATGGATTGGAGAAGATACTTCAAGAATACCTAATGAAGATATTAAACCAGCGGAGGTAACACCAGAAGTTCCGTTGGGAGAGTATCATTTAGAAGTAGACGGAGAAAACTGGGAAAGAGTGTTGAATTTTGTAGTTAAAAACAAATCACAAGGTATGCCTTTTATTGTGTCTGAACTAAAGAAAAAGTATAAAGACAAATTGTTTCAAAAAAACACAAAGGTTTTTAAGCAATTAGAAAAAGAAGTTAATGGATAAATTAATTTTAGACAGACTTCGTAATGATGAGGATTATTATGGGGAGTATGGAAAGCAGTTTCTTTCAGCTTCAGGTGTAAGAACTTTAATAAGAGAGCCACACTTATTTGGCAAATCTTTCAAAACCTTGCCTTTGTTAGAAGGAAGATACTTTCATTTACTAATGTTGGAAGAAGATAAAGTAGATAATATTCCGGTGGTGGATATGAAATCCAGAAATTCAAACGCATTTAAGGAATTTAAAAAATCTAAAGAGCTGGACAGCTACGACATTCTATTGCAGCACGAAGCTGACAAATTACAAAGATTAGCTGATAAAATGAGAGGAAACATTGAGGTCTTTGACTATATATATAGTAAAGACAATCAGTTTGAAGTTCCAGGATTAGAAGAGATTCACGGACAAATATTCAAAGGCAAGTGTGATATATTATCTAAAGATTATGTTTACGATATTAAAACTACTGGAAACCAATTTAAGTTTCGTTGGTCTGCTGATGAATATCTTTATCACGCACAAGCATATATCTATCAAGTTTTATTTAAAAAACCTATGGTGTTTTTAATTATTGACAAAAATACCGGCCTTATGCGTTATGCAGACTGTAGTGATAGGTTTATAGAAAAAGGAGAATTAAGCGTAATTAAAGCAATAAATATATATGAGAAATTTTATAGTCCTAAAGCGACTGATAATATCAATTCGTTCGTATTTAGGGAAACTTTATAGAAAAAATGATTCGTCATGGTTGCAAGTTCCAAACAGCTGTGATGATGAGCATCAAAAGAAATTAATAATTTCTGGTGCTGTTAAAATTTTGGAACAAAACATTAAAATTGTTAACAATGAGTGATACTTCAAATGAGGAATTTAAGCACAATGCGGGAAATGGTAATCTATTTGTAAATAAATACAAAGAGAAGGCCAATCAACCAGATTATCGTGGCAACTGCACTTGTCCACAAGGCGTTTCTTATGAACTTGCCGGGTGGAAAAAAAGCACACAAAGCGGTGATCCTTATCTTTCTATTTCTATGTCGGTAAAACAAGAAAAGAAAAATGATGCACCCGCACCAGCTCAAGCGCCTGTTACTGCAAATGCACAAACAGACGATTTGCCATTTTAAATAAATACCCATTCCAGCTTTGACAAGTTGGGGTGGGTTTTTTAATCACTTAGTAAAACTTTTAATAATAATATTAAAGTTTATTTTTTTTGTAATTTTTTTGACATAGTTGGAATATGGAAGTAACAATATTTAAAGATATAAAAGAGACAGCACAACCTTTTTACAGGGGTGTTGACTTTATATTACACAGGATTAAGAACGGTGCTTCAAAGGAATTAGTTAAAAGAATAAGAGCAGAGAAAGACAAAGAAAAATTAAACAAACTCAAACAAAACCTACCAGCTATATGTTTCAGTGGTAAGTTCAGCAAAAGAACAGACAACTCTTTAATGCACCATTCAGGGTTAATATGTTTAGACTTTGATGGCTATGAAAAAAATAGAGATATGCTACAGGAGAAAGAAAGGATGTCGAAAAACAAATATGTTTATTCTGTTTTTATTTCTCCTTCTGGCAAAGGATTAAAAGTGTTGGTAAGAATACCCTCAATACCTGAAAACCACAAAAGTTATTTCAATAGTTTAGAAAAACATTTTGGAAGCGATTACTTTGATAAGACTTGTAAAAACTTATCTCGAGTTTGCTACGAGAGTTACGATCCATTATTGCATATAAACGAAAACGCAAGTATGTGGGATAAGCTTGAGGAAAAAGAATACACTGAGGTTATCAAAGGTGTTGATATGCAAACCATTCCAATAACAGATGAAAACAAAATTGTAGAAATTTTGGTTAAATGGTGGCAGAAAAAATATCCTATGATTGAAGGGCAAAGGAACAACAATGTTTACATCTTAGCGTCTGCTTTTAATGACTATGGGGTAAACCAAAACCTGGCAGAGTATGTGTTACAAAGTTTTGTAACTCAAACTTTTACCAGAGAAGAAATTAAAAAGACCATAGCTTCTGCTTATTCTAATAGACAAAACTTCGGAACAAAATACTACGAAGATGAGGATAAGGTAAACATGGTAAAGCATAAGCTCAAACGTGGTGTCTCCAAAAAAGAAATTAGAACACAGCTCGAGGACATTGATAATCAGGTAGTTGACAGTGTCATAACCAGATTAGAGCAAGAGCAAAGCAACCACCACTTTTGGACGAAAAGCGAAAAGGGTGTTATAAAAATTGTTCATATACTTTTTAAACATTTTCTTGAAGAACACGGATTTTACAAGTTTTGTCCACAAGGGGGTAAAAACTATGTGTTTGTCCGTGTTACAAATAATTTAATTGACCACACCAGCGAAAAAGAAATTAAAGATTTTATTCTTAACTACTTATTAGATATTGACGATCTGTCTGTGTATAATTATTTTGCTGAAAACACCAGATATTTCAGAGAGGAGTTTTTAACCTTGTTGTCTTCTATCGATGTTTACTTTATAGAAGATACAAAAAACACCAGCTATTTGTATTACAGAAATGGTGCTGTAAAAATAGAAAAATCAAAAGTAACTCAAATAGATTACCTTGACTTAGGTGGTTATGTTTGGAAAGACCATGTTATTGACAGAGACTTTACTATTTGTGAAACCATTGATTGTGATTATCAAAAGTTTATACAAAACATTTGTGGAAATGACAATACCAGAGAAGTATCAATGAGGTCTACTATTGGTTATATGTTGCACGGTTGGAAAAACTTAGCGTATTGCCCAGCAGTTATATTAAATGATGAAGTTATATCTGACAACCCCGAAGGTGGTAGCGGAAAAGGATTATGGGTTAATGGATTAAGCCACATGAAAAAGGTAGTAGTAATTGATGGTAAAGGATTTAATTTTGAAAGAAGCTTTGCTTATCAACTTGTTAGTGCTGATACGCAGATTCTCTGCTTTGATGATGTAAAAAAACATTTTGACTTTGAAAGATTGTTTTCTGTTGTAACCGAAGGTTTAACACTTGAAAAGAAAAATAAAGACGCAATTAAAATTCCTTTTGCTAAATCACCCAAAATAAGCATAACAACCAATTATGCAATCAAAGGTAAAGGAACGTCTTTTGAAAGGCGTAAGTGGGAGCTGGAGTTAGCACACCACTATAATAAAGATTACACCCCATTAGAAGAGTTCGGTAAGTTAATGTTTGGTGATTGGAAAGACGATGAGTGGTGTCAATTTGATAACTATATGATTGAGTGCCTACAGCTCTACTTGGAACGTGGTCTTTTGGAAAGTGATTTTGTAAACTTGAAAATTAGAAAACTATCTGCTGAGACTTGCCATGAGTTTATTGAATGGTGTGGTGTAATTGGCGATAACCCAATTCATGAAAAACTAAAACCCAACACGCAAATTTATAAACAAGAATTGTATTTCGATTTTATTGAAGACAACCCGGACTTTGCTCCGAAATCTAAAATGACAGTATCAAGGATGCGATTTACTAAATGGTTGCTTGCATTTGGAAATTACAAATTTGACACAGAGCCAGAGCAAGGCAGAGATGCTGGGGGTAGATGGATAAAGTTTATTAAGAAAGAACCAAAACAACAAGACTTTGAATTTTAGAGACTACCAAATAAATATAATTAACAAGGGTTGCGAAGTTTTATCTAAGCATAATCTTTTATACTTAGCTATGGAAGTAAGAACCGGCAAAACCCTAACAGCCTTAGGTATATGTGAAAATCTTAATTGCAACAATGTTTTGTTTGTAACTAAGAAAAAAGCTATATCCAGTATAGTATCTGATTACAAAATGTTTGATCCAAATTATTACTTAGAAGTTATAAATTATGAAAGTCTACATAAAATTACACGAAAGACATGGGATATAATTATAGTTGACGAGGCGCACAGTTTAGGAGCTTTTCCAAAACCCAGTAAAAGGGCAAAAAATTTAAAGATACTAACAGCTCTTTACAAAAGTAAAGTAATTTTGCTTTCAGGAACCCCAACTCCTGAATCTTATTCTCAAATGTATCATCAAGTATATTACATTCCAGGCAATCCTTTCAGCAGACACAAATCTTTCTACAAGTTTGCTTCTGAATATATTGATACCACTAAAAGACCTATCAATGGAACTTGGATTAATGATTATAGCAAAGGCAAACAATCTATACTTGACGATATGAAACCTTATACAATATCTTACACGCAAAAACAAGCTGGCTTTGTAGTCAATACTAATGAAGAAATACTAAGGGTGGATATATGTAAGTCTGTAAAAAACATAATTAAGAAGCTCACAAAAGATAAACTTGTGAGGGGAGAAAAAGAATTAATATTAGCTGATACGCCAGTCAAACTAATGACAAAAACACACCAGTTATCTTCTGGTACTATTAAATTTGAAAGCGGTCGATCAATGGTTCTATGCACAGCTAAGGCAAAGTTTATAAAAGAGCATTTCAAAAATAAAAAGATTGGTATCTTTTATAAATTTAAAGAGGAGTTAAACGCTTTAAAACAAGTATTTGACAACAATCTTTGCACAAC
>TARA_R100000654_G_scaffold13334_1_pt1 | contig 20150 bp, 22 predicted proteins | sample TARA_R100000654 | Tara Oceans TARA_R100000654 (sample SAMEA2622473) | marine metagenome | biome: marine biome (ENVO:00000447); feature: surface water layer (ENVO:00002042); material: "saline water (ENVO:00002010), including plankton (ENVO:xxxxxxxx)" | depth 5 m
GATGACACAAGTGGTAATGGCAATGATTTTACATCTAGTGGATTAGCATCTACAGATGTTGTACTAGATAGTCCAGAGAATAATTTCTGCACAAGTAATCCCTTAGACCCTGCAGAAACTACTTCAGTAACATTATCAGAGGGAAATTTAAAAAATACTGGCTCAACAACTTCTTATTCAGGTGCAGTAGGCTCAAGTTTTACTGTCACTTCTGGCAAGTGGTATTGGGAAGCAAGAATTAATGTAGAAAGAGTTGCAGGGACAAATGTTTATCCATTTATAGGTTGTGCAGTTGATTTTGATAATGAAATTCATAAAAATAATAATAGTAATATTCCAAGTATTGCTTCTGGCGTTGATGGTTGGTCTTGGGAAGCTGATGGAGATGTTAAGCTAATTGGAACTGGGTCAAGAGCAGTAACAAGTGTGAGTAATCCATCAGCAGGTGATATTTTAGGGTTTGCTATGGATTTGGATAATGGCACAGTACATTTTTATTTAAATAACACTGCTCAAAATTCTGGAAATGCAGTAATTACTGGCATAACTGGTCTTGCAAATTGCCCAATGGCAGGAGTTTATGCTACTGGTTCTGCAACAATGAATTTTGGACAAGATAGTTCTTTTGCAGGAGAAGAAACTGCACAAGGCAATACAGATGGTAATGGCATAGGCGATTTTTATTATGCACCACCAAGTGGCTATCTAGCATTATGTTCATCAAACCTACCAGACGTTACGATAGGTCCAGACAGTGACACACAAGCAGATGACCATCATACCTCAGTTCTTTATACAGCTAACAGTCAAACAGCACAAACTATAACTGGTGTTGGTATGCAAGCAGATTGGTTGTGGTTTAAACAAAGAAGTAGAGCAGATTCTCATTCACTATTTGATACTTCAAGAGGTATTGATAAACCATTTAGACTTCCTGTTGTTGATGCTGAATTTGACAATGCAAATTTAGTTACTGCTGTTGGTGCAGATGGATTTACATTAGGAACAGATCCTTATGCTTGGGTAAATTATCAATCAGATACTATGGTTGCTTGGCTTTGGAAAGCAAATGGTGGAACTACAACAACTAATAACGCAGGGTCTAATGGAGCAGACATCGCAAGCACATTTCAAGCAAATACAACAGCAGGATTTTCTATTGTGACTTTTACTGGAAATGGAGATGATAGCAGTAATTTAGTAGCTCATGGACTTGGTAAAAAACCTGCTTGGTATTTAGTCAAAGACAGAGATTCAAATGGTGCTGGATATTTTATGGTTTATCATCAAGCAATGCCTGATAGAGGTGGCACAAGTCGTGCTAGTGCAGATAATTTATTTTTAAATTTAAATAATTTAGCAAATTCTCAAGGTTTTGGTTCTTCTGATGACAATACAACTGCATTATTTGAACCTGCTGTTACAACATATAATAATGTTAATGGCAATGATTACGTTGCTTATGTATTCGCTGAAATTGAGGGCTATTCTAAGTTTGGCTCGTTTGTAGGCAATAATTTATTAGATGGACCATATGTTTATCTAGGTTTTAGACCTGCTTGGCTGATGGCGAAACGAGCAGATGTTGCAAGTGATTGGTTTATTTTAGATAACAAAAGGTCACCAGTGAATGTAGTTGGTGGAGGTGGAGTAGGTCAGTTGGCTGCAAATCAATCGTATGCGGAGAGCAGTTTATCAACGTATGCTATTGTTGATTTTCTGAGTAATGGTTTTAAAATGAGAAGTGACATGAATCAAGGATATTGGAACGCATCAGGTGGAACATATGTATACATGGCATTTGCCGAGCAACCATTTAAATTTAGTAATGCAAGATAGGAGATAATATGCCTTGGAAACATAATGGTAGAGAAATAAAAGTAGGAAAAGCATGGGTGGCAGATGATGGCACTCAACATCCTGCACAATGGACAAGATGGTCAGATGATGATAAAAAAGCTAAAGGTTTAACTTGGGAAGATCCTCCAGCATCTGAAGCACCTTTTAATACAAATTTTTATTTGGGGAGAAAAGAAGATGGCAGTTTAATTGAACGCAGTCTTACAGATGTAAAAGAAGTTGACGGAGATGGTAAGGCTGTCTTAGACCCAGATGGGAATCAAATAGTAACTCCTGGTTTAAAATCTATTTGGGTTGCTCAAACTAAAAAAACAGCACAAGATAAATTAAACAAGCACGATTGGATGGTTGTTAGAAATGTTGAAAAGTCAACAACAATACCTTCTGATGTTACAACATACAGAGATGCTGTTAGAACAAAATGTGCTTCTATTGAAACAGCTATAAATAATTGTTCTAATCTAACTCAATTTATGGCATTGTTTGATGCACCTGTTGATAGCGATAATAAACCAACTGGAGATCCTGCACCAATAAATGATTTTCCAGATGAGATCTAATAATGACTCAAAAGAGATTGCAAAAAGAATCTGTATATGCTGATTATGATGAGGATGGTGATGGTATAGTTTCTGATGAGGAATTAAGTCATATAAAAGAAATAAAGCAAACTGAAACTCAGTTAAGAAAAAATTTAGCACAATTAAGGATGGCGAGATATACTTTAATTTCTATGGGTGCTTTTACAGTTGCTATGTTTTTTGTGCCCATCGAAAGAGTTAATGCACTCTCTGATATTAGCAATTTATTTTATATTTCTGGTGCTGGTATCGTTGGTGCTTATATGGGAACAACAGCTTGGATGAATAGGAATGGAAAGTGAAACCTGCATTTGTGTTATTGTGTTATTTAGCAGGGAATCCTGCAGGGATGCTTCATTTTGCGAATGTTAATAATTGTGATTATTTTAAAAAATTTTTAGACAATCAAACAATTAAAATTGGGGAAGAAATAAAAAACTATAATTGTTACTGTAAATTAGTTAAAGTTAATGAAAACATGAGGTTATATTGATGTTACAAGCACTTATTGGACCAGCCACAAAATTATTAGGTAAATTTATTGAAGATAAAGATGTTAAGAATAAATTAGCACATGAGATTGCAACGATGGCAGAAAAACACGCTCAAGAACTTGCAAAAGGTCAATTAGAAATAAATAAAACAGAAGCACAACACAGAAGTATATTCGTTGCTGGCTGGAGACCTTTTGTTGGATGGACTTGTGGTGTTGCATTGGCTTGGCATTTTGTTTTAGCACCATTTATAATGTTTTTCTCAGCATATTTTGGTGTTGAATTACCAAAGTTGCCAACATTTGACATGGAATCTTTGTTGACTGTTCTTATGGGCATGCTAGGTTTGGGTGGTTTAAGGACATTTGAAAAATTTAAAGGAATAACAAAATGATTTGCGAAAGATGCAAAGTTAATATGAGTGAAACAGAAATAAAAGGTGTTTACAAATGTCCTATTTGTGGTGTTATAGATAATGATAGGTTGAAAAAATGAATATTGAACAATTAAGAGAAGAATTAAAAATAGATGAAGGTGTAAAATATGAAATTTATCTCGATCATTTAGGACTACCAACTTGTGGAATAGGTCATTTAATAAAAGATACAGATCCAGAACATGGACTTCCTATTGGTGCTGAGATACCAGAGGAAAGAGTTAATGAATTATTTGAGGAGGATCTAAAAATAACTGTTGATGAGTGTAAACTTATTTATAATGATTTTGATGATTTACCAAAAGAAGCACAGCACATTATAGCTAACATGATGTTTAATATGGGCAGACCAAGATTGTCTAGATTTCATAAAATGAAACAAGCAGTTGATAATCGTGATTGGCAAGAAGCATCAGTCCAGATGAAAGATTCAAGGTGGTATAAACAAGTTACAAATAGAGCAGAAAGACTTTGTGAAAGAATGAGGAATGTTTAAAATTGACATTAAGATTATTAAAATTTAAATCAGGTATTGTAAAAGATATAACAGAATATGCTGCAGGTAAAAATGGACCATTTTATGTAGATGGCAATCTTGTAAGATTTGTAAATGGATATCCAGAAAAAATAGGTGGTTGGCAACAAGAAGATTATTTTAGAACAACAGCAACAAGCACAACGACCACAGCTCAAGGAACACCTAAAAAAATAATTTTTTGGAGAAGCACAAATGATGGTGCAGATAGAATTGCTCTAGGAACACACTCACATTTATACATATTGAAAGCAGATGTTTTGTATGATATAACACCACTTAGAAAAACATCATCATCATTAAGTAATCCACTTGCGACAACAAGTGGCTCGACAACAGTGACTGTTACTGATACTTCTCATGGTGCGACCACAGGCGATTATGTCGTTTTAGATAGTGCATCTGCTGTAGGTGGTATCTCTGCTGATACATTAAATAGAGTTGAAGGTTATGAGATAACTAAAATCACAGATAACAGCTATTCTTTTGAGTCTCCAGACACAGCATCGAGCACAGTTTCTTCTGGTGGTGGGACATTAAATATAAAATATCTTATTGGTAATGCTGAAAGTGTCGGAATTCAAAGTTCAGATCCCGCACTTGGTTGGGGAGTTGGTGCTTGGGGAGACAGCACTTGGGGAACTGCAAGAACAACATCAACATCAGACGTTTCTCTTGAAGCAACACAATGGTCTTTGCAGATCTGGGGAGACGATTTATTAGCCAATAATAGGTTAGGTCAAATATATTATTGGGATACATCTGGTGGCGAAAATCAAAGAGCAGTCCTTGTTTCAAGTCTTGGAGGTGCATCTGGTGTTCCAACGCAAAATAGGATGTTGAGCATATCTTTCCCAGATAGACATTTAGTCGTTGCTGGAACAAACAATCTTTCTGATGGTGTTTTTGATCCAATGTTAGTTAGATTTTCAGACCAAGAGGATTTTACTAATTTTACAGTGACAGCATCTAATACTGCAGGTGATCAGAGATTAGAAGTTGGCAATAAAATTGTAGCAATAACACCAACTAAAAACGAGACTTTTATACAAACAGATGAAGCAGCATATGCAATGACTTTTACTGGACCACCATTTACATTTTCATTTAGATTGTTAGGTGTTAATTGTGGTGCTGTTGCTATCAATGGAACTATTAGTGTTGATGGCACTATCTATTGGATTGGTAAAAGTAATTTCTTTGTTTATAATGGCAATATTCAAGAACTTCCTTGTTCTGTTCAACACTTTGTATTTGATAGAATGCAATTAAGATATCAAGATAAAATTCATGTTGGGCATAATAAAAAATTTAATGAGGTTACATGGTTTTATGTAAGCACAGCAAATACTGCAGTTAGTAATCCAGAACCAGACAGCTATGTAACATTTAATTATTCTGAAAATGTTTGGTCTATTGGATCTCTTCAAAGAAATGTTTGGTCTGACGCAACTGGCTTTAGAACAGTTCCTTTTGCTTTTGATAAAGATGCTAAACTTTATAATCATGAAACAGGAACAAGTGATGATGGTTCAGCTATGAATTGCCACATTGAAACATCAGAAGTAGAAATAGATGAAACAGGAAGTAGATTGTTTATGATTGATAAAATCGTGCCAGATACATCTATGACCTCTGACACTAATTTATTTGTTGAATTAAAATCAAGAAAATATCCACAAGCTACAGAGATTACAAAAGGTCCATTCACAGTTACATCATCAACAAGAAAAGTTAGCACCAGAGCCAAAGGCAGGCAGATAGCAATTAAATATTCAAGCACTGGAACTGCTGATGATTGGTCTTTGGGAGATTTTAGAGTCAATGCAAGAGAGGATAGTTCAAGGTGAGCACAATAAGATTGCCAACAGCACCAACATTAATAGCATCATTGCCTGCGTCAGAGTTAGCTTTTTTTAATAAATTTACAGAAATGTTATTATTTAATCAAGCACTGATTGCAGCACTTGAGCAGATTGATATAGAAACAACGAATATGACTCAGACTTCTAATTCTAAAGCAGAAGATGAAGCAACAGCAAAAGGATTTTTCTTTGCCTAATAATTACAAAAATGCAAAAGTAGATTTAACAACAACTAACAATACAACTGTTTATACTTGTCCAACTGCGACTCAAACAATAGTTAAAAGCATACTTGTGAACGATGACAGTGGTAGTGGCTCAACGATAGATGTTACTTTGACAGCTGGATCAGACGTTTTTTCATTGTTCAAAACCAAATCTATTACAGGAAACAATACTGTTGAATTATTAACACAACCAGTTATAATACAGGAAAGTGAGATATTAAAAGTGCAAGCAGCAAATTCAGACAGATTGCATGTTGTTGTAAGTTTTTTAGAGGTAACATAGATGGCTGTTGAGGAATTAGGAGCATTAACAAACATAAGTGATATTGGTGCAGATGGTGTTTATCGCTTTCCTGTTTACCAAACACAAACTAATCAACCAAACCTTTCTCAACAACAGTTGCAAAGTTTATATGGATCTTCTCAGATGCCAGTTTTTCAGTGGATCTCTAAAATCCAAACAGGAGAAAGAACATACGATCCTGCAACAGAAGGTCAACTTTTTGATGAATATGAAGATCTGTATAATTCAGGACAGATCCCTTCAGGATTTAAAACTCCAGGAGAGATAGCCAAAGAGGTTGGTCGAGACATAACACAATCTGCTGTTATAGGTGCAGCAACAGGTGTTGGTAGAGCATTTACAGATCCATATTTAGCAGATACAGGAGCAAAGTTCTCTGAAAAATTATTTGAGGGAGCAAAGTCTGGTCTTGGTTTTGGTGAACTTCCATCAGAGACTATAAGTAAAAATTTTAATATTTCTGATAAACAATTTAATGTTATAAAAAATGAGAATTTATTTTACGATCCAGAGTTAGCTAATTTGAATGCAGCAAAAGCATCAGGCAGAGTAGATGATTTTAATAGATTAAATAGAGTTGTCGATGGAAAACAAATTGTAAAGACTGGCACTGAGACTATTGCTAAAGATGTTAATGTAAATAACAGGAGAAATATAGGAACTGCAGACAATCCTCAATATGCATATAGAAATGAAACTGCAGGTGGTAAGCTAACTGCTAGTAGATCTGATACTCTTGATTATAGTGATTTTGCAGGATCTAACAAAGCAACACCTCCAGGATATTTTGACAGAGTTGGCGATAGATTAACCAGTAAGCAAAATGTTGGTGGTTCTGTTGGTGCTGGTGTTGGTGTATTCTTTACAGACTTATTATTTACAAAAGGTAAAGATCCTGAAAAATCTGCAAAAAAAGCAGTTGGTGCGACTGTTGGCACATATATAGGCAATGCTTTACTTCCAGGATTTGGTGGTGTTATAGGTGGAACGATAGGTGCTGCAGCTGGAGGAAGAGTTATTTGTAATGAACTATCTAGACAAAAGTTAATGACAAGACATCAAGTTGTATTAGATTATAAATTTACCAGAGATTATTTAACACCAACTCATGTAAATGGTTATCACTGCTGGGCAGTTTGGATGGTAAAGCAAATGAGAAAAGGCAGATTTGTTAAATTTTGGAAACATGTTGCTGGTCATCGTGCTAATGAAATATCTTATATTTACAAGAAAAGAAATAAACCAGATTATCTTGGAAAAATATATCGTAAAATATTAGAGCCAACTTGTTATGTGATAGGTTTATTTTGCAAAACAACAGATTGGTCTGTTTTATATAAAAAAAAGGAGATATAAATGGCTTTAGAAGAGATGGGAATAAATGTCCCAGAAGAAGCAAAAGAGAATTTAAAAAATCCATCTGAGTCAATTCAAATAGTTTTGATGTCAAGACTTGCTGAAATGACAAAAGAAGAGTTGGTAATGTTAGATTCTGCGATTACACCTCAAGTGGCAAAAGTTTTAATGAAATTATTACCAGAACTTGAAATGTTAATAAATGCTGTTCAGAAAGAAGGTGGTGATGAAGAAATGCCAGATGAAAAAATGGAAGAAGACATGCCAAAAGAAATGGGTGCTTTAGGTGCAATGTAATGATAATAAGAAGAGCCAATGTTGGCGATATATCAGGAATAATATTTCTGTTACAAATGATGCACGAGGAAACTGTGGTTGATATTCCAAAAATAAATACTGGAAAACTTGTTCACAAAATAAATGAATTGTTGCACACAGGAATAATACTTGTCGCTGTAGATAGTGAAAAAATAATAGGTTCAATATCTGGCCAGAAAAACAAAGATTGGTGGTCTGATGAGGACTACATTGGAGATCTTTGGTATTATGTTATGAAAGATTATAGAAAAAGTGACATTGCTAAAAAAATATTAAATCATTTTGTAAAAATTGTTAAAGAAGTTAAACTACAACTAAGATTAGGACATGTTTTCTCAGGAGATGTCATCCGTAAAGATAAATTTTACGAAAGACAAGGTTTCTTGAGAATTGGTTCTATATATATAGAGGGATAAATGGGTTCACTTTGCACAAATCAACCAATCGTTTTGCCAGACTCATCAAAGGTCGTTCAAGGCACACAGATTCCTGAATGGGTTTCTGCAGCAGGAAAACAAATATTCGAGCAAGCATCGGAATTAGCACAGTCTGAACCAGCACCATTTCCTGCTGCAAGGATTGCAGAATATGGAACAGACGATCAAGGCAATCCAATAAGATTGACTGAGGATGAAAGAGCAGGGATGGACATTTTAAGAGGCAGTCGAGATCGAACACAACAATTTGTAGATAAAGCTGCAAATATAACTGATACTCTTGGTCAAGGATATGATGCTGCAACAAGAGAAGAATTGCTTGGTCCAAGTTTTGATGCAGAGATGGCAGGCAGGTTTCAAGATGTCTTTCAAACAGCAGTCGATCCAGCACTTGAACAATTAGAAAGAGACAGGCAGAATAGACAAATTGGCAATAGGGCAGATGCTGTTCGTGCAGGAGCATTTGGTGGTTCAAGATTAGGTGTAAGAGAAGCATTAACAGATGCAGAGATATCAAGAGCAGGAGCAGATATAAGAAGACAAGCAGGCAGAGAAGCACTTGAATTCGGTGCAGGCAGATTCGATGCTGACAGGGCAGCAAGATTTGGTGCAGAAGATGCATTAAGAGTTGGCTATGAAACAGATGAAGCATCAAGAATAAGGGCAGCACAAGCACAAGCAGATTTAGCACCATTGACTCAAGCATTAGATGAACAACAAGCACTTGGTCTTATAACTGCTGGTGAGGCAAGAAGAAGATTAGACCAAGCAGCACTTGATTTGGGATATGCTGATTTTGTTGAGCAAAGAGAAAGACCTTTCCAAATGTTAAATTTTGCACTTGGTGCATTACAAGGTGTTCCATATGACCAAAGAACAATATCCTTAGAGGAAGGACAACAATTCTTACAACAGCCAAGTATATATGGTCAGACAATAGGTGCTCTAGGAACTGCTGGAAGTTTATATGCTATGGGTAGGAGAGCATAATGGCACCAAGATTATTTGGAACATCAAATACAAATATGAATAATTTAAATCAAGGTGCATTAAGTAATTTGCCATCAAATTTACAGCAAGCATCTTTATTGGCAACTGCTTTAACACCTGCAAGAAAACCTATAGATCCAGCTTTATTGAGTCTTTTATATTTTTCTGAATTAGGCAAGCAAGCATCTCAGCCAGGAGCCACAGCACTTGGTGCAGCAAGCAGTGCAGCAGTAACACCTGCAGCATATTTATTAAAAGATAGACAAGCACAAGCAGATGCTGATAAAACAAGAGCAACATTGACTGCATCACTGGCAGGATCTCTGAAACCAAAGACTGGTGCTCCAAGAGTAGTTAATATGGGACCAGCAATGGATGATGGGGGAAAGCAAAAAACGGATGCTCAAGGAGGTCTTCTCTTTAAATTTAATGTTTATACACCTGATGGCAATGTGGAATCCAGTTATGAAGCACCAAAAACAAGTGGCACAACAGTAAATATCGACAGTGGCAAAAAGATGGATGAAGAATTTGGAAAAAGAACTGTAACAGGTTTATTTTCATTTTTCGATGGTCAAGGAACTGGTCAGAATAAACAGCCAGGAGTAATAGACAAATCATTAAAAGCAAGTCAAGATTTAGGTTTGTTAAATCAAATAAAAAGTCTAATGGATAAGACACAAACTGGTTTTGGTCAATCAACAATAAATACAGGTAAAAAATTATTGAATAGGTTTGGTTTTGATTTTGATTCAAATGCCATAGGTATTGGTGAGAATTTAGAATCATTGAGCAGTGGCATGGTATTGCAAAGTGTATCTCAAATGAAAGGTGCATTGTCAGATAAAGAATTAGCATTTTTAAGCAGTATGCAAGTAAGTCTTGGAAATACAAAAGCAGGAAATTATTTAATATTGCTCTCTGCTGAAAGAGGTATAAAGAAAAACTTAGCATGGAATCAGTTTTTCAAAGATTTTAAAGAAGAAAATAATATAGATCCAGACGCAACATGGAATAGCATGGGCAGTAATTCAAAAGAGAATATAAAATTAGCACAGAAACTGCAAACTAAGTGGCAGGATGAACTTGTTAAAGATCAAAGAAATATTTATCAATTTTTAGTAGATGATAAAAAGCAATTTGTTGAAAAATTAAGAGATCAAGGTGCAGATTTAGATACGATAAGAAATCAAGTAAAAAATAAATATTTCTTTACAAATGATGAAGGCAAGTCTGTTGATGCATTAAAATTTATAAAACCAATATTTGATACAACAATAGGATCTAATTAATGTCAGAATTAAGAGATAAATCTGTTGATGAAATACTTAATTTAATAGAACAAGATGACGACAAGCAATCAGTGGATCTTCCATTTGGTTTAGATAAAGTTGTTGACACTGTTGTGGATACTGCTGTCGGAGCCAAAAAAGCATTTACTGGTGAAGATAAAGAAATAGAATTTGAAAATGCTGGTGAAATAACAGACATAGATATTGGTTTTTTCGAGCAGTTAGCACCAATGCTCAAAATGATGGTATCAAGAACTGACACTGGAAAAGCAGAAATAATAAAAGATACTTATGAAGCAGACGATAGATTTGGTGGTGCATTTGTAGATAAATTTAATAATCCATTAATATTATGGGAAAACAAACCATACTATATAAATAAACCAGGAGCCACAGAAACAGATTTTAGCAATCTTGTAAGTGAGATTCTCAAATTTTATCCTGCAGCAAAGTTTGCATCAACAGCAAAAACAAAAATGGGAACAGCAGGCAAAGGCACAATAGGTTATGGGACAACAGAAGCAGCAAATATTGCAGGCGAGGAACTTGTATCTCCAGACACTTCTGAATCTAAAACTGTGGGAGATAGAGTCAGTGAGGTTGGAGTTAGCACAGCGATAGGTGTTGGTGCTGATTTAGTTGCACCACAAATTGGTAAAGCAGTGGGAGCAGGTCTGAGAGCAGTCACACCTAAAAAATTTGTATCTTCTCTGCCAACAATAACTAAAGATGTTTATGAAACAATAACAAAATCTAAATATCCTCTTACAAAAGGTCAAGCAACCACCAAACCTTTTGAAAAAGGTCAAGGGGATGCTCAAGCACAAGCATCTAAGCAAATAATGGAAGAAGATCGATTAAGGTTTTCTAAAGATGATGGTGGAGAAATCATTACAGGTTTTGATAAAGAACAACTTGAAATGATAAGGAAAGATGCTGACACATTAACAGAGACCATGGGATCTGGCCAAACTGCTGGATTAGAAAAAGATCTTGTCCCACTGGAAAGTGCTGCAGGAATTAAAAATATAGTAACAAAAGCAGCACAAGGTTATAAAAAAAGTGCGCAAAACTTATATGAAAATGCTAATTTAAATGAGTTAATTTTAACACCACAAGGCATAAATAAATTTTCTGAAGATGCTCTTAATTCTGTTAAAGAATTAAATATTGGTGCAACTGAAATGGGAATGTATCCCACTCTTAAAAAGTCTGTTGAGATCTTAAAAAAATTAAATAAACTTTCAGCCAATCCTAATTTTAAACAAAAACCTTTTTCTGTTATGAGAGATTATCAAAAAACTATTAACAGATTAATTAGAGGTGTTGAGAGCAAAGCTCCTGGATCCCCAGAACTTTTAGGCATGAGGGCAATAAAATCTACACTAGATAATTATATAACTAAAGGTGTTGATAATGCTTTTATAGTTGGTGATGAATCAATTATTGAAAACCTGTTAAAAGCAAATAAAGATTACAGATCATACATAGGTTTGACAGGTAAAGATGTTGGCAAAGATGGCTCTGAAAAAGCAGCAAATAATATACTGAAAAAACTTACAAATCCAGGACTTGACGCAGATTCTGTTGTCAACACTTTTTTTGGGCATGCAAGATTTCAACCTGCAGCAGTCATGAATCTTGTTTTAAAAAAGATCCGACAAAATATTCCTAAAGACCAATTTCAAGAAGTCGTTGCTCTGGTAAAAGATGGCATTTTAACAAGAGGATTCAGTGGTGCTGGTAAGTCTGGTGTCACAAGAACTAATATAATTAATAATTACAATCAGACTTTCAAAAGGAACAAGCAATTAATAAATCAATTATTTAGTAAAGATGAGTTAAAAAGAATAGAACAATTTAAGGATAATGTTCTTCCAACTCTTTGGGCAGAGTTAAAAATGAATCCACCTAACACTGCAAATATGTTAATGTTCAGCTTGGCTCGTAAAGGTTTGTTAAGTTATGCTGGAAAAATCCCACTTGTTGGAGAGATGTTAGATCCTCAATCATATAAAGGTATTGGTGAAACAAGATCTGCAGTTGATGCAATATCAGGTTATATGAAAAGAAAGAAAGCACCATTGTTTTCCAATCTTATTCAAGCACCTATAAGAACAGAAGGCTCAGAGCAACCAAGCAATATAAAAGAAATAATAAAAGATGTTGGGATTACAAGAGTTCCAGATACATTGCTTAATAAAATAAATCAAGCAGTGCAATAGTGTGGGGAGTGATACAATATTATATGCCTAGATTATCAGTACAAGAAGTAAAAGCAGAATTAGACACACATGAAGCAGTTTGTTCAGAGAGGTGGAAAGAAACCATATTAAGAATAAAGAGAATAGAACATATAATGATTGGCACTGCAGGAACAACAATCGTGTTACTAATAGGTTTGCTTGTGAGGTAAGATGGATCCATTAACTATAGCTGGTGCCATCGGAGTTGCAACAAAAGCATTCAATACAATTAAACAAGGATTTGCTATTGGTCAAGACATAGACCAAATGGCATCTCAAATTGGTAAATGGATGTCTGCAGTTTCTGATGTTGACCAAGCAGAAAAAGAAGCAAAAAATCCACCATTATTTAAAAAATTAATGTATGCAAGTTCTATTGAACAGCAAGCACTTGAAGCATTTGCAGCAAAAAAGAAACTAGAGCAACAAAGATATGAACTTAAACAATATTTAAGTATGTCTTTTGGTCCACAAGCATGGAATGAATTACTTGCTATGGAAGGAAAAATAAGAAAGGAAAGACAAGAAAATTTTTACAAAAGAAAAGAACAGATGCATAAAATTGTGAATGGGATTGCCATCACAATATTAACCTTAACAATAATTGGTTTTATATTTTTACTTTTATATTTGTACAAAGAGAGAAACTCATGAATTATGAAGACTTCATACATCTAACACTTGGTGTCTGGGGATATTCTTTTTTATTTGGATATTTCAGCTAGTAATAACAGAAACTAAATCTGACCAATCCTCAGACTTCATATTTCCTTTTTTATGCCAGTGTGCCATTTCAACAAAATCTTTTTTACTTGGTCTTAAATAAAGTTTTTGTGCATCTTTACCTTTATACAGTCCCATGTAATCTCTGTTTATCCTTACTAAGACCCAACATTTACCTTTTTCCTCAGAATACTCTTTTAACCAGAAAACTTGATTTTTCTTAAGACCAATTGTAACTCTTGTTTTTGGCCAGTTTGGCAAGTATTTAAGTTCTATCCAACCTGTCTTCCCATTTTTGTTATAATGTATATCTGGCATGCCTTTCATAACTCTGTTCTCCACTCTGTACATTTTTAATTTTAAAGATGTTCTTATTAATACCCAAAATGCTTTTTCACTCATTCACTTTCCTCTTCTAAAAATAAAGATACTGGATCTTTGTTAATGTAATCTGCTAAGTTCTTTTTACTTCGCAGTGCCTTGATTATTTTGGTGTCAATAGTTTTTGGTGTTTCAAAGTCTATATATGTAACACTCTTTTTTGTTCCTATTCTGTGACACCTGTCTTCAGATTGAAGTCTTGTTTCTAAGTTAAAATCATTTGAGTAGTAAATTGCATAACTTGCAGCAGTTAAAGTTAAACCAATACCACCAGACTGAGGTTGTCCAATAAAGTATTTTATAGACGGATCGTTCTGAAATCTATCGACAGCAATGGCTCTCATATCATTGGAAACATCCCCATGGTAAGTAACAGCTTGGTCTCCTAACATGCCCTCTATGGCTCTTAAATCAGCTTTAAATCTTGCCCAAATGATGACTTTATCATTAATATCGGATAAAACGTCTTTTAATGCGTCTAGTCTGGCATTGCTATTTTCAATAGGATTCAGCTTATCTTCTGATGGAAACCAACCACAAATTATCTGTTGCAGTCTTAGCAGTCTTGTTATTGCCTCAGGTGCAGTAAGTGTATCACCTCTGAGTTCTGTTACGAAGTTCTTCTTGATTTGAACATAAAGTTTTTCTTGTGCCTTAGTCATAGGAACAATATGTCTTTGATAAACTTTTGGTGGCAGATCTAAACAATCTTTTTTAAGAACTCTGAATGAGTGGCTCTCAACCTTTTCAGTTAATTCTTCTGTGTTCTGATAAGAGACAATCTGTCTGTTCTCAAATCCTCCCATAACACAATATCTGGCTCTGAATGAATAATAGCTATCATATCCAAGAATTAAAGGATCTAAAAATCTGAATTGACTGTAAACATCTTCTGGACCTTTTGTGATAGGTGTTCCTGTTAAGATCCTTCTGTATTTTGCCTGCTTGCCAAACTTTGTAATTATCTTTGTTCTTTTTGCTCCAGGAGTTTTTATTCTAGAACTTTCATCAACAACTAATAATACATTATTAGCTAACAATATTTTTTCCATATAAAATATTGCTGACTTGCTAACAAATGCCTCAACATTAAATGTAAATATTTTTAGACAATCTTGTGCAGTGTAAACATCATTGAAAGATTTTTCTAATTTATTTTTAGACATGCTTGATTGGTAATACATAGATTTACTAGGACACCAATCTGGCAAGTGAGTTGGCATTTCTGTTGATAGCCAGTTTCTATGAACACCATTAGGTGCAATAACAACCATGCAATCAATAGCACCATTAGCATACAAATATGCAGCACTATCAATAATCACTTTTGTTTTGCCAGTGCCTTGCTCCATAAGTAAAGCAAAGTTCTTTTTATCTCTTGATAAATAAAATGCTCTTTTTTGATGATCAAAAGGTTTGGTCTTAAACATAAAATCATCAGATGATGGAAGATCTTTTTCTTTTTCTTCTTTTATTTTTTGTGCTTCTTTTTTGGCATCAACATATTCAGTTAATATTTCTTGAACATCATCAGACCATTGAGCATCTGGCCAAAACTTGTATATGTAATCAATGTTCGCACCTGTTGGGTCGAACATCATCTCTCTGCCTAACCATTTTTTGAATCCAGGAAGTCCAGACAACTTTTGAAAGTTTTCGTTGCCCAGATCAACCTTTGCTATGCAGTATTTACCAAATGGTGCTTTGGAGATTATCATTATATAATCCCCAATCTTTCAGCACATATTGGACCAATGCCACGATCAATGCTATCGTGCCTTGTTAGATCCCTGCTGCAAACTGCACAGTTGCCAGTTCTTTTTCCATAAGCAATAGCAGACTCAAGAGGACTTTTACAGACCTCTTTGATTTGCTCGATAACTTCAGCAGATGGATTGTTGAATGGTAAGTAATAACCACCAAGAACTTTACCAATATATTCTTTTTGATACTTGATATAAATAGCACCAGCATTTTTAGAAGACTCAGATGCCTTTGAAAAAACTAAATCACCAACACGAACTTTTGGGAACTGAACTTTCTTAGTAACATATTCACGACCATTAGAATATCTTCTTTCAACACCTTCTGTTTTTTCAAGGATAGCTATAATTTTAGAAACATCAAGAGACACCATATTTTTATCTTGTTGTTTTTTCTTTTCTTCCCTTTCTTTTTTATTCTGCTCAATCTTAGTAAGCATAGCAGAAGCAGAAAATAATTGCTTCTCAGAGAGTTGACCTCTGGTATCAAACTGCTTAACTAAACTTGCTGCAAAATCATTCCAGCTAGTAATTTTTCTGAGAGCATTAATTATCTGACTGTGCTCTTTATAAAATCTGTCCTTTTTAGCCATAACACTATTTGGGAATCTTCTGATTTTTTCTTCCCTGATAAACATTGTTGTTTCTATATTCATAATAATTTCCTTTCTCAATGATATATATAGTATCGTTTATTTCTGGCCAAAAGTAAAGTAAAAAAATAACTATTTAAAAGAAAGTTTAAAAAAAGATAATTATATTAATATGTTATAGGAGTTTAATATTGGTAGAAATAATCGTGTTTTAATGGGCATACATGGGAGAAATTAATCTCCCATGTATGATTACACCTAAGATTTTGCGACTAATTTTTCTTTTTCTTGATTAGTCTCATCAAACCTAAAATCCATGTTTTGGTGATATGGATCAAAGTTTGGATTTAAGATCTCGAAAACTTCGCAGACTAATTTCTTAGAATGTTTTGTCGAGTGCATGTCATTCCATTGTGGAATCTGATTATCTATTGTTGTACAATCTCTTGTGTCAATAATAAGATAATGTTTTGTTATCTGAACCAAATAGACTTTGTTTGGTGCCAAATCATCGTTGATATAATTTGCCAGCTTTTTTCTTTTGTCTAATTTAGTGTGCTTATATTTGACATTTAAATTTTTGAATGCTGACATCATATTTTTATTTGTGACACCTGCAGTCGATCTTTTTCTTCGGATCTCTTTTAATGTCCTGTAAGCAAACTCATAATGAGTTCCTGTAAGAACAGCCAGTGCATATGGACCACACCAAGTCTTTCTTATATTGCCCATCCAGTCTGTAATCTGTCTTGGCTTTACTGTAAATTTACTAATCATATATTTTCCTTTCTAAAATTATTTAAATATACCTGTGCTTCTTTTTTAGTTCTGAATATATCCAAAACTTTACCATTAAGAGATACTGCCCATTTATGAGCATTTCCCCAATTTTCAGCTTTATATATTTGATAATTATTCATATAGTTTCCTTTCTCAGTTACCTATAGTATCGCTTATTCTGGCCAGAAAGTAAAGTAAAAAAAGAATTATTTTTATTATTCAATAAAATCAATGACTTATGTAAGTTTACGAACTCTCTCAACATAGATCTTTCTGAATCCTTGTTTTATTATTCCTTTGACTAAATACCAATCACCAATCCTGCCTTCTTCAACTATTGGTATGCCTAATTTTGGATATTTAAACCTATCGATGGTTGATATGATTGGACCAGTATCATCCTCAAAAGTCATGTTCAACCAGAGATTATGTGTATCTACTCTGCGACCACCTCTCTTTGCTAGATTAACTGTTTCATTCATATCTCTCAAGTTCTTTTCTTTTAACTTGCCAAAAAATACATATGTTCCTGGAGTATCTGCTTCGAGATCCTGTATATTAATAATCCTCGTTTTAATGCCATGTTTCTCTGGATTTTTCTTCATATGACCAAACCTCCTTTCACACTCAAATATATCGTCGTATGGTGTTTCTCCCTCGTTTAAAAGACGATCCTGCCTTGGAGTTAGAGGTTGACTGCTTTCTCTTCTGTTCATTATGTCTTCTGCCATTTTTGGTCCAATGCCTTTTATTCCTATCAATCCACCAATAAGTTCTCCATCTTGCACAGACCAATTTATTTCTGATTTAAATCTGTCAAAAGGTTTGTATTTTAATCCTTCATTTACAACTTCTCTTAATAGTCTTATTCCTTGCTCTTCATCCTTAACATTTCTTAAACATGCTGCAGCAAACTCAAGTGGGAACTTGGCTTTCAATACACAACACCAATAACTGACCAAACCATAGGATATAGCATGACTGCGATTAAATGCCCAAGATCCCATTGTATTAATGTTCTTCCAGATCTTCAGTGCTTGGTCTTCATCAATGCCATTTTCCTCAGCACCAACTTTAAATCTTTGCCAATACCTGTCAAAAAACTCTTCACCATAAGATTTTGACATTGCCTTTCTTAATTGAGATACATCTTCCCAACTTAACTTACCAACATCTCTGGCTATGTTCATCACCTGCTCTTGATAAACAACAACACCAAAAGTAACTTTTGTTATTTCTTCTGTCATTGGATGCATATATTCTGTTGGTGCATCTCCAACTCTTCTTTTTATAAATTGAGTTGTGCCACCAGAGTTCAATGGTCCAGGACGAGCAAGAGCAGTAATTGATGCCACATCTTCAAAATTTACAATCTTCATCTGCCTTGTAAGAGACTGAAGTGCATATCCTTCAAACTGAAATATTCCTGCATATTTTTCATCATTTAAAACTTTGAAAGCATCATCATCGTCAAGTTTCCAATTAATTAATTTCTCTCTTTCCCAACCAACTTGATCCAAAACATCTTGCAATATTGATAAAGTTCTCAAACCTAAAGCATCAATTTTAAGAAGATTTAATCTTTCTGCGTCATGCTTATCTATCTGTGCTGCACCATTTTGCATATTTACAGAACAATATTTGTGGACTGGTTCTTCTGTTACAATTATTCCTGCAGCATGAACACCATTGTGACGAGCATGATTTTCCATATGTTCAGCTATTCTCATTTGAGGATATTTTTTTAAAACAGTTCTGCCAATCTCTAAATCATTGAATGTATCCATTATGCACATTGCTGCACGAGCATCACCTGAACTTCTTTCTATGATTGCACCTTTTAAATCATTTACTTCCCATGCTGGCACACCAAGTTCCTTAGCAACTTCTGTTATTGTGCTTTTGGCTTTGTAACGAGAAACAGTTCCTAAATGTGCAACTTTTTCCATTCCATATTTATCTATTAAATATTGTATCACCATTTCTCTTCTGTCATCTTGAAAGTCTATATCTATATCAGGAAGATCTTTGCGAGTGATATCAATAAATCTTTCAAACAATAAATCATACTTTAATGGATCAACATCTGTAATATTTAATAAATAACAAACTAAAGATCCAGCAGAAGATCCTCTTGCTGGTCCAACCAACATATGCTTTTTTGCATAATTAATCATATCAGATATTACATAGAAATAATCTTCAAACTGTTTTTCAGCAATCATGTCAAGTTCTCTTTTCAATCTTGCTTTGTAAACTGGATCTTTTAGATCTATTCCTCTTGGCTTTGCATTTTCCTCACACATTTGTTTTAAAGTCTTTTTTGATTCGTAACTCATCATTTTAGCAGATGGCAGTTCAACATTACACATGTCTGCAATCCTGTGAGTGTTCTCAAATGCTTCATCTGGTATCCAAGGAATCATATCCCTGAGTTCCCAATCATCTAATATATGCATTGGCTTTGTTCTGTCATATCTGTTTCGACCTGTCAAAACTTCATAAACTTTTCTGTCTGTAACTTTTGGGAAAAAATTATCACTTGTTGCAACGACTCTAAAACCTTTTTCTTCTGCCCAGTTTAAAGACTTTTTAGTTGTCATTGGATTTAATTCTATGTAAAGATTTTCTTTGTTAGTTAGTGGTAAAGATCCCCACATAGGATTAGTTCCAGAGAGCATGATTATATTTTTGCTTACGTCAAATAAATCTTCATAACTTAATCTTGGCACATAATAAAATCTTGATGGGTCTGTTGCTTTTGTAACAAGCTGATAAAGTTCTTGGAGACCTTGATTGTTCTTGGCTATAAATCCCATAAGGTTTATTGGCTGTTTACTTCTGTCTGTTGCATCTTCGACAACTGCCAGTTCTACTCCAAAGATAGGTTTCTTCTCTGCCTTTCTACAAGCTGAATCAAAAGCAACATGACCCCAAGTTCCCATATCGCAAATTCCCATAGAGTCCTG
>TARA_R100000654_G_scaffold1879_2_pt1 | contig 19932 bp, 26 predicted proteins | sample TARA_R100000654 | Tara Oceans TARA_R100000654 (sample SAMEA2622473) | marine metagenome | biome: marine biome (ENVO:00000447); feature: surface water layer (ENVO:00002042); material: "saline water (ENVO:00002010), including plankton (ENVO:xxxxxxxx)" | depth 5 m
TTTTATGATATTTATCTGCATAAGGATCATATACAATTTTACCCTTTAATTCTCTCAACGCTTTTTTATTTTGTTTTCTCGCATTTTCGTCATTAATATCAAAAGTAAGAACTCCTCCTGCTTGTGAACCAACCTTTTTATATAATTCTCCTGATGCATTAACTTTAAAGTTAGTAGCTCTAGTTGCTACTTCCACATTATCTGAATAATTTTTTAATTGTTCTAAAAAAATACCTTCTTTAGCTGCTTTAATAAGACCATCTTGTTCATTATCTAATTTAAATTGTTCTAATTTTAATTGTTTAGCAGCACTAAGTTCAATTTTTTCTATTGCTAGTTGTCTTTCATTAGCTAATCTAGTTAATAAATTATCTCTTTCAGCATCAGTTAATTCTTTATTTGCATATATTTTGTTTTGTAATTCTTTACCTTTATTAATTACATCAGCTTTAAGTGCTTCTAATTTATTTTCAATTTCCATTGCTTGTGAGTCTTGTTCTTTTTTAGTTTCTATTGCTGCACCAGCTGATTTTAATCTAATGTCTCTTTTAAATCTATCTTCTAATTCTCTGTCTTTAATCAAATTTTCAACTGGTACTTTTCCCGCTGCAAGTAAATTACCTAAAGTTCCACCACCTCCAGTTTGTATTGCTGCCGCTGGTCCGTATGTTAATAAAAATTTTGTTAATGGATCAAAGCTATCTCTTTCTCCAGCTGCATCAAGTAAAGACTTGCTGTATTGTTTTTGTAAATCTTCTAAAGATTGATTTGGTGCTCTTTTAAATGTAGGAATTGCAAAATTAAAATCATATCCTAATTCTTCTGCTGATCTAGTTCCTTGACCAAAATTACCAAAATTACCAAAACCAAGCTCAGCAGCTTCAACATCTGAAGTTCCAAGTTGATAGTTTTCTCTATCTACAATACCAGTCATAATGCCTTCTCCGACATTACCACCTTTTCTAAACATAGGTCTTTTAAATATTCTGCTCATATTAAGTACCTGGAAAAGCTCTATATAAACCAGCTAATGTAGAACCTAATCCTATTCCAGTTTGTAAAGCTGTTGGAGATGGCTGCATTTGAGTTTGAGTTCCACCAGGATAACCTGCTATTAATGAAGTGATCCCTGAACCCAGAGCCTGTGTAGCCTGAAGTGGTTGCATTAACTGTTGTTGAGCTAATTGTTGGTCAGCTGTTAACTGTGCTTGAGTTACACCTTGATTCTGTGCACCTAAACTAGATAGTGCTCCTATATCTTGACCTAAGAAAGTTTGACCTGCTTGACCTAATCCTATTTGTTGTTGACCTAATCCTGAAAGTGCTTGACCTAATCCTAATTGTTGATTAGCTAAAGCTTGTTGTTGATTAAAGGCTTGTCCAGCTGCTTGTTGTGCTTGACCAAAACCTTGTTGTAATAATTGTGCTTGAAGTGCTGCTCTGTTTTTATCTGAAGCTTGTTGGTACTCTGCTCTTTGTACACCTTCACGTCCACCACCAAAAGCACCTGCATTAACTGCTTGTGCTGCTAATGTTGGTAAACCTTTCGCTGCTTGTTTATCAAATTCTTGTAAAGATGCATCAATTACATCTTTTTGATAAGGAGACATAAATTGTTGGTAAGCTTGAGGTCCAACAAATTGTCCTGCTTGCCCAGCTAATGTACCTGCTTGCCCAGCTGCTTGTTGTGCTTGACTTTGCAAAGCACCAGCTGAAGTTAAAAATGGTTGATAACCACCTATACCTTGTTGAGCTAATTGTTGAGCTTGTTGTTGTAATGGATCAAGTCCTGCTACAAATTGTGATCCGTAAACATTTCCTAAATTTGCTTGTGATAAATTACCGGTTGCTTGTTGTAGTTGAGTTATATACGGTTTTGCTGCCGCTTCTATAAACTCTGGTGGAGCATTTATTACTGTTGATACATCAGCCATTATGCTCTACCTTTTTTTTCTAATTGTTTCATCATGTCATACATACGTTGTGCACCTTTATTAACATTACCCTCACCCATTCCTCTTACAGCATCAGCTGTAAATACAAATTCATTGTTTGCTAACATCGCAGGAATGTCATCTGCCTTTTCTTTTACACCAACTGGAGGAATAAATCCACCTGTTTCTCTAAGATCTAATTCTGTAACTCCTGCAGGGTTTTGATTTAACGGTAGATTCATAACGCCAGCTGCTTTTATAGCATTTTGTTCAGGACTACCTAAAGCATATTTTGCTCTACCGCCTGAATTAAAAAAACTTATAGGTGCTTTTTGTGTAGTAAAGTCTTCAGATTTATTCATAAAGTTTTCAGGAACCATTCCCATATCAATACCATATAAAGAGCTACCAATCTTTGCACTATTTCTAATGGCTGCCGGATCTTTTCCCATAGCTTTTTGTTTTTGAGCAAAATCATAATATTTTTGCATTGCTTCTAATTCATCATTTATTCCAAAAAAACCTTTTTTTGCTCCTGCTTTTTCAAATGCTTCCATATCAAATTCATCTGCAGCTACAGGAGTTCCAAAAATAAGATTAAAAGGATTATATTTTTTTGCAAAATTTAATCCTATTATTCCTTTGTCTATTAAACGATCTTTTGTTGTTTTAGTTTTAGGTGGTTCACTAATTATACTTGGAGGTCCTTCAGGTCCACCTCTATCACCTCTAAGTCCTCCAGATGTACTTGTTCCTGGCGATATATTATCTCCAGCAGCTAAACCTGCTTTAAAAAATCCTATTCTACCACCTTCAGCCATCTGTCCTCTAGCCATATCTTGATTATATTCTGATAAATCTATTTCTACTTGAGCAGCAATAGCTGCATCTTCATCTGCTTCATTAACAAATGTTTTTTGATTTTTATATGCATTAGTTAATTTAGATCTTAATGCATCAACGTTTCTTGTAATTCCTTCAACATCACCTGTCTGTTCTGCTTGACTTAGTATTCCACCTAATAAACTACCGCCAGCCATAACTCCTAAAGTTTTACCTAATGTTTTTTCACCACCAAAAAAATTACTAGCTGCATTAGTTATACCACCTGAAAACATATTACCTAAAAAACCTGCACCAGGCACAGATCCAAATCTACCTGCAGCTGCAAAAGGACCTAGTCCTCCGGCAAACATACCACCACCTATTAATAATGCAGCTTTACCTAAAGGTGATTTAACTATTTTTTTAACACCTTTAACAGCTTTTTTTATAATACTACCTAAACCATATTGTTCTCTTGGCACAACACTCATGATACCACCTCCTGCTGCCATGTTTCTATATGCACCAGACATTCCTCCTCCTCCACCTCTCATTATCATTTGAAGTTGATTACCGGGTATTTGTGCTGCACCTAATCTAGGATCACCAGGATTGCTTTGCATTCCGCCGGGTGCATCTACAGCAGGTCTAGGACCAAACGGAGATATAAAATTATTAACATTTGTACCTATCATACGTGGTTTATCATATCCTAAACCAACATTTATTCCTGGTTGACCATAAAAATCTTGACCACCTCCTGTTACTGGATCTTTAAACGGGTTTTGTCCTACCCCACCTGAATCACTATCACCTAAGGTAGATTGTACTTGATCAATAGATTGATTAATTTGCTGTAATTGTTGTTCAGCTGAAGATATACCTGAGCTTAACCCGTCTATTCTTGGAAAAATAGCTCCTCCTCCTTGCTGATACAATTGACGTTCTATTAATGATCTGTTTACTGCCATAATTTAAATATATTTATACTGTTGAGCAGGCGTAGAATCCTGTAAATATAATACTTTATTTGATTTTTTGACTATCGTCAACAGGTTTTGCGTTCTCTAATAGATCATAAAATCTACCACAATATTGATGATCACCAACATGAGTTATATTATCTAAAGCGTATATATAAATCTCTCCTCCCATATCACCCCATCTTTGACAGAAACCAAAATCTTCTCCAAAATATCGTTTAGTTTCTACATCATGTAATGTATCAAATAAATTAAACATATTATCTTTTTTTTCTTCTTTACCATTTACAATGGTTGGTTGATATATTTCTAATTCTGGATGATGTTTAATCATTTTTTCAATAACCTCTCTTTTAATTAACATACATCCTGTAGGAGCGTGAGTTACTTTAATAACACCATGTTCCATTTTTAATTCATTATCTGCAATTTTTATTGGAAATACATGAGCTGCTTTTAATACATCATCTTTTGTTTTAACTAAATTAGTTTCTTTCATTGTTTTCCACATCTTATCTGTGTCAAATGTTTTCATTGGATATGGACAAGAAATAATATCTTTATCTGCGCCTATCATTTTAAATATAGTATTTGATTCAAAATCTATATCAGAGTCAATAAATAATAAATAATCGTAATGATCTTTGTGATTTAAAAATTCAGCTACACATAGATTTCTACCTTGAGTAACTAATGAAGATTTTAATAATGTAAAGCTAACTAATATACCTTGTTGCATACAATCTTGTTGAAACTTTAAAACAGCTTGAGTGTAATGCATAGATACTTCACTATGACAAGGAGTGCAAACCATTATCTTTGCTTTTGGATTATCTAACATTGCACCTATATTAATAGTTTTAACGTTTGAATTTACCTGTTCTATTTTTTCAGTTTGATAAGTATTAGAATTAACGTTTGTTTCTTTTTTTTCGGAAAACCATATTGGTTCATTATTTTGCATTTATTGCTCCTTTTAAAAACCTTGTCCATGCTTCTCCTTTTACTTCCCAATTATAAAATCTATTTACGTAATTTTGTTGCATTTTTAAATGATCCTGGATGCCTGAATCATGAAGCCTATCTACAGAAGATTCTATAGCTGCAGCAAACTTTTTAGCTAAATCTATATAATCATTAGAATAAGGTACATACATTGGAAACTCTGCACCTGTTTCATAGAGAGCACCAAAATTAGTTGTAATACAATATAAACCCGCTGACATAGATTCTAATAATGATATACAAGATGTTTCTTCCCAAACACTTGGATATACAAATAATCGATAATCTTTTAAATTTTTTTTAATATATTCATTTGGTTTGTAACCAATGTAGTTTACATTAGATAATTGTTTAGCTTGATCATATAAACTTTGATAATGTTTGTCATTAACTTCTGCAAAATCTTTTCCGTATACTTCGCAAGAAGAATAAACATCTAAACTAATTAATGGATTTTTAATTAATTGCATTGCACCTAACAATACAGATAAACCTCTCCAAGGTGTGCAGTGATGTATAATTTTTATTGGGTCACCTTGTTTATATGTAGTAATTACTGGTTCTACATCTTCTATACCATTTTTAATTACAAGACATTTTTTTGTTGGTAACTCAAAACGTTTTGTAAATTGTTCAAAGTTCCAATTAGAATTAAATACATACCAATCATATTTATCGTGATTAGATTTATCTTTAAACCAATTAATTAAATTAGGTTGATCCCATGAATTTTTTTGCCAAAGTATATTTATCTTAGTTGGGTGTAATGAAATTTTTTCTGGAACAGATGTACATATTTCTACTCTATTTAATAAACTAGGTTCTACGTGTTTTTTTAAATATTCGAATTGAAGTTCTGTCCCGCCCCTAGGGTTTTGATTCATCATTATCTTTATTCATTGCTTTCTGTAAAAGATTTAATCCTTTCGGTGACACTACTACTGTAAGATCTTGTGCAATATGTTCTGCTACTGTTTCAGTATTAGGGTCTGCGATATCAGCATCTTTCTCTGCTTCATCTTTATATACTTTATTTGTTTGAGTGTTTCTTATTACTACTGTTGTAGTACAATTAATTTTTAATATATCATCCATTTTGTTGTGACCTATCTATTAAAGCATAACTTATCAGGCCTTGTATCTTATTACTTCCTGTAGCTGCTTGCACAGTTATAGCATCTCCTGCTTCTAAATTCAAGCCTTGAGGAGAAGCATTTATTTGAGACTTAGCTGCCACATCATCTCTAAAAAATTCATACTCAGTACTAGAATCTGATGAGTCAACAAAATTCATGTTTACTATAATAGCTGATGATGCATCATTATTTGCACAATAAATACTTTTAACTATAATTGCAGCATCAGTAGGACAAGTAAGAGCCGTAGTTTTGCTTGCATCAGATTGTTTAAAACCTTGATTTTTATATTGTATTGTCATGATATAAAGTAATTAAACACATTTTGTTCTTCTTTCAAGTCTTCTTGAAAAGAAAAATTAAGTTGATTTTGTAAAGTAACTAAAGACTCTAGTATATGTCTTTGATTTTCTACATCATATTCTTGTTTAGGTTCAGGTATATATGCAGTTATTTTAGCCACTATCTTCTACCGTCTGGTTTTGCATCTAGTCTTAATGTACCATAACGCCATGTTTCACCCACAGCATCACATTCTATTTTAAGTGCTACTAATCTTCCTCTAGCTCTAGTGTCAACTTTATCAGTTGATGATGTAATTGTAAAAGGACCTAAAGATGAACTTGATGCAGTATTATTTGGATAATCATTTAACAACAATGTAACTTTTGAATTACCTGTTAAAATTTTAAAATCAGGTATAAATCTTTTTACAGACATAAAAAATTCTCCATCACCTCTAAAATCTACTGTACCAGTAGATGTTCCCATCATTCCTTTTCTAGCTGAAATATCAAAATCTCCTGATTGTATGAAAGCATTAATAGATGTTGTAACTCCTGCTTTTATTTGATCGGTTCCAGTTTCTTGAGCGTAGTAAGTTGATGCTCCAAAAGTATTTGTAATTCCTTGTATGTCAAAATTAGGTGTAGCTGTTTTAATATATTCTGTTGCATGAGGTAATTGAAATACACCTTGATCAGCATATGAAGTTCTTGCTAAAGAAGAAGTTGTCCAAACATTTTCTCCATAATTAAAAACTACACATCTATTAACTTGTTCGGAACCTGATGCAGGATAGAACCAATTAATTTCATTATATAAACTATTGTGTTCACAATATACAAGTTGACTAGAATTGTAATTTATACCTAAATTATTTCCTCCTGTTGTAAATACAAAATCTTCAACAAGACATCCTAAGGCTTTAACTGTACCATCAAACATAAAAAATCCACCTTCACCTGACATCCAATACACAACACCATTAGAATAACTTAATGCATTCTGACCAATCAATCCGCAGTTTGTACCTACTTGTCTAACACTAAATGTAAATGGAGGACCAACAAATTGAATAACATAAGCAGAGCTATCAGTTAAAACTAAAGTATAGTCTTTACCTGAAACAGCTCCCATAATTTCATTACCTTTATCAACTCTAAAAGTTCCTGCTGTGTTTGTTGCTGTTGGAGTATATGTATTAAAATCTTCTTGATTAGAAAATCTTATAAACATTGGATCTTGAGTTGTTGGATCTCCGATAGTAGTTTCAGTTCCAAAATGAAATACATGTCTGTCTCTATCAGAAACTTGTGTTAGTCTTGATGCAGTTGGTGCACCAGTCATGACTGTTGCTCTATTATCTCTTGGAGATGATACTCCTGCATTCCAAGTAAAAGTTTTACCATTATGAATTGTTGCAATTAGTATTTGACCAAAATTATCTAAAGACCATAAACCTGGATCTAGAAATACATTACTAGTAGAACTAGCAGTTCCCCATGTACCTGTACTCCAAGTAGATGCTCCCCAACCAAAACCTGCACTTTGAAATGTTGGACCAACTAATTCATATGGATCAATACTTGCAGATCCTGTACCTGTGGAACTACCTCCTGAGTTTGTAGGCATGGTAATTTCAAAAGTGCTTGAAGTTTTATTTTTAACTTCAAAAGTATTATCTTGAAAAGCTGCTGTTGTATAACCTGAACCTGTTGGAACTGTAACTGATGAAAAAGTTACATATCTTCCATTTAATAAACCATGTGCTGATTTATTAACTGTAACAGTAGGAGAACCAGATACTGAAGTAAATGTAGCTCCAGTAATAGCTGTAGCTAATGGACTAATATCGTAAAATCGTTCTTCATGATATAAGAATAAACCTTGAGATGTTCCTATGGCCGCATATTTCTCTCCTGCTATGGATGTAAAAGTATGTTGTGCTCTTGCTACTCCAGGTAATGTATTATTATTTGTAGTAAGCTGTGACCAACCACCTATTTTTTCAGGTAATCCATATCTAAACCTAACAAAATCACCATCAACCCATTGTGATTCTGCTCCAGATTCTGTTACTTGTTTATTAAAACCAGGCTTGAAATTTAATTTTTGTAGCATATTATGCGTTATATAATATTTTTAAAGATAATGAAAGTAACATAATAATGGATCATTTAGAAGCAATTGTCGAGATAAAAAAAGTAATATCAGATGAATTTATAGATAAAATTATCCCTTTAACAGATATAAAAGCTAAAAAAAATTTAGAAGTTACAGTAGGTTTAGATGAAGAAGTTAGAAATGTAAAAGGTTATCATTTAAATTTTAATACTCCTACAAATATTTTTTATTGGAATCTTATAAAAACAGAAATAGAAAGACTTTATTTTTATTACAAAGCAAAATTTCCTAAAATGGATAGTAATAAAATTAATCAAATAGATCTTTTAAAATACACAGTTGGTGGTAAGTATGAAAATCATATTGATCATTTTAGCACTACAACAAGATCGCTAAGTGTTATTATGAATTTAAATGATAGTTATAAAGGTGGAGACTTAATATTTACAGATCAAAAAGATAATGAAATTAAAAGGTTAAAATTAGATAAAGGTTCAGTTGTATTTTTTCCAAGTAATTTTATGTATCCTCATGGTATTCAACCTATTACGAAAGGAACAAGGTATAGTATAGTTGCATGGCTGCAGTAAATTATAAATTAATAAAAAACTTTTTTTTAAAAAAAGAATTGCAAGTAATTCAAAAGTATTGTTATAACAAATTAGATTTAAATAAAGACTACATAATAGATCCACAATCTTTTTCACCTTCTTGGTATAATGATCCATTAATGATGAGTCTGTTGGATAATAAATTACCTTTAGTTGAAAAAGAATCTAATTTAAAATTGTTTCCTACTTTTACGTATTGGAGATATTATGTATTAGGTGCAGATTTAAAACAACATATGGATAGACCTTCTTGTGAAATAAGTGTTACGGTGTGTATAAAAAAATATGATAATTGGCCTTTAATAATTGAAGGAGAAAAAATAGAATTAGAAGAAGGAGAAGGTTTATTATATGCTGGTTGTGAACAAAAACATGGGCGTCCTGGTATTTATAAAGGTGAAGGAATGGCGCAAGTATTCTTTCATTATGTAAATCAAAATGGTCCTTATACAAATCATGCTTACGATAATTTTTTAAAAAATACAGGGAGACAAATATGAAAATAAAAAAAAATACAAAAACAGTTGAAAGAACACATAAGATAGAAAATTTTATAGGTGTATATGATAATTACATTTTACCCGAAGAATGTGATAGAGCTATAAAAATGTTTGATAACCAACACAAATTTAATAAAACTTTAGATAGACTAAAGTTTGAAAACTCTGGTGCATTAGTAAAAAAAGATAATCAATTTTTTGCAAATAAAGATAATATGGATGTGTGGTGGGAACAGTATAAATCTATGATAGCTAATTATGATATGGCTTTTAAACATTATTCAGATACTACAGGAGCAATGGATAGTTTTAATATGGATTATTATTATACTGATTTAAAAATACAAAAAACTTTACCCACTGAAGGGTATCATGTTTGGCATGTAGAACACGGCCTTCAAATAAATGCCGCCAATGACAGAGCTTTTGTTTTTACTATCTATTTAAACGATGTCAAAGAAGGAGGAGAAACAGAATTTTTACATTTTTCAAAAAGAGTAAAACCAAAAAAAGGTAGAATAGTCATATGGCCTGCAAGTTTTCCTTATGTGCATAGAGGTAATCCACCGATATCTGGTGAAAAATATATCTTAACTTCTTGGATGAAACTTAAACCATGATAAGTTCTATTAAAAGTTTTAAAACAAACACTATTAATAATTCCATATCAATAACTTATCCTAAAACGGTAAATATAATTTTTGGTAATTATCCATACCCTGAAATAATTCACAATTTTATAATAGCTATAAAATCTAATTTAGATCCTAAAATGGAAAACTATAGTAATGTAAAAGGTGGAATGACAGATTGGCATTATTTTTTAGATAAACCTGAATTTAATAATTTTATAACTTATTTAATTAATAAATATCAAACTACTCAACCTGATTTGTTCGAGTATTTTTTAGAAAAAAAATATATTAGAGATGCTTGGGGAAATGAAATAAAACCAGGAGATAGTTTAGATTATCATAAACATACTTGTTGTCATGGTATTTTATATTTAACAAAAGGATGTGATTTAATATTACCTGAATTAAATTTAAAAATAACTCCTAAACCAGGAGATTATTATATATTCCCTCCAGAAATATTACATGGATTTGATACTTATGAAGGAGAGAATAATAGATATAGTTTAATATTTAATATTGACTTAAGATTAGATAATTTATTTGATTTTAAAAAAAAATATCTTAAGAAGAATAAGAAGTAGGTCTTGCACCTAATCTAGCAATTTTTTCAGCTTCAGTTTCATTTTCTATATCATCACTATCCCAACTAGCTTGTAATTGAGATAAATGAGCTACATCCCATCTAGAAGAAAATTGACTTATATCTCCTAAATTTGCATCTGCATAAGTTGTGTGTTGAGTTTCGTCTCTGTACTCTACTTCATCAGTAGGTGTAGATGTTCCATATTGAATAGCCCAGATATTTGAAAATTTAGAATCAGACCAAAAAGACTCGTCATCAATAATATAACCTATTCCTCCATTTGCTCCTTCTGCAAAATTTTTAATTATACATCTGTCGTCAAATATTATTGTCCAATTTCCTTGTGCTGCCATTTTTCTCCTAGGTTTTTATAATATAAATTAATGTTAAATAAGGTTGTAAAATAGATGGGTTAACTGCGCTACCACTAAAGCTACTTGAACTTGAACTAGAGGCATTACCACTACCACTAAAGTTTGCACTCATATTGTGAGAGTGTGAACCACCTGAACCTGTGTTACTTGTACCATAATTTGATTGAGGACCATACTGTCTGTTTATTACGTATCGAGCTCCTCCACCTTGTCCTTGGTTAGTAAGCTCTGGAAAACTGTGTGAGTGAGAAGCTAACTGTGGAGTTGATAAACTTGCGTTACCTGTTGAACCTCCAACGTTACCTGTAACGTTTATGTTTGTATTTGTATTAGTAGTTACGTTACCAGCAGCGGTTACTGGAGTAGTATTTGCTCCACCAGTAGATGCTAAAGCTTTACTCCCAGATTTACCTACAACAACTTCGTCTTGTAAGTCAGGTAAATTAAAAGTAGATGATCCATTACCTGAACCATAAGTTGTACCTATGACTGCAAATAAAGCTGAATAAGTTGATCTTGAAACTGCTGAACCGTCACATTCTAAAAAACCTGTTGCAACTGTTGAATTTGTCCAAGGAACTACTGTTCCTGTTGGGATGCCACCTACAAGAAGAGCTCCTCCATTAATTACTTCTGTTCCGCCTGAGTATAGTGCCATTATAAATCTCCTTTTACCTTATCTAGTTTAATTTTAAATTTATCGCCAGATATATTATTAATCATGAATATATCATTTTCACCTTCTTGTAAAGTCCAATTTCCTTTAGTTCCATCTACCATATTACCTTTTTCTTTAAACTTATTAGTAAGATGTAAGTCACCTGTATATATGTCTCTAAATACATTACTAGATGCTCCTAAGTCATATGTGTCATTAGCTCCAGGTAAAATGTGACCTGAAACTCTTAAAGCGCCTGTTGAACTCAATGCTTCTAAAACATTAGTTCCATCAGAATATAATATTTTTTTACCTTTATCAGCTGTGCCCCAAGTAACACCTGTTCCAGAACTTGTTTTAAAAGTTACAGTATGCGCTCCTGTTGTTGCATTTTCTATAATATAAGTTTTTTCAATAGAATCAGGAATTACTACATTAACATTTCCTGATATAGTTCCTGTTAATTTTAATACTTGGTTTTTACCATTTGATACTGAACTACCAGAAAAGGCTAGTGTTGCACCTGAGGTAATTCCAACAGCTTCGTAACCACCAATTGCTTGTTCTAAAACTAAAAGGTTAGTATTAGTTATTTGTCCCCAAGTTCCTGAATTTTCTCCAGTTGCTTGTATTGTAAGTTTTAAACTATTTGATGTTGAACTTGGCATATTTTAATTCCTTAATATTTAATTTTATTCTATTTTTACCTAAAATCAAGCTACTTCTTTCCAACCTGGAGGATCAACAGGAGCACCGTCTGTATTAACTTCACTCCATAATGTAAATTTAAAATCACTTCCTTGAGCCATAGTCATAGACATTCCTGTTACTATTGCTAATGAATCTGGTGCTGATGCAGTTCCTTCTTGCATAGTCATTGCTTGACCAGTTACATCTACCAAAGTATTAGCATCTAAAACAGCTGTACCAAGAGCTGCTGTCATTGCAATACCTGTTTCAGTAACAATAGCATCTCCAGTAACTGTTGCAGCATTTTCTTGCATAGTCATTGCTTGACCAGTAACTGAAACATCTACATTAATAATAGAAACAGCACTTCCTAAGTTTATGTTAAATCCAATTCCTGTTACATCTGTTGTAACATCAGTGAACGCTTGAACAGTACCTTGAGCTATAGGTAATGAAAAACCAGTAGCTGCAGCATTAGAATCTCCAGGAGATAACACATTGTTTTCTTGAATTGTTAATGATAATCCTGTTAACGGAACAAGACCATCCCCGGTAACTTGTGCAATACTACCAAGTGACATGGGAAGAGGAAATGTTCCTACAATTCCACCAACTGTAGCTTCTACCTCAACAGGAATATTAAATGTAGAAGGACTTAATGTAGCAAATGGTGCTTGAGCAAAAGTTGTTAATGTGTCTTGTGTGAGATTAGTTACATTAGTTGTTAAATCAAAACCTGTTACAGATACATTAGCATCAGCAGATGGTTCAGTTGTAGTTCCTAAAGCACTAGTTAAAGTTTGACCTGTTACGCCTACAAAAGCTCCTGCATCAGAAACAAGAGTACCTATTGTGCCAACCATTGGTTGACCTGATACAGATACGTTAGCGTTTCCTTTAACTACGCTAAGAGAACTTTCTTGTAATGTTAATGCAATACCAGATGGATATGCAATTACATCTGAAACGTCTGCACTAAAAGGTGCTTCTGAATATGCGGTAATTCCAAAAGCCATGGAACTACATCTCTTCTAATTTAAATCTGTATTTTTTACCTGATTTGTTATTTAAAATAAATAAACTTTCTTCACCCTCTTGAATAGTCCAATTACCTTTTGTACCATCAACTGCGTTACCTTCTGATTTTGCTTCATTAGTTAAATGTAAGTCTCCAGTATAAATATCTCTCCAAACATTACCTGATGCACCTAAGTCATAAGTATCATTTGCTCCTGGAACTACAGCACCAGTCACAGTCAATGTAGAACCATCAAAAGTTAAATTAGCTTCTCCATTTAAACTATCTGAATCTGAATAAGTTGCTATTCTATTATTTGCTCCGTTTGCAGTAGACGTAATTGCTGCTGCTGCGATAGTTTGAAAAGATGGTACTGCTCCAGCTCCCGCTGAAGTTAAAACTTGTCCTGAGTTTCCTGTTGCTACTGCAACTGGATTTCCACTCGTGTCATAACTAATAAGATTCCCATCTGTACCTGAAGCCATTTTGGCTAGTGTAACTGCATCGTTATTTATTTTTGCAGTTGTAACTGCGCTGTCATTTATCTTAGCTGTCTCAACTGCACTTGCAGCAATCTGAGCTGTGTCTATAGCATTGTCGGCCATTAAAGCGTTCGTAATTTGATCATTTGCAATGTGAGCTGTGTCTATTGAACCGTCAACGTATTGATTACTATCAATACTATTCGCTGCCATTTTAGCAAGCGTCACATTAGAATCAGCTATTTTAGCTGTTGTAACATTTGAATCTACAATAGAAGCGGTGACTACAGCGTTTGACGCAAGTTGGTCTGCACCTACTGCATCGTCTGCAATCTTAGCTTGAGTAACATTATCATCTACTATAGATGCCGTAACAACAGCATTAGATGCTAATTGATCTGCACCTACTGCATCGTCTGCAATCTTAGCTTGAGTTACTGCATCGTTTTGAATTTCTGCTGTAGCTACTCCTGAATCTTTAATTGTTATTGCGCCAGAACTAGCGGCAAAGTTATCTGAACTAAATGATGCAGCACCTTTAGCAGATGTAGAAGCATCAGCTAAATTAAGTGTAACATCACCTGATGTACCACCACCTGATAAATTTGTACCTGCTGTAACTGAAGTAATATCTCCAGTTGGTACTGTTGCAACTTGTGTATCTACGTATGCTTTAATTGATTGCTGTGTTGCTAAGTGACTAGCACTGTCAGATGACATGTTATCTTCATCTTTAATTGAAGTTCCACTTATTGTGTCATTTAAAACTGGACTTGTTAAAGTTTTATTTGTCAGTGTAGCAGTTGAAGTTGCTGAAACTAGTTTTGAGTTACCACCACTACTTGGTAATGTTAAAGTGTTAGTTGCAGATTCTGAATGTGGTGCACCAATAAGTGTCTGTGCGTGAGCATTACTAGACTCACAATAAAATTTAATCTGTGATACAGCACCGCCATCATTTTTAAGATCAATAAGACCACCTTCAATAAATAAATCATGTGGTAAAGTTACATGATTATTTGCGTCTTCAATAACTGCTTTGCTAGCTGGTAGTGTACAGAATACATCTTTAGTGCCTGAAGGCAAACTTACTGCAGAGTCACTATTAGATGAAGATATAATAGTAGTTCTAGCTAAAGCTCCGGCTGATACTGTACCTAGTCCTACTTCAAATGCACCATTTTGAGCTACGATTGCATAGTAAGTAGTATTACCATTTCCAATCGCTGATGAAAATGTTTCAAAACCTGTTACTGCCCCTGCAAGAGAAAGTGTACCCGTACCTGTAGTGGTAGAGGTTTCTTTAACTCTATCATTTACGACTAATGCCATTTAATTCTCCTTAACCAGATATTCTTAATATAGCTGCCGATGTCGTTGCTGCTGGAAACTGAATCGTAAAAGTTCCTGATGTAGCTGTTTTATCACTTCCAAAATCTAAAATTGCAACAGCTGCATTAGTTGTAGCAGATGAAGTATTATAGATTAAAGCTCCTCTAGCTGTCAACGTTACACCTGTGAAAGATAGATCAGCGAAGTCAACGAATGCAACACCTTTACCTGTACCGGTTCCGATGTTTGTACTTTGACCCGTTAATGCACTACCACCCGCTGTATACTGACCAGTGTTAGATACCTCAGTGTTAGATCCACCTCCTGGGTTAGTAGCGTACGCAGTTGTTGTTGAGTTTAGAGTTGCTGAAGAAGAGTAAAGAGCTAATTTAAAAACATCACCTCCAGATGATTTAAAATTTGCATCACCTTCTAGTAATTGTTTTTTAAAAGCATTTGCAATCGCTTGTGTTATAGCCATAGTTTTCTCCTTAGTTATTTTCCGCCGACTCGAGGAACACCTGATTGATATTCATCTCGTCGTCTTCTTCCCATTTGTTCTATTGAGAAGCCTTCTAATACTTGTTTATACTTTCCTTCGTATAATTGCAAGAGATCATTTGGCCCCTTTAAAAAAGAAAATGCTTCAACTAAGCATGCATACAATAAACCATTGGGAAAATTTTGACTTATGTATGTTTGAGTATTTGTAGCAGATAAACCTGGATCTTTCAAGATATAGTTTAACTGAATTGTGTAAGTAGCATTTGGCGTAGGTGCTACTACTATTTTTTCTGCATCCCACATACCATAATATTTAGGTACTCCTGTAGCTCCAGTAGGATTAAATTCTGACATAAAACTAGTATCTCTAAACTCTAAAAATTCTCTATTATCTGAAGCACCTACGCCATCAGAATCTACTATTTGAGCTGATCTAACAATTAACAAACCTGCTGGTCTAGCAATAAATCTATCATTAGTAATTAAATTAGCTGTTGCATATCTTCTGTTGGTATCTGAATCTACATCTCTGTAAATTCTAAATTCAGCATCATTAATAATTCCATCAATAATAGTAGATGTTAAAACATTTGAATCTACTTCTGTATAATCTCTAATTTTTTGTATTAATTCTGAATATGTCATTATGTTGTTACCGTTACTGTTCCTAGATTAATATGTGCTTCTCTTCTAGAGTTAGCTATACTTCCATCTTCAGGTACCATACTATTTGGATTTGTACTAAAAGAAAATGGTGCTGGCAAGGTTAAATCTACAGCTATTCCACCACCTCCACCAGAAGCAAGTGTAAAAGTTTGTGGTCTTGCATTTCTTAAACCTTGTGAATCTGCAGTAGTTGGTTTTGGATCTAGTTGTGGATGTTTTGGTTCAAATTCTGATGTATGTACACGTGCACCATTCCATTCAATAACCATTTCGGAATATGGAAATGCTTGACCAGAACGATCAGATATAAATTGTGCATATTTTCCTCTAGATAAATTAGACATTTGGATAATAATTTTTTGGGGTTATAAAAGAACTTGAAGATGAACCATCTTCTTCTAATGCTCTTTTTAATTCATCTTCATATAATAATTTCATTTGTTGTGTAAGTTCTGGTTTTATTTTTTGAGAAAGATAATAAGCTAAACCTGCACACATACATGGTATAAATCTATAAGGTACGTCAGCTTCATTAGTGTAAGCTCCTGCATCTTGAATTCTTTTTACAAAATAAAAATTAAGTTTATTTCCAGCTTCAGAAGCACCTGGAGTTAAATACAAAGTAATAGTTACTTTATCTATAAATCTTTGTACAAAATATTGTGTAGGAGTTCCTGTATTTGTTTTGTTAGAAAGACCTTGATATGCAGATCTATTTATTTTTGTTAATGGAAAATCTGTTGCGTCACTATTTCTATAAACTGCTTCTAATACATCATCAACACCATATACTGCTGTTGCATCTGAAGTTCCATCAGACGTTGATCTAAACATTGTATAAACAGATTGGCCATTAACTAATGTGATATCATTATTACCGACTTCCCAAAAATGCAAACCTCTGTTTGCCCATTCTTGAAACATAATATTTAAAGAACGTCTTGCAGATTTTATATCATTACCTGAATAATCAAATCTACCTAAACGTTCGTATGCTTCAGTGATTATATCATCAATAGCAAAATTTTTTTCAAATACTGTAGTTCCTGAAGTTGCCATTAAGCTCCTGTTATAGTTACTGTAATACTTCCACCTGCTCCTGCTAAATTATAAACAATACCATTTTCAAATTTAATACCTGAACCAGGAACATAAACTTCTAATCCTTCAGTGCCATATTTATAAGTAGCTATTGCTGTTCCTGGTGATGAAGCATCTGCTGAATCATAAAAAATAATTGTAGATGATGCTATACCTAATCCTTGAATAGAAGTAATTCTAGCTCTTCCTGCTCTTGCAAGAGTATTTGATCCTACTGTTGTCATATTTATTGTCTTCTGATCTGAATCCATTTTATATCCTTACTTATCTATTAATAAAGTAGCTTCAACATTTGCACCAATTGCAGATACTGTCATTCCACCTGCAAATAAAATTCCATCTTCAGGCATGTTAAAAGAAAAAACATCACCTGCTGGACAACTTGTTAAAAATTGTGTTACTGAACTACCATCTTGTAAAGTTATAGATTGTGTATCAGTAGCATGATCATTTTCTAAAATAATTCCTCTTAGTCTTGTTCTTCCACTAAATACAGAACCTGTTGCGGTAACTCTTACTGCTTTAATATCTGATTTCATATTTTTCTCCTTAAATATTCATGTGGGGCCGAAGCCCCACATTAATTATTTATTATAAATCTGCTGCGTCTTGAACAGAATTATTTTGTAAATACATAACAGTAACTGTAGCTGCACCAGTTGTACCATCTCCATTAGCACCTGTAAAATCAGCAAGAACTTGTATGTCAGTTGTACCAACATTAGTTGCTTCTGTATCTAAAGTACCGTGAGTAGTTGCTAAAGCTTTAACGCTCTGCGTAGCTATGAATGCATCTGCATCTGCTACTGTTCCTACTGAAACAGTTGCTGCACCACCATCATTATTCACAGTTGTTACATTAAGTATAACATCAACTATTTGTGAGTTTGCTGGAATTACTGCACATACTTGATTAAGATGTGAAGCTCCAATGATGTCAACTTTCACTGATTGAGCCATTACAACTTGTCCAACATTAGCAATGTTAGTTCCAAGTGTTGTACCTGTTGTATTTGAAATCGTTCCCGCTCTTACCGGTCCCGAAAATGTAGTATTTGCCATAATTATATCCTCCTAGTTTACGAACATAGTCTCTAGGCCGTCGACTATACGCGTCTATGTTCTAATTAATTGTATAGTAAGTTTTTTATATACTAGTTTTAAGTAGAGTGCAAGAAGTCCTACAGTGCGGAGTGGAATTTTTCCAACGATGTAGCTTTTTACTAAGTAGCTACTGAAACTTCAGGAGCAGAACTTTCAATTATGTTCTGTCTGTGGGCGACTTTAGCTTCTTCAAGCTTAATATCTGTGATGATTTTTTTGACCTTATCGTCAATTCTAACCATCTCAAGAGTATATCTACCGTTAGACAGATGCTCCTGTTCCCACTTCAACTCCAAGGACCTTTTTTGTTTGTATAGGTCTTGTATCATCTATAACCTCCTCATAGGTTATTCTGTGTTTATCAGAGGCAAATACATTAGCTCCGATATATTCCCATTTTATAACATTTTCTCCTAGTTTGTCAACTATGGCTTGTTCAAGGGAAACTGCGTTATCTTCTGATAACACTTCAAATCTTGCGTAGTGATCGTAGGCATTTATTGTGATTGTAAATTTTTTCATGGATTTGTTATTTTACTTTCTAAATGAGGCGGAACTATGTCCGCCTCAAATATTCTAATTAGTGATTAAACACCTTCAACACCGAAGATACCTCTATAGTCAGAACAGCCGAAACTGTATCTTTCTCTAGCTTTGTATCTTACGTTACCAGTATCAAAGTCACCTTCCATAGCCGTTTTAATCGGCGCTCTGTCAAAGTACTTCATACCATTTGGTACGTCAGTAATGATGTAAAACGAATCTGGGTCAGTTAAGAAATTGTTCACTCTATAACCTTGAGGAACCATTCCCATTGACGCGATAGCGTTAATGTCATTATCTGCAGTTCCAGTTCTACCTTGAGACTTCATAAGTCTTTCAGCAGTAAACTGGTTTTCACTAGGTACAATCATTTTAACACCTCTTGCAGCAATTTTCAGACCTCTTTCGTCTGTCATTGCATTGATGTCAATCAAAGATTGCTCTAATGATGTTTCGTTTAAGTCAGCTTGTACTGCTAAAGTATTAGCTACCGTCCCTGCAATTGTAGGGTGAGCTGTGTTAAATAAACTAACACCGTCACCTGTATTGAAGTTATTGTTAGATGGTAAACCTTGAATTAAAGGCACCACTGACTTAACTTGTTTAGTGTTCGCCATAGATCTAGCAAGTGCTTTTGTATATCTAGACGCAAGTCTGTCATACAGATTATCCTCGATCGCTTCTTCAGTAATCGCGAATGCAAGTGCAACAGTCTCGTGAGTGTATCTAGCAGTAAAAGTCTCTTGAGCATTGTCAAAAGCTACGCCAGAACCCTCAGGTTTAACTGAAGCCTTTGCGAAACCTGATAACATAACTTCTTCTTCAAACGCTCTGTCTGA
>TARA_R100000654_G_scaffold20636_1_pt1 | contig 19853 bp, 13 predicted proteins | sample TARA_R100000654 | Tara Oceans TARA_R100000654 (sample SAMEA2622473) | marine metagenome | biome: marine biome (ENVO:00000447); feature: surface water layer (ENVO:00002042); material: "saline water (ENVO:00002010), including plankton (ENVO:xxxxxxxx)" | depth 5 m
TCCAATATACATTGGTATAAATCAAACTAAACCAGGAAGAGTACCATTTCAGTTTAAAGGTGATAGTAATCTTTATGGTTGTAAGTTACCTGTAGAGGGCAGGGTATTTTCTGATAGAAATACAAGATCTACCTCTTTAGTTGATCTTATGAAAGCATTTCAAGTTGGTTATAATATGGTTAATAATCAAATAGCTGATATACTTGTTGATGAACTTGGCACTGTAATTATGTTTGATCAAAATGCATTACCACGTCATTCAATGGGTGAAGACTGGGGTAAAAATAATATGGCTAAAGCATATGTAGCTATGAAGGATTTTGGTATGCTACCATTAGATACTTCTATTACAAATACAGAAAATGCTACAAACTTTAATCATTATCAGACATTAAACATGGAGCAGACAAATAGATTAATGTCTAGAATACAATTAGCAAATTATTTTAAAGGTCAAGCATTTGAAGCTATTGGTATAAATCCTCAAAGATTAGGTCAAGAAATTTCAAGACAAACAGCAACTGGTGTACAACAAGCTGTACAATCTTCTTTTGCACAAACAGAAATGTATTTTATACAGCACTCAGATAACCTTATGCCTAGGGTGCATCAAATGAGAACTGATCTTTCACAATACTATCATAGTAATACACCTAGTGTAAGATTAAATTATATATCAAGTGAAGCAGAAAAAGTTAATTTTCAGATAAATGGAACTGAGTTATTGATGAGAGATTTCAATATTTTTTGTACTACTAAAACAAATCATAGAGCAATATTAGATCAATTAAAACAATTAGCTATACAAAATAATACAAGTGGTGCTAGTATATTTGATTTAGGTAGTGTTATAAAAGCTGAGTCTATTGCTGAAGTTACAGATATATTAAAAGATTCTGAAAAGAAATCAAAAGAAGAAAGACAGGCTCAATTGAAACAACAACAAGAAATGCAACAGCAACAATTACAAGCACAAGCTCAAGAAAAAGCAGCTGAACGTGAGTTTAAGAAAGCTGAAAATGAGGCTGAGCGTAAAAAAGATATTACTGTTGCAGAAATAAGATCTGCTAGTTATGGATCACAAGCAGATATTAATCAAAATATGCAGAGTGATTTTCAAGATGCTATGGAAAATATACGTAAAAGAGATGAGTATAGAGAGCAAATGAACTTTAAAAGAGAAGAATCTGCTGTAAGAAATTCAAATGATCAAGCTAAGATGGGAATAGATAGAGAAAAACTTGCAACTCAAAGGGAAATAGCTAATAAAAATTTAGAAATTGCACGTGAAAATAAAAACAAATATGATGTGCAAGGTGGAGAAAAAAGTTAATAAAATAGTAAAAATTAAATGATAGCTATATACTGTCACAAATTTTAAATTTAAAAAAAATTTTTAAGGTTTATCATAAAAAGATTTACTATATTATATATATAAACGTTATAAAACCAAATAATTATGGCTGAAAAAGAAACCAAAACAGTTGATACAAAGGTTGAACAAGTTGATGTTAATCTTGATGACATTTTTAATGCAGCACCAGGAGGAGAATCAATTACACTACCAGAAGAAAGTGAAAAAAAACCTAGTGTATTTAGTAGAAAAAAGCCTGTAGATACAAGCTTTTTATATGAAAATAAAAAACAAGAAAAGAAGGAAGAAGTTGTAGAAGAAAAAGTAGAAGAGAAAGTAGAAGCAAAAGAAGAAGTAGTAGAAGAGAAGAAAGAAGAAAAACCTAAACAGGAAAGTAAAGAAAGTATAGATGAGGTCTTAGGTTTAAATGAAGAAGTAGAAGAAGAAGTAGTTGAGACACCTAAGAAAGGAAGGAAAAGAATAGAAGGTATAACTGATGTTTTTTCAAAACTTATTAAAGATGAAAAAATTATACCTTTTGATGATGATAAGGAGCTTGATGATTATTCAGCAAAAGACTGGGAAGAATTGATTCAAGCTAACTTGGATGAAAAAGTTAATCAGGTAAGAAAAGAAACACCTAAGCAGTTTTTTAATAGTTTACCTGAAGAATTACAGATAGCTGCTAAGTATGTAGCAGATGGTGGTAAAGATCTAAAAACTTTATTTGGAGCTTTATCAAAAGTAGAAGAAACAAGAGAGCTAGATGTAAAAAATGAAAATGACCAGGAGCAAATAATAAGAGAATATTTAGGTGCAACTGGTTATGGAACAGCAGAAGAGATAAAAGAAGAGATTGATATTTGGAAAGATCTTGGCAAGCTTGAACAGCAAGCTAATAAGTTCAAACCAAAATTAGATAAGATGCAAGAAAAAGTTGTTGCTAAAAGATTGCAAGAGCAAGAAATGAGAAAGAAGAAACAGCAACAAGCTTCTGAAACATATATGAATAGTGTATATGAGACTTTAAAAGGTGGTGAGATTAATGAAATAAAGCTAGATAGAAAGACTCAATCCTTGTTATATAATGGATTAGTAGAACCTGCTTATCCATCTATATCAGGAAAAAATACAAATTTGTTAGGACATCTTTTGGAGAAGTACCAGTTTGTTGAACCAAACTATCCATTAATAACTGAAGCATTATGGTTATTAGCAGATCCAAAAGGTTACAAAGCTAAATTGATGGAGAAAGGAGAAAGTGTAGCTACAGAAAAAACAGTGAGAAAGTTAAAGACAGCTCAATCACAAAAAGCAAGTTCTGCAGCGTCTGTAACAGAAAATAAAAATACTAGAAGAAGTGGCTCAAGAAAGCTACCTAGAAATAAAAATATATTTAAAAGGTTTTAATATATTAATTAATGTTTAACAATTAAAAATAAATTTCAATTATGGCAACTCCAGTTTTAAATAATGGGATTTTCCTAAGAGATACTAACTATAAAGCAAGTTCTCATGTTGATTCTTATCACTTAACAAACATGCTCGGGGACACAGAACCTATGGATATGGGTCCTATTGACATGTGGGCAATGATGCAAAAGGTAGAGATGCCATTGTATCAAATGGCTTCATTTGGTGGTGCGAATACAATACAAGTAGATAATGCTAGAGGTGAGTATAAATGGCAAACTCCCGTTGCTCAAGACCTACCATATATCGTTAAAGATATAGAGGCAGGTGGTGACCACTTTGGTCAGGACGGAACTACATTCAAAATTATGCTTAATAAAAGAGCATTTGGTCATGGTGACATTATTACTTATGATAAGTATAATGGTGCTGAACTTTACATCACGGCTGATGACATTTATGAAGCAGGTGAAGGTGTGGTTTATACTGTTCAAATGGTAAATAATTCAACCTCAGCAACTTTTGATAGAGCAAAGTATCTAAAAGCAGGTACAAAATACTTTAGAAAAGGTTCTGCAAGAGGTGAGTATGGTGAAAGATTTTCAGATATTACAACTTCAAATGGTTTCCGTGAATTCTATAACTTTGTAGGAGGAGCAGAAGCACATGTACATTATTCAGTATCATCTAGAGCTGATCTTATGATCAAAGGTGGTATGAATGCTGATGGTACTGTTCCAGTTACGGAAATTTGGAGATCTTTTGACAAAGGTTTAGATCCATCAATTTCTTCATTAGAATCAATGGTAGAGATTATGGGTGCTGACTATGTTAGAAGAGCTTTTGATAATGGAGATCTATCAAGAACTTTCCTTACTAATTTAGAAGCAGCTCATCTTTCTAAAATTGCAACAGATATTGAAACGTACCTAATGTGGGGACGTGGAGGTAGAGTTAAGCAAGACGGACCAGATGACATTAGACTATCAGTAGGTCTTTGGAGACAATTAGACAACTCATTTAAAAGAGTTTATAATAAAGCTTCATTTAACTTAGATATGTTTAAGTCTGAGCTTTACAACTTCTATCAAGGTAAAGTTGATCTAGATGGACCAGATCCACAAAGATCTTTAATTGTACAAACAGGTATTGGTGGTATGCAGTTAATCAATAAAGCTATCAAAGATGATGTTAGCATGATTAACCAAGGTAACAATGGACAAGCTCCTTTTGTTATTAATGCTGATAGCGTTGGTGCAGTTACAGGTCAAGGAATGGATATGGGTTATGGATATGCATTTACATCATTTGTAATTCCATTCTTAGCAAACGTTAAGTTTGTTCTGAATCCTGCATTTGACAACTTACATACTAATGATATTGAGAATCCGCTTATTGACGGAAGACCTTTAAGTTCTTATTCATTTATAATCTTTGATGTAACTGATCAAGGAAATGATAATATTCACTTATTGAAATTATCATGGGATAATCAGTTAAAGTGGTTCTATCAAAATGGAACTATGGATTATATGGGAAGAACTCAAGGATTCCAGTCTAATGGACAATTTAATGGCTATAGAGTTTATATGACTCAAACAATGCCTGGTATTTGGGTTAAAGATCCAACCAAAGTATTGAAGATAGTTATGAAGAATCCTACTACAGGTGGTTCATTCTAATATGTTCTTATTTAGAAGAGGGATCTAATGGTCCCTCTTTTAAATTTTATTTAATAATTTAAAAAACCTTTTAAAAATGGCTAAGAAAAAAACAACTAAAAAAGAAGTAGTAGTAAATGATATTGATACAATGGAAACTACTATAGATACTTTACAACCTGAAGTTTCAATGGAAGACTTCACAATGATTGAAAAATATCAACAAGGAAAAAATCAAACTATTGCTATACGTCCTTATGTTACAAATGATGAAAACATGGGATTAGAAAATTATAATATGTCTTTATATGATAATGTATATCATGAAGAACAATTAACATGTTTAGATATAAATGGTGTTAGAAGATATATTACTGGTTTAAATGAGTTTGCTCCAGAAATAAAACAATTAGAACCTTCAAAAAGAAAAGCTAAAGTAAAACAGATAAGAACAGCTGTAGCTGAATTAGAAAAAGAATTAGCACAAAATGTTATATCTGTAGATGATCCAGAGTTTTGGAATAAAGTAAAATTACTTAGACCTAATAATGATGAGTTTTGGTCTAAGATAAGTGTAAGAGCTGGTAATGATCCTTTATATTTAGATCCAAAAAAGGATGCATATGATTTAATAAAAATCTTTGCAATAGAAGCAGGAGGATTTTCTATAGTTGCAAAAAGTTTAGAAGAAGCTAAAAGAAAAGGACCTAGTTGTAAATTTTATTTAGATAATGTAAAAGATACAGTTAATACTAGAACTAAGACTTCTAAAGTTAGAAATAGAGCACTTGCTGCATTACAAAACTTGTATGATACTAATCCTACAAAATTAAAATATGTTGGTATGGTTGTTGATCAATATCAAGCATATAATAATTCAACACCAAATGATGTAATATATGAAGATATGGATAATTACATTAATGGTTTTGGTAGAGAGTCAAATAAAAGTAATGCTGCAAAACAGTTTTTAGATACTGCTAATTTAAGTTTAGATGAATTAAAACTAACAGCTGTTATTAAATGTGCAAGATATTATAAATTTTTAATGGATAAATCTGATGGATTTATTTATACAGATAATAATGTAAGACTTGGAAGAACTTTAGACGATGCTCTATCTTTCTTGAGCAGTCCTTTAAATGATGAAGTCTTAATGTACGTTTTAAAGAAAGTAGAACATGAATGGTCATTATAGATGAATAATACAACCCTACAAGTTAAGATAAAGCAAAGAATGAACAAGATTGATAGTCAGGACTATGACAATATCAAATCTTGGGAAATTGCTGAAGCTTTTAATAAAGCACAATTAGAATGGTGTAGAAGGCAGTTAGCAGGTACAAATATACGTAAAGAGGGAGATGAAATGTCCAAAAGACGTATAGATGATTTAAGTATTCTATTAACTAGAAAAAAACTTGTAGGAGTTGATATTCAATATAATGATACATATGGATATTTTCAAAGTAGTAATTTTGGATCTATATATGATCCACAACAAGGTGGTGATTATTTAGAGTTTAAAAAGATTGAGTGTAATTCACAACAATGTTTTCCTTTTACTAATGCTACAACTACAACAGGTATAGTAGAGAATGAAAGCACTATACCAGGGTATTGGCAAACAAATTATGAAACAGTTGTTACAAATACTCCTGGCAGCACTGAGGAAATTACAACTAGTATACAGAATGTTCCTATATTTGGTTTTTATACACATGGCAGCCCTTCTGGAGATTTTATCCCATCACAAAATAGAATTGAAGATTGGGGAGAATATGGCGATCCTAATCAACCATTTTGGCCCGGGATTCCAGCAACACAAATAACAACAAATGAACCTTGGGTTTTTAATAATAATTTGTTTCCTCCTATAATTTTTGATAATGGAACAGGTAATGTAGTTTATAATAATAATATTGTAATGCCTATTTTGGATTCAGCAGGACCAATAACTGGTTGTAATTATTGTGGTTTAACAGGTTCTGAAATTATTAATAATCCAAACTTATTACAGTTTTTTGCTGAAAAAGCAAATGTAAATGTAGGATATGTTATAGGTGGACCTAACAATGAGCTTTTAGATTTTACACAATCACCAGCTGTGCTTAGCTCAATACCTGATTTAAGTGCTCAGGCAGGTGGTGTTAATGGTGTTTTAAATGAACAATATCCATATACTAATGCTCCTAATAATTGGATTAATAATACAATACAATTATTTGATGTTCAAACTGATGCTCTTTGTGCTTCATCAGGTTGTTGGTTTGTGCCAAATAGTGTTCAATTTCAAACTTTTAGTATAAGTAATTGGGAAACAATACCTGGTAGCACAGATTTAAATATAATTGAAACAGATCCTACTTATATACCAGATCAAACAATTACTTATCAAACAGAAGAAACTATAGATGTACCATTTCAAAAATGTTATTGTGCTCCTGGTGCTGATAAAGAAAGATTTTGTATTAAACCACGGACTATGACTGTATATCAATCTGAGGTAGCTAATGTTGATTTAATACTTAGAGATCCATTAAAAAGACCTGATTTTGATTGGTGTGAAACATTTTGCACTTTAGAATCTAATCAGGATAATAATAATAATCCTGCTATTAGAATTTGGAGAAAAGATTTTTTTATAATGGATCCTGTATTGGTTTATTATAGAGTTCCTAGGAGAGTAGAGATATTAGGATCAGTTGATCCTTATAACGGAGCAGATGTATTAGCAAATGTTGAATGTGAATTTAAAGATGATATAGTAGAATTATTAATAGATTATACTGCATCTATACTTGCTGGTGATATTAGTGATGCTAATCAAATGATTAGAGGAGAACAGCAAGGTGAAAAAAATAACTAGTATACAAAGACTATTGCTTATTTTTTGTATATTATATATATAAAACCTTCTTGTTTATTTATGGGTCTTTTATAGACCTCAAGTTTATTTTATAAAATTATTAATTATGAGTTTATTTCCAAACGCGTTTAAAAAAACGTTTGTTCCAGGTGATGTACATACAGCAGCTGGAGCCGCAACAATTGATATGACCTCTCAAAAAGTAGGATTATTTGATCCTAATACAAATTTAAGTATAGCAACAGGTTCACTAGCTGCACATAACGCTGCTGTACCTGCTTTGTTTTACTTTGCACAAGGATCTTTTTATGGTTCAGATACTGTAGGAAACAATCCTGGCATTGGAGGATATCAAGAAACATTAAAGAGTAAAGTGTTAAATCCAAGATATACAAGTTTTGTTGGAAAAATGGATGCACAAGCTGCTACAAATGATGCAATTACTTTAACTGCTCAACATAATTGTTTTCCATGTGGAACATTAGGTATGATAAGAGTTGATATTAAAGGATCTCCAGCATTAAGATTTATGGATAGAAATATGTATAAGGTATTTTCTTCTAATAATATGTGTTGTACTACAGGTGAATCTTATCAAGATCCAACTTGGGTATTAGCTAATATTGCAGATGAAATTGCTGGTGATACTTTTTGGTCACAATTTCTTACAGTAGGTTTAAATACATCTACTAATGGTGGTGGTTCATTTAGTGCAGTAACTGCTTCTTCTGGTTCATTTGTAACTGGTTATAATAGTGGTTCTCCATTATCTACAATTACTTCATCTAACCAAGGGCAGTTAACTTTAACTGCTGCATTTAGTAGTACTACATTTGGTAACAGTTCTTTTGATCCTAGAGATTATCATGAAATGGAGCCAATTATTATTACTAGTGCTGATGTATTAGATGAGCAAGGTGATGTTTGTGTTACTTGTGGAACTTTTGCACATACTGCAAATGGTGCACAATTAATTGGATCTGGTGAAACAGTTTTACGTGATCTTATTTTATCTGAATCTTATAGACAATTTCATTTTCCAGTGGGAAATAAAAATGCTTCTAGAATGAGAGAGATAGAACAAGGTGCTGATTTATTTACTTATGTTGATAGAACACAAAATGATTATAATTCTTATTACATACAACATCATGTACCAAGATTTAATAATCCTTCTGGAACATTTGATAATGATCAATACATGTTAAAATTTGTTGCTAGGGATGCTGTTGGCGCAGATGGTGATTTAGTTACTTTATTTGGAACTAATTTACCTGCATGGGCTGGTATTCCATTCACAGATCTTAATTCAGTTGATTCTCAACCATAATCATTACTGATTAGATTTTATAAAAGGGCGGGATTATTCCTGCCCTTTTTATTTTTATATACTATTCATTTTTTGTATATTATTTATGAGTACTATATTAAATTAATCCTATGGCAGCAAAGCATATATTAAGTCTGGAGATACCCTCCGTTACCAATTGTGATATTTTTAGTGTAAAAGATACAAGTCAGTATGCAGAAAATTTGCCTATAGAATGTCCAGAATTATTAATTACACCTCCTGGTTTTAATGCACCATACATGGTTGAAGTTCAACCTGGATTTAATTTAAATTTAACACCATGTGCTTTAGGTTTTCAAACACATGGTTGTGATGAAAGCACAGCTCCTTTTCCTGATGGAGTTTATACAATAGGTTATAGAGTTCAGCCACATGAAAAAGTTGTTGTTCAATATCATTATTTAAGAGTTACTGAAATATTAAAAAGATATTTTGAAAAATTATGTCATTTAGACATAACACCTTGTGAGCCAACATTTGCAAAACAAAAATTATTAAGCAATATGAGATTTGTAAGAACAATGATAGATGCTGCAAAAGCAAAGGTAGAGTATGCTAATAATATTGAAGAGGGTTTACAACTTTATAATTTTGCTCATAAAAGATTAAATAAAATAAGTTGTGATAATTCTACTTGTGATAATTCTTCTTATTAATTATGGGATATACTAAAGACTATAATAATAATAAAAAAGATCAAACTCAAAGAATAAACATTGAGAAAAAGTTTGCTGACTATGTTTATAAAGAATTTAGATCACAAAGATTTGGTTTAGCTTCTTGTTGTCCTATTGATTTATTAGATAAATTTACAATTAAGAAAGAGATTTGTGACTGGTATGATAATGAACTAGAAACATTTTCTAAAATTGAATATGAATTTAAAAATTTTTTTCCTATACCAGAAAATAATCCAGATCTATTTGATACTATTACTGAAACAATAACTACTACAACCCCTATTATAACATACACAACAACTACAATAGTTGAAGGTGAGCCTATTTATGTTGTTGATACGTGTCAAAATAACTGTGTATATCCTCCAATATTTAAACCTACTCAAGATCAATTATTTAATATAGGTAATGCAGGTAGTACTGGTACTGAAAACCCTGGCTTATTACCAAATCAAGTTTCAGCAAATGCGGCAATTAAATTACTTCAAACAGATTTAGAGTTTATACCTAATAATTCAGGAAATGCAGAAGTTACAATTTATGCTCCAATAGATGGACAATCAATGCTTCAATACTATTTAAATGATAGTTCTATTTCTATTGATTCTTTATTTGTACCCGCTGTAACAGATACTCTTAACTTTCCTCCTAATTTATTTACAGATCCTCCTGAAACATATTTTGTTCCTGTATCACAATTTACTTTAATACCAGGTATTAATGCATTTAATGGTCTACCTAGTGTTACTGTTGCATATAGATATAAAGATCCAGGTTTATCTGTAATATCAGGTGGTGGTGAAGAAATAATAGTTAATGGAGAAACAATGTTTAAGAGTAACAATGATGGTGATATTGGTCCTACTCTTTTTGGTAATACAAAAAGTTTTCAAGCTAGTTTAGGAACATCATCTCAATATTTTAATCTTAATGGTGGATTATTTTATGGATCACAAAATGCAAATAAACAATTAAGGGTTGTTGTTAAAGATGGTTTTGATGTTTATTATGTAGATCCTCTTATTGGTGGACAAGGTATTAATTTAAATTTTCCTGATCCTAGTGTATATTATTATGCAAATGAAAATGTAAGTGGGAATTTTGAAGGTGATCAAACATTATGGTTTGAATTACCATACTTTTTTGAAGAACCTACTATAAATGCTCAATTACAAAAACCAAGTTGCTCTTTTAATTTTGGTGTTGGAACTACAACAATTGCAGATAATATAAGTTTAACAGGTAATATTGTTGAGCCAGGTGTTTTAGATAATGAATGTACTTTTATAGGTATTGAAACTACAGAAGAAGAAGTTATTACTGTTACAGAGGGAGGTGAAACTATTACTGAAACAGTTACAAAGTTTACTTGTAAAACTGATGATGAATATGTAGTATTTAAAGTTTGTGATCAGAATGGAGATTATATAGAAGGATATGAAATAATATTAGATGGAGGTAATATAGGTAAAACAGATCAATATGGTATACTAAAAACAACTATACCTAATGCTTCCGTTAATACAAAGCATACAGTAAATGTATGTTATTGTTTTGAAACAACAGGTGCTTGCACTCAAAAAGAAATTAAAATTACAGTTACAGATGATGAAATAGTAGATCTTACAATTAATAAAGCTGATTGTATAGATATTTCAGAATCTGAATAACTTGGTTACTAACTAAATCTTTTGTATATTATTATATATAGTAATCTCAAGAGATTTTTAAAAAAATAAATTTATGTTACCACTTAGTACTGGAAATACGCAAGGATGTAAACCTATATCATCTAATTGTGTTGTATGGCAAGGTCCAGATTTAAATTGTATTAATGTTTGCAATGGTGATACTATTAGTATTATTATAGCAAAAATGGCTGAATTAATTTGTACATTAATTGATACAGGTTTAGAAGCTAATTTTGATATAAGTGGTATAAATCAAAACTGTGTAATAAATAATCCACCATCTTCTGATTTACAAGGTCTTATTCAGGATATAATTAATACAGCATGTAATAATTTAAATAACATTACCAACCTACAAAATACAGTAAATGTATTAATTGAAGGTATTGATGATCTTGAATTAGAACAAGGTCCAACAGGACCTGCAGGGCCTCAAGGACCATCAGGAGAATCAAGTGTTATTACAAATATACAAGATAATGGTAATGGTACTTTTACTGTTACATATCAAACTGGTGATGTTATTGTAACAGAAGATATTTCAACTATCCCTGGTATTCAAGGGCCTCCAGGTGCCCCTGGTGACCCAGGTGTTCCAGGTGCTCCAGGTAATCCAGGTAACATAAAAGTTAGACTACCTAAATGTATTATAAGTTTATTAGGTACTATAACTGATAATAATACTGGTAATATACTAGGTGAAAATGATACCATGTTTCTTCAGGTGCAAGATGCAACAGGAGTGGCAATACCAAATGCCTATACTGAAAGTTTTACTGATGGTGGAACTGGTGCTGTTACAGTTTATCAATACAGTGGTTGGGTAGATTTAGTTACACAAAAACTTTGTTGTTTATTAGACGGAAGGTGTGCAGATGCTAGTGTAATAGGTACAACAAATGGTCCTAATAGTCCTGCAGTCATGGTAAATGATAGTGCAGTTAGAAATTTACCTATTATAACCCAACTTAGAAATAGAATAATTGCTGTAGAGAGAAAGGGTGCAGCAGTATATACACCACCTAAAATTTTAGCTAGATTTGTTACAAATAGAGTTGGTCAACGTGTAGAAATGCATGAGTTACTATCAGCTTTAGAAATAGACTATGGAAATTTAAGAAAAGCAATAGGCTCAAGTTCTGAAGTATTAAAAGCTTCTAGACAACAATGCATTAATTTATCTGCATCAACTCGTCTAAGTGGTAACGGTGTAATGTCAACATTACCTGGATGGAATAACTCTCCATCTAATTTATCAGAAGCATTTAGTAATGCTTGGAAAACTATATGTGATATGAGAACTGCAGTGGAAACTTTACAAAGTACTGTAACTCCTTCAGGATGTACAGGTTTTGTATATGATCCAAAAATAAGTTTATCTAAAGATGTATCAGGAAATGTAACAGGCATTAAGTTTTTATTTACAGAAATGAAAATACCAGAAGGCTATTCAGATTCTGATAAAACAAAAGGCACTAAAATTATTATAGAAGATTCATCTCTTAATACTTTTGTAAAGTATGCTAACATTAGTAATTTACAAAATAGTGCAACAGGATTTACTATTAGTAATTTAAGTACATCAGGTTTAGATGTAACAAGCAATTTTAAAGTTAAAATAGAATTTGCATTTACTGATGGATCTAATTTGTGTGAACGAATTATGGAGTTTACTTTAGAAAATACTTCTGCTTGTCCTACAGTTACTTTAGCAACTACAGGTGAAACTGCTATAACATATAATATTACTGGTTTAAATACTTCATCTAAATCAACATATGAGATTATTGTAGAAGATCAATCAGGATCTATGATGTCTAAGCAAACTATTAGTCAGCCATCATCTATAACTTCATCAGGTAAAGCATCTGGTTTAATAGCAGGTACTAATTATGATATATATGTTAAAGTAACTAGTTTGGCAGGAAATGTTTCTACATGTGATAGAATAACCTTTAAAACTTCAGCTCCTACATGTACTTCATATTCTTATGTATCAACTGATTATAAGACAACTGCTGCAGATTTAGGATCTACTACTAAAACAGTTGCTACTTTTAAAAGTGGTACTATAACTACCGCATGGATAGCTGGTTTTGATGCTACAACATTATTACCTTGCGCTTATAAAGGTACTGATAGTACTGCAACAGGTGTAGATGATTCATTTGTTGTAAATACAACACCAATTAGTGATAATCCAACAACAAGTATTAGTTGTGGAAATGTTGCCTATCCAGCTACAGGAATGACTACATTAATGAATTCTAATGAAAATGGATGGCAATATTTAGATGCATTAACAAAAAGTGGTGTAACTTATTATATATATGCGCTAGTAAATACAGCTAATAAAAGTATAGATCAAATTGTATTTTGCTGTGATTGTAAACCTTCTTATGTAAGAACTAAATATGGTAGTACTTCAACCATATCAACTTCAGAAGCGTATCTCCCTGATAGACATTCTTGGTATGCAGTTAGTGGTCAAGATTTAAGAATTCCTATTGATATAGTAGGTCATTCAAAACAATCAACTCCAATTAAATGGAGTGCATCAGCCGCATTAGGTGGATCAACAAAGTTTTTATTATCTAGTGATAAAGATTATGATTCTGCATTAGGTGGCACTGCTCAATTAATATATACACCTTCTGCAGGTAGACCAACTGCTGGTATTGATTCAATAGATGTATATGCTGAAACAGATTGTACAATTGGTAATCCAGGAAATAGAACTATTAATACTGTTACTATTCCTATAAATGATGCTAATTTAATATCAAATATTGATACAGATATTACAGTGTTTATAGATACAAATATAATTACACTAAGCGAAGCTGAAATAATAAAAACTGAGTTTGATAGAGTTAAAACTGTAATTCAAAGTACTTGTTCTACATGGACTGGAACTGTAAATTATGTTCCTATAACTGGTAGTAATACTGGAGATTATTTAGAACATACAAAAGCAATGGTTGATATGAAAGCTGGAGGAACAGGTAGTGTAACTGTTTCTAATGGGTACACAACTGTTAAAAGTTTACCAGCATATTGGACACCAGGATCATCAAGTTCAATTCCTAGTACTGTTAGTATAGTTTCTTTTATTGGTGATGTCAATGGTAAAGGAAATTATGGTGGTGCAAGTTTAACAAATGGTTGGGGAGTTCAACCTACTGCTAAATATCAACAAAACTATGATGAATTATTAGATATACTTTATATTAATGGAACAACTAGAACAGCTTGGGGTGCTTCAAATGGATGTACTTATAAAAAGTTTGATTTAAAACAAACCATAATTCCAGTAGTAACAGGATCACAAGATAACAGTGCAGCAGCAGTTTTACAAGTTGCTGGGGCAGTAACAGGAACAGTTCTTTCATCAACAGGATTAAAAGGTTTTCCTACAGGTAGTGTAAAAAATCCAATTAATATAGATCAATATATAGGTCCTAAATCTTCTCAAATGGTTCCTTATAATGGTACAACTGTAGGCGGATCTAATACTATAATTGGCTTGTATAATTATGGATTTAGAATATTACCTTTTATAGATAAAAGTTATTTAGAGACAGATTCTAATATTTATTCAGGAGGGGATCAATCAAATTTTGTAGGTGATGCTATAAAACGTTTAATAGGTATTGATAGTTCTGGAATGGGATTATCTAAAGATTCTAAGTGTCCTACAAATACTGATAGTGTACAACTAATGAGTGGCACATTAAATGGTAGCGTAGTTAGTACTTATGGAAATGATGCAGGTGATCCTACAAACTGTACTAAAGCTGGTAATGTTGGAACATCAGCAGCTAGTTGTGTACCATTATATAATTCAACAGGAGTAGAATTTGACCCAAGTGTTCCAGCTTATGTAACTGTATCAGGTGGTAATGTAAATGCAGTAACAGCTCAACCTGTTGATGGTGCATATTATGCGCAACAGGGTCCAGCTGCTCAAAATGCTGTAAGAAGAGCAGCTCAGTATGATAGAGATGGTGCTAGTACTGGTGCGTATTGGGTTAATGTTAAAGTTGTAGCAGCTTGTTAATAATTAAAAAATAAAGAAATGGCTTGTCAAAAATGTGCTTCTAATCAATCTACTTCTTGTTCTTGTCAAGGAACAAGTTATACTATACCTACAAATGCTGTATATGGAGATTCAACTTGTAAGTTACCCGCAGAGCCTTGTGAAAGTGTTACATGTAGTGAGTGTGTAAGACATTGCCATCAAGAAGATAAATGGTGTGTAAAGTATCCTACTGTTACAGGGGCTGTTGAATTATGTATGAGAAGGGGAGAAAGATTAGATCAGTTTTTACAAAAAATTGCTTTAGCTAGTTCTAATGCTGCAGTATATCCTTTTGCAGTTAAAAACTTTTTTGTAGATAATTTAACAGGAGGTGCTAATCCTACAATTAAGTTTATATGGTTTGATTTTGAACCAGCAGTTACAGGTATAAAATTATTGTATGCTCCTGAAGGATCTGGAGATTTTCAAGCAATACCAGCATTTGCAAATATAAACCCTCTATTAAATAATACATTTACTGTTGATAGTACTATGATTCCTTTAACACCTGGAACAACATATAAATTTAAATTATCAACAACTACATTTGGAAACACAGTTGGTGCTGAAGAAGCTGTATATGAAAGCGTAGCATCAGTAATGCTTACTGTAACTATCCCAGCATAGCGAAGCGTGGAGATTTTTTTGTTGGTTTTACTCTACAAAACGCTCTGAACCCTAGATACTCATCTGGGGTTCTTTTTTTTATTAACAATTTTTTTATATATTAGCAACACTAATTAACATAGCTATCCCCATGAATTTAAAACAAAAGGTAAAAAATGCACTTAAGTGGAAAAAAAATACAGAATATTGCGCAGAGAGATTAGGTATAACAGAAGAAGAATTTGATAAAATAAAAAAAGAAATATATGCAGAAGAAAAAGAAAAAAGAAAAGAAGAAAGAGATATGGGATATGTCACAGATGATTGTACGTCATCATATGACATTGAAAAGGGTCAAGGAAAAATTACTGGAATCTCAAATACAGAACCTAAATCTGCTGAAGAAATTATACAAATATTAAATATTGATACAACACAATGGAAGTTGTCACAATATTGGAATAAACAAATGTCAGATCACTGGCGTATATCAGCTTTAATTACAAAACTTAAAAATAATGATACAGCTCACATAGAGCAACTGCTTGAAAAATGGCAGCCTAAGAAGTTTACACCAGTTAAAAGGATTAAAAGTCAAGGTAAAAAAGATGTGTGTGCTATATTATCATTACAAGATATTCATTTTGGTAAACAAGGAAATGAAACTATAGATAAAGATTTTGAGGAAACTATTATGGATCTTGTAGAAAGAGCACACAGTAGTCACAATCTTAAAAAAATATTTTATGTAGTGGGAGGAGATCTTATGAATATGGATACATGGGGTGGAACAACTACTAGTGGCACACCTTTAGATAATTGTTCTACAGCTACAGATGCATATATGCAAGCATTTGACGCTTTATATTGGAGTATTAATTTTTTAAAACAGTATTGTGATGATCTTCAAGTTGTATATATACCTGGTAATCATGATAGATTATCTTCATTTCATTTAGCACATGCATTATCAAGATCTATAGATGATCCAAATATACTTTGGGATGTTACATATCTTGAAAGAAAAGTATATACATGGGGTGATAATTTTTTTGCATTTGAACATGGTGATGTAAATACTAAAAATTCTCTTTTACTTTATGCTACAGAGTTTTCACAACAATGGGGTATAACTAAGAATAGAACTTTATTTACAGGTCATTTACATCATAAAAAAAAGATAGAATACATTACTACAAATGAACGCACAGGATTTTTATTAAAAATATTACCAAGTCTTTCTAGAACAGATTATTGGCATTATCATAATAAGTTTGTTGGATCTAAACGTTCAGGTGTTATAGAATTACATGACTATAGTAAAGGTAATATATGTGAACTAACTTATTCTCCAGATTAATCTATTGTGTATAAACTTTCATTAGTCCTCTTTTTTTTGTAAATTATATTGTATAGTATGATAAGTAATTTTAAAGCTCCGGATTTAAATGCTCCTAGATATAGGGAAAAAGTTTTAAGTCTGTTAAATGCAGACTTATTTAAAGACTTTAAAGACAAATATCCTATGTATAGTGACATAGATAATTCTAAGTTAAAAAGTATTATAAATTCATACAATAAAAAATTATGGGAAGAGGTAATTAAAAGTAGAGAGGGTGTAGAATTACCAGACTCTTTAGGATATTTATTTATAGGAACTTGCCCTGCTGCTAAAAGTGTAAATACAAATTATTCATTATCAAAGCAATATGGTAAAGTCTTACAAAATAGGAATTTAAAAACAGATGGTAAAATTGCTAAAATATTCTATACAAATCTATCAACAAAGTATAGATTTAAAAATAGAGATTTGTGGCAATTTCAAGCTGTTAGACAATTTAAAAGAACTGTTGCTAAAACTTATCCAGATAACTGGCCTAAATACATTGTTATGGAAAGTAAAAGGAGAGTTAAGGATATGTTTATAAAATAAAAGTTTATAATATGCAAAGAATAGGAGATATAATTTCTCGGATTAGAGGTCAAATAAAAGCTGAATCTGAGGATGCTTTTGTTACAGATAGATACTTATATAGTTTAATTAAAAAGTATGCACAACTTTTTATGAGAAGGCAAGACAGCACTAATAAGCTTAAGAAGTTTAATAGTGTATGGCAAAGTTTAGATTTTGTAGAGCTAGTAGAAGTTGATAAAATAGAATCTAAATGTTGTGGTATTCAAAGTGATTGTAAAATAAAACGTACTAGATTAAAACTTCCAGCATTTATGGAAGGTTATTGGGGACCTTTAATTAGAACTGTATCTTCTATTGATGGATCTATAGAATGTCAAGCTACTTCACCTGGCACATATACATCAATGACCAGATCTACATCATTTAAATATAATAAAACAAAATATTTCTGGTGGTTAAATGACTATTTATACTTACCTAATGTAGAATGGGATGCAATTAAAGTAGAAGGTATATGGGAAAATGATATATCAAAATTTAATTGTGATCCTTCTGATGATTGTATTCCTAGATATTTACAAAGAATATATGTACCAGAATTTCTATTTGCAGAAATAGAACAACAAGTGTTACAAGAAACCTTTAATACAATGAAAGTTCCTGCAGAAAATGCGGATGATAAACAAAATATAAATAGATAATGGCAATCTCACATAAATATAGAACGTTTAATCAATTATTAGAAGATGTAACTATAGATTTTTCTAGTCAAGCTTTAGAAGGTATGGTTGAACCTCAACAGTTAATTAGAGTTGCAATAAGAGTTAACTATGATTTAGGTTTAAGAATTAATAGAACAAAAGAATATCTTTTAGAAGTAGAACATGGTAAAGCAAAAATGCCAGCAGATTTTAAATATTTAAATTATGCTTTTGTATGTGATGAATTTAAAATAGTAAATACACTTCCTTCAGGTACACATATTGACACAACACAACCTAAATATGTACCAGCTCCTGATGGTGGTGATACAGGGCCTTGTGATGATCCTACATGTAAAGATGTTTGTATTGTCCAAACTTGTCCAGATGAAAAGAATGGAGAAACTGTGTTTAATCAATATATGGTTGTTCAGTATATGGGTGCTGAACAGTATAGAACTTCTAATAGATTTTATCCTTTAAGAATTAAAGATAGTATTGGATCTGTACAAAACGGATGTCCAAATATGAATGTAGAGGCTGTTGATATAGCTGAAATAAGGGATGGTTATCTTTTAACTAATTTTGATACTGGTAAAGTATTTATAAGTTATCAAGGAGCTATGGAGGATGAGGATGGTAATCTTTTAGTTTTAGATCATCCTTACTGTAATGAATATTATGAGTATGCTTTAAAAGAAAGAATATTAGAGAACATGTTATTTGATGGAGAAAATGTATCACAAAAATTAGGATATATACAAGGTAGATTAAGAGCAGCTAGAAACAATGCTTTAGGATTTATAAATACACCGAACTTTAAAGAAATGCAAAAAATATGGGAAGTAAATAGAAAGGCACAATATAATAATTATTATAATATGTTTAAAAGCTTTCCTACAACTAGAATGTAATGGCAAAAAAACAATCAAATTTTAAGCCTGTTAATACCTCAAATATAGATACAGATGTATTTATAAAAGGTATGAATAAAGACTCTCATAGAAGTTTTGTTGGAAAGGAGAGTTGGACACATTGTAGAAATTGTATAAATAATTCTGCTAAAGGAGATGCTGGTACTGTAGGTAATGAGCCAGCAACTCTTCTATGTATTACTACTGGTTATACTATTATAGGTGCTATTTATCTATATGGAGATAAATGGATATTATATTCTACTGATGATACTAATAGTGAAATAGGTTTATTTGATGACAGTGAATGTACTTACAATCCATTAGTAAATGACACATGTTTAAACTTTAATAGATTTAATTTAATAACAGGAGCATCAAAAGAAAATTTTGATTGTACTTGGCAAGTATATTGGGATGACGGACTTAATCCATCTAGAACAATCAACTTAGGAAATAAAGATGAAATATTAGAAAATAATTATATTCCTTATGTTCAAGTACAAGTTGCAGGTTTAGATGTAAATGGAGATCCTTGTGTTGAGTTTGAAAATGTTCAACCATTACAATTAGATTGTGATAGAATACGTTTAGCACCTTTAATGAAAACACCATGT
>TARA_R100000654_G_scaffold26490_3_pt1 | contig 19841 bp, 21 predicted proteins | sample TARA_R100000654 | Tara Oceans TARA_R100000654 (sample SAMEA2622473) | marine metagenome | biome: marine biome (ENVO:00000447); feature: surface water layer (ENVO:00002042); material: "saline water (ENVO:00002010), including plankton (ENVO:xxxxxxxx)" | depth 5 m
AAGAAACAGCAGAACCATTTAAAGTAATAGATGAATTAGCAAGTTTAGAGTTAGCAATAGAACCAGCTAACATAGCATTAGTAACTGATCCTGTAGCTGGAGCAATAGTTTCTACTGCTCTACCTTGATATATACAATATAGAGAATCACTACCAGTTATAGCACTAGCTAATGTAAGTGTAGTACCAGATATAGTATATGCAGAAGTAGGTTCTTGTCTGACATTATTTAAAAATAATTCTATGTCATTAACAGTACTTACTGCATGATCTAAAGTATATGTTGCTGTAGCAGATGTACTAAATGTCTGCTTAACTAAAGATTTATATTTATCTCCAGGTATGTTCCCAATATAAGCCATTATGTACTAATTGCGTCTACAAATGATGTTAATACATCTCCAGCACTTGCTGTATCAGCATATGCCTTTAGTACATCACCAGTTTGTATGACAATTTTACTCCCAGAATCTATAAGTTCTAACGATCCACCTACAGGTACAGGTGCATCTTTAATAACAAAATAATCTGTACCACCAGAACTAATTAATACAGTTACATTAATAGAAGCTGTATGTTTATTAACACATCTAATAGATACTATTGCATCATCACTGTTAGATGTAACTAATGTAGTTGGTGAACCAGAGTTGTTTGATATTGAACTTGCAAAATTTCTCTCAAAGTCTTGTGCCATCTATCTCTCCTTTTTCATAATGCGATGCTCATTGCTGTCGCAAATCCTTTTGTTGCAAATCCACTTGTATCAACAGCTACAATAGCGTTCCAAGCAGATCCAGTATAATATTTAAGTTCATTACTAGAAGTATTAAAGTATAAATCACCAGCGTTCAAGGCATCTCCATCATTATCTTGTGTTGGATCAGATGACTTAGCACCTAAATATGTATCATCAAAGTTATCAGCAGAAGCAGCAGCAGCGGCAGCACTAGCAGCAGCATTAGTCGCTGATGTAGCGGCTTCTGATGCTTTAGTCGTAGCTGTAGTTGCTTGTGTTGTTGCTGTCGTAGCTGATGTAGCCGCCTCAGTAGCTTTGGTTGTAGCTGTAGTTGCTTGAGTCGTAGCTGTACTTGCAGAAGTAGAAGCATTACTTGCAGAAGTTGATGCTTCACTTGCTTTAGTCGTTGCAGTTGTGGCAGAACTTGCAGCAGAGGTTGCAGATGATGCTGCGTTGGTTGCACTGGTGCTTGCCTCACTAGCCTTAGTAGTTGCAGTTGTGGCAGAACCACTAGCACTAGTAGCCGAACTAGCTGCCGCTGTGGCAGAACTAGCTGCGTTAGTAGCAGAAGTTGCAGCTTCTCCAGCTTTGGTAGTCGCTGTGGTTGCATGACCAGATGCAGTAGTTGCACTTGATGCGGCAGCTGTAGCTGAACTAGCAGCATTTGTAGCTGACGTAGTAGCTGATGCCGCATCTACTACTAAATCATATTTAGCACTATTAGCATTGGTAGTTAATGGTTGGCTACCAGTTGATGTATGTGCAGTATTAACAAAGAATATATTGCCTGTAGATGTATCTTTAACTAAATCTCTTATCTGATAGCTAGTAGAAGCTGCCCAGTTGCCTTTGAATGTACCTAGTTCTTGTTCAGCTAATAATGCAGTTGCATCTGAGTTTACAGATAACACTCTATTAGCTACTAGATCTGGTAGGTCTACATTAAATCCTGTAGTTGTAGTAACAGGATATTGTAGTGTTCTAGCAAACTGTTCTTCTAACTGTTGCAACATAGCAACAATTTTATCTAGTTCTGTATTAAGGGTTTGTATTGGAAAGTTACCAGATACAGGAAAATCCGATATTCTTTCAATAGCTAAATCTCTAACTATAGTAATTTTATCATTAACAGTAGCACCTGATCCACCTAATGTTATCGATCCCCCACCTGTAACACCTGCACCAGTAACGCTGTATTGTGATGCAGATGAAGGTGAGTTGTTGTAAGTAAGGAGTGTCGTACCATTAAAAACTTTTAGGTCAGCTACATCAAAAAATTCAAAATTTACAGCAAATGTAGTCTGTCCAGACGTAGCTGTATATTGAACTCTAGGTGTGGTATCGCTTATTTGTAATGCCATTTAAAATCTCAAGCCTTTTTCTATTTTATCAAATACACTATCCAAATACCATATATTGTTTAATGGTACAAGTTTTCTTATCCTTCTAGCAGTATGATGTGTATGTCTACCTCTACCCCAATCATAAAGTATTTGTGCTACAGTTCCTATATTACTAGCTAATGGTGTAATACTACCAGCTTTACTTGTTAATGAAGTACCATATGGTCTACCTTGCCCTAGTAAAGGTCTTAATCCTAAGTTATTATCTGATAAAGATTCTATAATTCTATTAATATCACCAAATATACCAAACACCCCACCTCTTTCAGCACCATCTAATAATCTTTCAGTTAATGATTTTTTACCATAATCTTTACCATAATCTTCAGTTCTACTTCTATCTACAATCATACCAAATGCTGTTAATGCAGCTATATCACCTATTAACTTTTGGTCTTTTCTTTGCATACCTTTAATCAATAGTTTTCTTGTCATGTCTAAACTAAACTTTTTATATTGAAAAAACAAAGATCCGATCTCTGCATTAGCTATTAATGGTGCAGATCCATCTCCAGGAGTAATAATAATCTCATCTACATAATCATTTAATGCTCTATTAAATTTAAATGCTATTGTTGAATCATCCCATAGATCAGAATTAGCAACACTAACATCATCAAAATCCCATTTGTTAGCTCCTGGACCAAAGCCTTTTTTTGTATAGTTATCCCATATTTTAAATGCATCTTCTTTACTAATACCTTTTTGATTTAAAAACATAATATCTACATCTTTAGCTTTACCAGATACTACATTAGATATTTTAATTAATATGTCATCACCACCCCAAAGTGTAGCATAAGTCTTAGTTATTGTAGTAGCTGCATTTTGTAAGTTTCCATATTGAAAGTTTAATGCACCTAGCTTTTGTAACTGTTTTTCAAAACCTACAAAGCTAGATTGGATAACATCATTACCAGATAATATCTGTGCTCTTGAAAATTGTAATGTAAGATCATTTAACTGACCTACTTTTTTACCTACGCTTTTACCTGCTACATAACTTTTATATAAACCATTACTAAATGTACTAAATATTCTATTAAAGTTTTGTTGTAATCCTCCTATAGTAACCAATCTACCAAGATCTGCTAATGTAGATGCACCTGTTAATTGTGTTAGCGTATTAAATAATTTAAAGTTTCTTATAGAAGTAGACCAAAATCCATGAGGGTTATCACTTAATCCAAATATACCTTTTCTAAGGTCTCTTAAATTTTCTAATCTTTTAATAATATCTTGACCTTCTTTTACATTTATTTTTTTTGATGCAACCATTTTTGTTATTTCATCTGCAACTTGATTTAATCCAGGTGCATATCCCATTTCTTTTATATCACCAAACCAACCATATCCTCCAGGATCTCCATACTTTTTTGTCATAACAATATCTGGAGTCATAGATCTATAGTAAAATGATGACAATGTTTCTATATTTGTTTCTATAAAATCACCTGCAATTAATTCATCTAATGTTGCATCATCTATTTTTAATAATCTTTGTTTTAAAAACTTACTAGTTGGACTAATCTTCATTTTATAAAATGAATTAGCATCTTCTAAATTGTCATATGGTTTCCTAAATGGATTGTATTGTTTAAATGAATCTAAAACCTCATCAATTTCTTTAGGATCTACATTTGCTAATACTCTTTTCATAAGTATAGCTTTAAAAGAATCAAAGTTTCTTTCTATGTTTGTTCTTTTATATAATTGTGGTACATAACCATCTATTAGTTTTTCTGTATCTTTCATATTCTTTAATGTAATTTCTAAAGCATTTTCTAATTCTTTTAATGTCCATTGTTTTTTAGTTTTAGGATCTACAATATTAGGTTTTACTTTTGAATTTTTAAATCTAGCAATAGAACTACTTAGCCAATCTTCTTTCTTTATCAACTCTATTAAAAATAGTTTAGTATCTATAATTTCTTGTTCATAAAATTTAAAAAAACCTTTTGTAGTTTCCACAGCTTCACTAATATATTTTCTAGTAACTGTACTTCCATTTAGTATATTGCCTTTATTTCTTACTGCCTTATATACTTCTGTTTGAAAATCATTATATGATAAAATAGTTTCTCCATTTGGTAATGGTTTACTTCTACTAAACATTAACCTAGCCTTTTTAAAATATTTAATATCTTTTCCAGAAACTTCTTTAACATATCTTATGTAAGCATTTTCTAAATTTTCAATAACAGATACTAAATGTGGTCTGTATAGTGTATTCATAATTATCTCAACACTATCTGGTGATGCTGCGTATTTTTCATAGTTCATATAAATATCTGACTTACTAAGGTTTAATAAAAATTCTTTTGCTTTTCTAGATGGACCATTAAATATCTTATCAAATGCAGATAAACCTAATCCTTCTAGACCTAATCCAGTTTTAACTGGTGTAATATCTTCTGACTTAACAGTTTCGTCTACACTATTTCTAAATTTAATACTGTTTTTTTCTATTTGTATTTTTTTTTCTACATCTGTAAGCACTATAGAATCATTACCTTTAAAGTTTTTTCTTTCTTTCATAGACTCTAATATGTATTTATTTACTAATCCTTCATCAGCTTTCCTTACTTTTTTAGATTCTATTATTTTTCTAATTTGAAACTCAATCCATTCATCTTCTGTTTTTAAACCATATTTTTTTTTACCTTCGGCAAATCCTTTTTTTAACTGACTAATATTAATTCTCACTGTGTTGTTCAATCTGTCATATACAACACCAAAGTTTCTAAAATCTTTTATGGCATCTAGTATTGCCATATTAGTAATCTTTACTTTAAGTCCATTATATTCTTGAGAAAGAATGTTTGAGATTGTTTTTACTTTTGCATCAAACTTTACTTTCTTTTTCGTAGGTTTAATAGTTGATTCTACTATTTTGTTTTTTCTTCTATAGGGATTGGTACTAACACCTGTTTCTGTTTTAGTAGCTTCATCCCATTCTTTTAACTTTTGTTTTGTACTACCACTACGTCTTGAATCAAACTTGTCATACTTTTGAAACTTGTTTCCTATTCTGTTAATTACATATGCACCACCAATAACTACAGCTGCATCTTGTAATGATCTATCTTCATCACCTATTTGTTTAATTATTTCTTCACCAGCTAAACCTTTAGTTATTCTTGATATTGCTTTTTTACCTTTGAACAAAGCACTAACTCCTGGAGTCATAGTCATTATACCAACAGGATCTAAAAATATTTCTGACATTAAACTAGTTGCATTAAATAATGGATTTTGTAAATCTTCATTCCTTTGTTCATACTCTGCTAGTTTGATAGCAGTTTCTTCTGCACTACCACTTGTATGTAATATTTTGGGTACTAAGAATCTTAAATGAGGTGGTACTTGTGGATCTGTATATGGATTATATCCTTCTTCATCCATATCTTGATATTCAAATATTTCTTTTTGAATATTATTAATAGCACCAACAACTGATCTATCTAAAAAACCTCTTTTTAAAGTTCCTAAAATTTCATCTGTAGTAGGTTCTGGTTTTGCATCTACTGATGGTGTGTATCTTGGTGTTATATTTCTACCAAATTTAATTGGTTTCACTGTATTCGTCTCCAAATAAATATAACAATGTTCTTTTTTGGTAATCTCCCATTGTTGGGAATAAACTTAATAGTTGATCTTCTTTACCACTTTCTATAGCTGATTTAAGACTATTTATGTCTGGTTGATAAACAGTGTAAATATCTAGTAAGTATGCTACTTGACCAGGTCTTGTTTTAAATCTTTCTTCAAAAGTATCTAATACAATCTTTGTATTATCTTCGTAAGAATCTGTAACTCTACTTGAGCTATCACCTTCATATATTGAATTATGTATTTTACCTGCTGTTCTTATTAAGAAATCTTCTGGTTTTTCATCTCCACCAATTAAAAAATTATTTGTTATATTATTAGCATAACTAAATGCTTCATCATTAGATACTCTTTCATAAAATTGTATAATGTCATCCTGAAATCTTTGATCTATTGATCTAAATTCTGTTGAGTCAAATGGAGCATCCATCTGTCTAATACTCATTACAAACTTTTTAATTAATCCTCTAGCCATACCATCTATACCATTATCATCTAAGTACTTTTCTGTTTCTTTGTTTAAGAATGTATCAAATGTTCTATAATACATATTTGGATTAAAGTCTCTGCCATCTACTTTTATTTCAATCGTATCATCTGCATATGGATAAGGTGAAATATCAAGCATACCTGCATTATCTAAATTCATTTTAACTCTATAATCTTTTGTTCCTTCTATTCTTTCTAATTCAAACACACCACTTTCTGCCATTTTATATATTTCTTCAAATGATGGTCTCTTTTCAACATCATTAAAATCTTTAAATGCATTTCTTAAATCTGGATCTGTATCATAGTTTTGTTTCATATATGTATTTACAAATGCAGATACATAATTCAACGCATCATCATTAGATAAGCCATGGACCTTTTCCATAGCATCTTTATGAAATGCAAATTTATCTCCACTATTAGGTGCAAATAATGTAACACCATAATCTTCTTCTTTGATTAAATTTTCCATTACTTTAAATACATTTTGATTAAATACATTTTCTATAATACTTGGATCGTCTATTCCTTGTGTATCTATTTTAGTAAGTCTTAAGGCTTCCATCTCAATTTTAGTATCTAATTGTGTAATGTAATCTGGATTAAACTTTTCTTGAATCATTTGTTCTGTTTCAATCATGGTCATTAAAGGTTCACTATCGAAACCAAAAAAACTTTCATTCCATATTTTGTTTTTATTACGTGCTTCTCTAAAGGCTTCAATATAATCTGTTGTTACACTTCTATTTTCATTACTTTCAAATTCTTTAAACCAAGATTTAAATGCACCACTTTCAGGTATAAGTTCAGCTGCATCAGTCTTAGCTCTGTTTTCTATTACTGTTTTCCATTTATTAGCTATGTCCATAGGTTGATAATGTTGTTTTAAACCATCAAAGAATGTAAACATCTCATTAGTTTCTTTACTAATATTATTAAATTTTATTCCACCATTATTTGTTAAGGATGCCCACTGTGGTAATACTTCATCAAACCATTTATCAATACTTTCTTTATCACCTTTATCTAGTAGATCTATCATTCTAGTTGTACCTATTTGTGAAAATAATTGTTCTGCTCCAAAGCTAAGTGTCTGGTTATCTCTCATAAATGAATATAATACATTAGCTACTCCTTCATCACCTTGACCTAAACTTAAATATCCTTGTAATGTATCTTCTACTTTATAAAAGTTAGATATCTCTGTTAATGTGTCTTTTACTACATCTTCTGTAGAAAGTCCTAACGTATTTAAATATCCTTGATTTTCTTGTGAAGCTAATATTTCTGTTAAACTAAAATCTTCATTCGCTAGATTTATATTATTTCTTATATTAAATGCTGCTAAGTTTTTATTATACAAGTTTGTAATATCACTTGTGTTAGCTACAATACCTTTGCTTTCTAAAAATTCTCTAAATACTTCTGGGCCTACTGGAACTTCTTCTCCATTTATTAAGTTTGTAAATAAGTTTATTTGATTTGAAACTGGAGTTGTTATGTTTGAGATTTGTTTATCTAGTTCATTTAAAACAATAGAATCTTCTGTCATTTTCTTTCTACTTGCTTCTTTCAAACCAAAATCATTTAAAGATTTTGTTTGATTGTATGTATTGATTCCTTTTTGAACTACACTATCTATAAGATCTTGACCTATCTTTCTTCCTGTTTCATCTTCAAATACTTCATAATTAACACCTCTTACTCCACCTTCATTAAGAGAATAGTTCCTTAAAAATAATTGTGCTTGTGCATCTGCTTCTGCTACTTGTTCAGCATTATTTACATCAACGTTTTGATAAAAACTTTTAACTACAGAATTCACTCTTTTTTGTTCTAAAGATAACATCAATGCTTCTTCTGCTTGTTTTTGTGTAGTTTTATTTAATTTAAAATTACTAGCCACAATCAATGCTTCATACTTTTCATTATGGCTACCTAAAAACTTAGTAACTTCTGTTGCAAAAAATTGATCTATTGCATCTATACTTTCTTGTGGACTTTGTGTTGTCATAAAATTATTTTCTAAAAAAGAATCTACATCAGCAAGTGTGCTTTCTAAATTAGTTGCATAGCTATCACTTAGTTCTGCGTATTCAATTAAGTTTGCTTGTTTTCTTAATGTTTCAAATGCATTTAAGTTCTTTTGATTGTAGTATGATTCAGCATTAATACTTAATCTTTCTGGTACACCTGCTAATACACCATTAATATATCCATCAGTTTCTTCTTGAAACTTCTGTAAATCAGGTTTTTCTCCTGACTTTAATATGCCATTAACTTTATTATTTAAATACTTTGTAGTTTCTGTTTCAAAATTATTCTGCCATTTTGCATCTAATATCTTTACTTGATTCTCAGCTAATGTGTTTATTGTATCTGAAACTGCACCAAACATCTTACTTATGTTAGGTGAATATACATCAACAACTCCCATTCTAGATGCAGTACCAGAAGGAGAAACAAGTTCAGTTCTTCTTGTTCTTTTTATCTCTCTAACCATTTACTGGGTAATTCCTTCCTGGTGGGCCAGAAGCACCTGTTCCTTTTTTAACACCACTAGTAGTAGTAGGTTGTTTATAATAGTTATAGTAATTCCATCCATTAACTATGCTAGTACCTGCATTAACAATAGATCCCATATTAGAATAAAACGCTTGTTGTCTAGTGTTAAAGATAGCTCTGTCATAACTACTATTTACTTTAGCTGCATTTAATCTAATAGAAGATAAATCTTTCTTTGTTATATCAATAATATCTTTCTGGATAGCATCAAAGCTAGGACTATCACCTACACCAGATGCTCCTCTTACAGCTCTATTGTTAGCAAGAATAGTATTCATATCTCTCATTCTTGCATTTTCTGATTGTAATCCTTCTAAGTATGATACTTGCTTTTCTTGCTCGTATCTTCTTGTCATTTCTTTAGTTTGAAGATTTGTTTGTTGTACTTGTATTGCTGAACCAGCAGCAGCTATACCTGCACTAATAAGAAATAATGTTGCTGGATCTGCTCCCATTTTAAAATACTACCTCTAATGCTACACCTAATACCTTCAAAGGCAAGGGTGCTGTTTGTGTTATTTTTAATGTAGGCTCTCTATCATAACCTAAAAAGAAAAACTCTTTCTTTCCTGTTACTTTAGCTACTGGAGCTGCTACATCAAAAGCTACATCTCTAATAACTAAACTTTTAGCAGTATTATCTGCTGCTTGTAAAGCTACATTTAAAGAATCTGATAAGTCTATAACTGCTCTTGATATCCTTTTTATTTCACCTGTCAATGGACCATTAGATACTTCTCTATCAATAGGCATAGTTTCTAAACTAGGTTCATAGTTAAATCCTACTACTACACCAGCACTATGAGCTACATCAAATGTAATGGTATCACTAGCTGATGTTGTAAATGATCCTAATGAAAATGTACCATCAACAGCATTAACAGTTTCTTGTGTTAAATGAGCTGGACTGTTATGGACACGACCTGAAGTAATAGTAATTGCAGCGTTATCAGCAGGTGAAGAAGCTAGTGCCTGGTCTAAAACTACAGTATGACCACTAGCTGTAGCTGTAACTGTTTGTATTTCGTAACTACCAGTAACTCCAGCTATAGTAATAACATCACCTGTATTAGGTGCAGTTGAATATCCATCTACATTTACAGTTGTACCTGTTTGACTAGCACCATTTATCAAAGGTGTTCCTTGTTGATTTACTGTAGTTGTTGCTGAACAATCTAGTGTTAAATCATCTTGTTCTGCAAACTTTTCCAATGTGTAGACAGTTCCACCTTCTAGTTGTCTTTTAACAACACAAAATAAATTTTCATTAACAGCTGTAATACTAGTAAACTCATCACCAGTTTTTGTACTCCATTGTGTCCAACCAGCTATTTTTTCTGCACGAACACTATGAAACAAACCAAGTGTTCCATCATTGTTTGTAAAGAAAGCAAACTGTTCTGGTCTAGTTGTTGTACCAGTTATCATAGCCATATCTACTGGAGCTTTCACTAAATGTGATGCTAAGATAGAAATAGATGTAGATGCATAAGCATTTTCTACATCACTAAATAAATATTCACGAATAGCTTTACCATTCTTTTGTGCATACAATGTTGCACCATCAAAGATAATAGGTTTAGCTCGACTACAACCATAAGGTGTTTGTCTAAGAAATGTTATATTAGCAGGTGTAACAGCAGAAGTATCTGTAGATGTAGGAACAAAATATTCACCACCATCTGTAAGAACTTGTAAGTTTCTAGAAGATACTAAATGCCTAATTTCGTTTACTCTATCACCAGATACAAATACATTAATAGCTTGATCCGCAGCTCCACTACCTACATCAAAATTAAAATATCCTCCAACTTGTGATGCTATTACAGCAGCAGGAGCATCTCTTACTCCTGCAAAGTATAGTCTATTATCATGAAAGGTAACTGCTTGAGGAAATCCTCTTGCAGGAGATATTAATTGTTCTTCAAAATTTGCATGAGGTCCAGCACTACCAACATCTTCTAATACAGTTGCAGTTGCTTCTGTAGCGTTAGTTCTAGCAGTAATAAAAACTTGTTTACCATTTATCTTTAAATATGTGTTTACATGATCAGTTGTAAAAAAATCTGCACTTGCAGTTAATGTTCTACCTGTGCCAGTAGCATGTGAAGATAGTGTAATAGTTAAACTTGTAGCAGCATATTTAAAAAATGCTTGTAAAGTTTTATTTTTACCACCAACAGATACACTAGTATCTTCTTCAAATTCATAAGCTGATACAGTAAATGTAGATGCACTAGTTCTTTTAATTTCTCTTATAGGATTATTTCTATGTGTGAGAAATACCGTATCGCCAAACTGTGCAAAATTTATTTCAAATAACTGAGCTGTTGTCCAATTACAATTACTAGTTATATTTGTTTGTATAGCTGCACCATCAGATCCATAAACATCTAATCTATTGTTAGATAAAACAAATACTGCTAGTTCATCATTAGAAAATATAAATGGAATAAGTCTTGATTCCCCTGGCAACGTAGCTTTAAATGTAGTTCCAGGTCTACGCATAATACCACCTTCATCTAGTAAATACCAATTACGTAATGTTTTAGCTCCACTAAAATAAGCATTAGCATCTGTTCTAGTAACTAATAATGGATTAAGTTCTCCACTTGCAAAGTTAGTGTAAACTGTTCTTAGGGTATTAGCCATTAGTACCCCCTAGTAGTTAATCTGTTTGTTACGAATCTTTTTGTACTTAGTTTTTTGTTTGTTACTTCTTGACTATCTGTGTTCTTAGCAATAAGCATTTGTCTTTCTGCTTCATCACTAAATTGCTTAATCATAGCTGCATCTCTAGCTACTGATCCAGCAAACCTTGATGCAAGTTTTAATTCTAATGCATCTTTAAAATATGCAGGAAACTCTGATTCATCTTGTCTAAAAATATAATCAGCTATCAATGCAGATTGTGAATCATATCCATCAACAAATATCTTATCTCCATAACGTGCATACTCAATAGGTAGGTCAGCTACAGTGATAGTATTCAATTGTAATAAATCTGGGGAAGTAGGTAGTTGATATGCATAATCATATCTACCTGTAGGTGCAGCAGTTAATAAAGATAGTTGTTGTTGTTCTGTTGCAAATCTCCATCTGTGTCTACATAACATAGACTGTGTAAGATTTTCATAAAGATTAGAAGCTACTAATGCTTCTGTTGAACCATCATCAAAAGAAGATATGGGTTGAGCACCAATCATAGTTAATGCTCTTGCACAAATGTCTACTTTAGTATCTGCCATATTTATAGGGGGGAATAAATCCCCCCAATATCATTATGATAGTAAGGCAGTTCTTACTTGTGTTGAAGATGCTGTAGTTACAATTAATATATCTACAACACCATTTGATCCACCACTATTGACTATGATAACATCACCAGCATTTAAGTCGCCAGTTGATGCTAAAAAGTATTCATTATCATCAATAGTACCGATAGCATCACCATCAGCATAATACCAAAGTGAATTAGAATCTCCCATTTGAGAGATTTTTTTTACAGGGTTTGAAGTTGCGTATGCCATTATTTACTCCTACTCTGCACACTTCTGTATTCTTACACCATCACCATCAATTAGGACTGCTCCCATTGACATATATGAAGTTGTAAGGTGTGCTACTTTCTCAGGGATATAGTTCACTTCAGTTCTTACGTCTGAACCTACACCTAAACCTAGAGATGATTTATGGAAAGCCATAGTGTGTCTATCTGTTGAACCAGATGTTGGTAAACCACTAAAGCCACACCACATGAAAGACAACCATCTTTTAGCTGTCATTCCACCTTTGTATGGTAGATCTGCTTCACCGATATATTCAGCTCTTGAGAACTGATCTATATCTAAAAGGTCTGACCACTGTTTTGGACCGACTACCCAATATCTTCCTCCATCATCTGGAACATCATTGTTTCCAAAGATTTCAAAAACGTTTTGAGCTTTGTCTAAGTTCATACCAGTAGTAGAACCAGCAGAGTTATTTGCTAGTGCTGTTGCACCTGCATCAAAAGTATCAGTGATGATCTCATCAGTCTTACGACCAAGAGCATATGCAGCATTTTGTGCTACAATGTTTCTTTCATCAATGTTTACTTTTAGTTCGTCTAGTTTGTCTACGTAATCAGCAGCATAAAAGTCTGATACAGTTGCAGTTACATTTGAGTGTACTGAGTTCATAGCGACAACCTCAGCGTGTCTTGCTTTAGTTGAAGCAGAACCTTTCGCTATTTTTTGGAACTGAACAGTATTACCTTTCACACCATTGACATTACGTACCATAGGCTTCAATTTTGAACCCATGCGTTGATAAGCCATGTGAACTTCAGCTTCAAACTGTTTCACAAATGCTTGATCTATCGTTGCTGTCATTGTGTTTTCCTTTTCATTTATTGTTTATTTCCAAGTTGTCGTCATAAACCTTTACTAAGTTATCCATTACTGGGCAAAGTCCAGTTTAAATCGGCTTGTTGATTCAGATATATTATATTTTTGTTAGCTTTACAAGACAAGATGCAGGAAAAACATTGACATCAGCATATGTGTATGATCCGTCTTGTTCCCTTATATAACTTGCAAATGTCTTGATATACTTCTTATTTTTAGAATAAATGTATGCTTCTGTAGTAATTATAGCTGGAGATAGGTTTTCCATATCTTTATCAGATAACCATGAACTATCTCCAGTAGGATCTTCCCATATAATTATATATTTTTTATATGGAAACTTAGCCATATTTCTTTTGATATAGATCTGTTACTTTCCTTATATATGCTTGATCTTTTGATCCTTCTTTCCAATAACGAGGATCTTGCATCATAGACTGTAGATCTCTTTCATCTAGTTCTACATCTACAACAGTATTATTATTTGGTAATGGTTTGTTGCTTGATAAACCCATTATTTCTTCTAGAGCTTTAACGCCTTCAGCAGTACTAGCCATATTGGCAATAGCATTATAGGCATCAGTAGATAAATACTTTTTGCTCCAAAGATCAGCAGCTTCAATGCGTTCTTTGGCATTATCTCCCAACTTTCCCATCTCTTCTTGAAGATTCGGTAAACCTGCAATCTCATTATTAACAAAAGCCGCCACTCCCTGGTCGAATACTTCCTGTGATAATCCATGACTTTTACAAATTTCTGTCCAAGACTTAACAAGTTCTTGTTCTGGATCAACTGTAATTTCAACATCTTGTGGTATTTCTGGTAGCCTTACTTCATATGATTCAGGAACGCTAGACTTTCTTTCTGCTTCCATATCTTCACGTAATTGTTTCGTAAGATCTTCAGTTCGCATACCAAACTTTTGTTCCAATGCTTTGTATGATGCACCCAGTTCTTCAACTTTAATTTCATTTCTATCAGTATCCCAAAATTTTTCTGGAATATACTCAGGTATCTGAACTTCACTAGTGTTTTCTTGAGATACCTCTTGTGTTGTTTCTTGTGTTTCTTGTACTTGTTCTTCTGACATTAGACCTCCTTATCAGATTCAATTCTTTTCTTGATAATGAAATATAAATATCTCATACCTTCAAGATGTCGTAAATGTTCATCACTGATATCTTTACCAGCAACAGCATCTACTGTAATGGATCTTAAATAATCCAAAACCTTTTCTCCGACAACTGTACTAAATACAGCTGCCATCTCTGAATTAATTTCACGTTCTTGTGATTCTGTTCTGTAAAATCCATCAATAGATAGATGGCTTCCTTTAGGTTTGTTCTGGAGCTGCTCCCAACTCATTCATTCCTCCTTGTTGTTGTTGCATTACTTGTTGCATCTGCTGCATTATTTGTTGTTGCTCAGCTGCATCTCTAATAATTTTTTCTGGTAAATTCATTTTTTCTGCTAAATACCTAGCTACTTCATCTTGTTTAACAATAAGATTTAATACTTGTGGCCCAAATGTTTGACCTAACGTTGCGTTAAATCTATTTACATCTGCAATATCTTGTTCATTTTGAGCTCTTGATAATGGTGATTCTGGAATAATCTTAATCTCTTTATTGTTTAATGATGGTAATTCTATTCTACCTTGCTTCTTTAGAATATAGATAACACGTCTAATTAATGGCATGATAAACTCTGACTGTAATCTACCAAAAGAAGATCCGATCTGTCTTGATAAATCTGCCATTCTTTCTGCTACTTCTGTAGCTGACATAGGCGTACCTTTAGTTGGACCAAGTGTTTCCATATACAATGCTTTTCTAATATTACTTCTCATATCATCTAATACTAATTGAGCTACATCAAATCTACCTGCTGCACTAATAGGTTGTAATCCTCTAGATCCTGGAGCTACTGGAATAATTGTGCCAGGCACTAATTGAATATTATCTGTATTAATTACACCATCATCTTCTAACTGATAAATACCAGATATATTCATCTGTGCATTTTCTAAAATTAGTTCAATAGTTAAGTTAGTAGTTTTAATAGCTGACATAGCATTAAATACTGGACCACGTCCATATACTTCGCCACTAGCTTTGTTCCATCTAAATGTAATAAAGGGATTAGAACCTTGTCCTTCAAACTGATTTTCAAATATTATTTGTTCATGATCTTTTATACATACTACATAATCATAAACTTCTTTGTTTGGATCTTTATAGTTTCTCATTGTACCTTCAATAACAGTACACTTTGCATCTGGCTCATTAGTTACTTTATCTTCTAATGATTCTAAATTTGCATCAGGATATAATATTTTAATATCACCTAATCTTATTTGACGTTTTCTAAATACACAGTCTATCTTATTATCTGCTCCTGCATTTAAATATACATGTGGTAATGGTATAGAATTAAATACAATAGGATTAGTTGATGGACCTTCATTTACTAACATCACCCCAGTACCAATAGCTAAATCCATAAATGATTCATGTACTTCTTGATTAAAGTTAGATGCGTGGAGTACTTCAAATATATAATCTGTAATAGAATCTAATTGTTCATCTACTTGTGGAGCTAACTGTGCTGGTATTTCCATACCTGCTTTTAAATTAATCCATCTTCCAAATGTAGGTGTAATACCTGCTTGTAGTCTAGAAGCAAACTCTTGAATACCTACAACAGCTGTTTCATCAAATATTCTATCAGTTCTTTTTTCTCCAGGAGCTTCATCATAAAATGCTTCTCTGCCTGGCATTGTATATTCATATGCTTCTTCAAACTTTGGAATCCAATGTGTCTTTAACTGTTCTGCATGACTAAACTTTTTAAGAAATGATTTAGGATTCATTGATCCTGTATTAGGACTAGATCTATAATTATAACTATACATTAACTCATTGTTCCACCAAATCCTCTACTCTTAAGAGTAAGGAATGGTCTTGTTTCATCTGTAGTTGTGCTACCAAGTTGAGCTAATCTTTTTTCTATTTTATTTCTTCTATTATTTTCTGCTATAACATTTGTCTGATTAATTTCTGTTGATTCTTGAGAAGGTTGTGTTGTCTTTGTTGTTGTATCTTTACCATCTCCATAAGAAAAGAATCCTGACTTTTCTACACCTCTCATAACTAAACCTATAGGACTTAAATTTCCAGTAATAGCTGCACTAACTAAAGAAGGTATTACTCCTTCTGTCTTAACCATAGTTGGTTTATCATCTATGTATTTAATACTGTTATAACCCATAGCACCTCTAGCAATATCCCCACCTAACTGTCTAAATGTAGGAGCTGTTGCAGTAAGTTGTGGTACTGTTTTTGAAACTATAGTTCTTCCTTGTTCATCTTTCATTCCTGTTCCAACAAAATTAACTCTTTCTACACCATCAGGACCAACAAATCTTTTTGCACCCAATACTTCTCCTGCTTCTATGACTTGTAAATTTTTTGCATATTTTTCTACATCAGCTGGTCTACGATATTTAGAACCTACTTCTCCAATGTTTTGACCTATAGCTTTAAAAGATTTACCAGTTGTTCTTTTAATTGTTTCTGCTTCTTTTTGAGTAGTACCTGCTAATCCAGTATTTCCAGACATAGCTAAGGATTGTCCTGGACTCATAGCTTCACTTCTACTACTACTTTTAGATGTAGATGTTGCAGATCCCATTATACTTTTTTACCTTCTTGATAAAAACCTCTACCACCAGCTCTAGCAAATAACGATCTAGATCCTATTTTACCAGCAGCAAATCTTTTCTTTCTACGTTCTTCTGCTGCTTCTAATTCTTCTTTTTCTTTTTCAGCGGCAATACGTTCTTCATCCATTTGTTTTTCCATGGCTATTTCTGTAGCTGGTTTTTCATATTTTTTTGGTTTTAAAAATCCCATTGTTCACAATCTTGTTTCTTTAAATATTTATATAACTGATAAGGGGTAATAATCAACTTATTTATTCCTAATATTCTCATAACTATGGTTACACAAGAGTGTTCTCTAAGCCATGCAGCTTGAAATAATCTAAACTTCTGCCTGAATAATTTAGCTTTTATGAACTTACCATTGTGATCTTTAACATAATCAAACACTTTTGCTACATCTTCACCATCTAATATATTAATATCTAATCTTTTGTGTATATGCTCTATAGCTATCCATTTCTTTTGTTTGGGATCAAAACCTAACATACCACAATGACCCATATTGTTTTTTCTAAACATATGATACCACTCCTCTTTAGGTGGATCATAGAAATATATCAACCATTCCTTCGGAAAATATCCCACTTCTTCCTCCTGTTAATTGAACCACGATCAAATATATTCCAGTTCTTATAAGCATTAGATACTTGTGGTTTAGCTGGACCTACTGTCAATGATCTACCTTCACCAGCACCTAGCATTAGGTATTGTAATGCATCATGTACATGTGAAAATTTATTCTTATTTGGTTTATCTTCATATCTTTCTCCAGAAGTTTGTATTCTTCTATAATGATATCCACCTAAAAATCCTTTACGTAAAGACTTACAAGATCTATTTAATAAAAATCCTGCTTTGCCATCTACCATTCTATTCAATGCAGCTTCTACAGATTCTATTCTCAAACCTACATCATTAGATGGTGCAGGAAATGCTTGGATGCCTTGTTGTCTAAGTATTTGAAAGGGAGTTGTTTCATCTGTCTGAGCTCTAAAATCACCAGCAGGATCTCCAAATATTTTTAAATCTTTATCTGCACAGTGTTTAATTATCTCATGCTTCAGTAGTTCACCAAACTTAACTGTACCAATATCAAAACAAACTAGTTCATGTAGTATCAACCATCTACCATCAGGTAGTTTCTGGCCAAATACAGCAGAAGGTGTAAGACCAAAGTCTAATCCAATATAAACAGTAGTAGGTGCAAACTCTATATCTTCATCTGCTATGTGTACATCTTCTCTAAATGAACCATAAACAAGTTTACCATCTTCAATAGTTCCTAATCTATTTAAAACGTAAACATCAATCCAAGACTTACTTTTTCCTCTGATGATATTTGGATAGTAATCAGGTGTAACATTTTGAATATTTTCTGCTGAGCTATTAAGCTCATAACCTTTAATTTTATCATCTTCTTTCTTTTCTATCATGCCTGGGGGTTGTACAAAAAACTCCCAGTTATCTGGTTTAACTAACATTAAAGATTCTTCTTGATTCATATGATCTGGTACTGGTACTTCACCAGACATAATAGACCACCAATGATCTTCATCAGGTGCGTTAGTATCTGCTATAACACCATACCATGAAGGTCCACCATCTTTCATAGAAGGAAATCTACCTACACGCATAGTACATGCATCTACAATAGATTTAGGAATCTCTCTTGCTTCATTAATCCATACACCAGTTAATTCTAAAGACAATAGTTTCTTTACATCTTCTGGTCTATCTAGTGCTAAAAAAATAACTTCTAGCTCTACATCACCTACATGAATGTTATGTGTAAAAGGAACTGAATACATAAAGTTTCCAAATGAACTTTCTGGAAACCAATCTAACCATGTTTTAATAGTAGTAGTTTTTAACTGAGGGTTTGTATTTCTAATTACTGCCCATCTAGATTTACGTTTACCATCTGGACCAGGCTTCTGCTTTAATGCACGTCTAAATATTTCAATACAACAAGATACAGACTTCCCTGATCCTACTGGACCACGTACACCTCTAAAGAAGGAATCATCCTTCATAAAGGTTTTTATTATTTCACCTGGAGCTTTGTAGTTGAGTTCTGTCAAGCAATACCATTATCTACAGATCTTTTAATAAGTTTGTAGATAGTTTCTGGTAGTAGAGATTCTATAAATTTATCGGCTTCATTGTCCGAGAATCGTAAGTCTTTTGGATAATGTTTAAAATGTTCCTTCTTCACTATCTTACGAAGTCTTTGACGATCCTCGTAAGATAGTTCCTCTGCGTACCTCATGTTTAATTAAATATGATTCCTAAGATAATTAGGATAGGAACACAGCATACAAATATCTTTGCATTTCTATTTAACTTGTTCCATTTAGTTTTTACCCAATCCATTATGCCTTCGCTTTCTTTTTAGCTGTTGGTGATAGATCTTTAAAGTGTACTAAAGGTTTGCTAGATGCAGTATGAGTCTTGCCTGTATGTAGTTTACCATTAGACATTTTGTGATATGCACCTTTAAACTCTTTCCCACTTTTAAGGTAATGTTTGCTACTTGCTCCCATTACTTTTTCTTTTTAGCCATAATCTTTTTCTTCAAAGCAGGTGGTAATTTGTTTTGCTTACCCTTTAACTTTTTAGATCCAGCGGCAGGTTTTTTCATTCCATACATTATGATACCCTCCTAAAAGGTTTTGTTTTAGCAGCAATACCTTTGGGTTGTCTGACAAATTGTTTCCCACTCTTACTGCCTTTTCTCTTAGCTCTAGTTGTAGCTGCATATTCACTAGCAGTCAATGACTTGATCGCAGCTTCAGGTAAGTAGCGTTCACCTGTTTTTCCAGATGGCTTTCCAGATTTGGTTCTCCATTTCTGTCTAGTCCATGCTTTCAAACTTCGTTGTGGCTTCTTCACCGATATCCACCACCTTTAGATTTATA
>TARA_R100000654_G_scaffold18260_3_pt1 | contig 19839 bp, 7 predicted proteins | sample TARA_R100000654 | Tara Oceans TARA_R100000654 (sample SAMEA2622473) | marine metagenome | biome: marine biome (ENVO:00000447); feature: surface water layer (ENVO:00002042); material: "saline water (ENVO:00002010), including plankton (ENVO:xxxxxxxx)" | depth 5 m
CTAAGCAACGTAGACCCTTGTCTTATATGGTTAAGTCTGCTGGTATATATTACTTTGATGAAGAAAAAGGTTACGAAAGAGAGTTAAAGTATTGTGAAAATCAAATAACACCTTTTGTTGACGAGATGAAAGGTGATCAAAGATTATCTCATATAATATTTAGAAACGGAGCTCTTCATGTACCTAGAAATAAACAAACTTTACAAAAGTTATTATCATTATACCACCCACAAAAAGATATACTTTTTAACGAGTGGAAACCAGAAGTAGAAGCTGCTGATGATTTAGAAATATTAGAGTTAGAATTAGAAGCTTTAAATATAGCTAAGTCAGTAGATATAGATATGGCTGAAGCTATTATGAGAGTAGAGTACGGTTCTAAGGTATCTAGCATGAGTTCTAAAGAACTTAAAAGAGATTTATTACTTTATGCTAAAAACAACCCTGTGTTGTTCTTAGAGTTAGCTACTGATGATAATGTACAGCTGAGAAACTTTGGTATTAAAGCCACTGAACTAGGAATTATTAAATTATCTTCTGATCAAAGAAACTTTTTATGGGCTTCTAACGATAGAAAATTAATGACAGTTCCTTTTGACGAGCATCCATACACTGCTTTAGCGCATTGGTTTAAAACTGATGAAGGTATGGAAATATATGCAAATATAGAAAAACGATTAAACTCGTAACAACCCTAATAGAGTAACTACTCTTCGGGGTAGTTACTTTATTATAATAAAAAAATATGGCAATAAATATAGATACAATATATCAAAGAGTTTTAGCTATAGCTAATAAAGAACAAAGAGGTTACATAACACCACAAGAGTATAATTTATTTGCTAATCAGGCTCAAATGGAAATATTCGATCAGTACTTTTATGATTTAAATCAAGCTATAAGAGTACCAGGTAATCAAAGTGAATATGCAGATGTTGACGATATGTTGGAAGAAAAATTACAAGTATTTGAAGAGAGTGATGGCGCTGCTGTAGTTGCTGCTTATCAAGGCGCTGGTAACGATGGTATTAATAAAGTTTTACCAGATTATGTGTACAGAGTTCATAGGGTAGAATTTTTTAATGTTAATTGTGAAATATTAAATACTAGTGATTTTAATGACGTTAGATTTAGTGGGCCTTTAGTAAAACCTACTAATTCTAGACCAGTAGCTAATATTAGATCTAATATATTAAGAGTTGTTGGTAGCCAAAATAACTTTATAACACCTACTGGTGTTTTTTATTTTAGAAAACCTAAAAAAGCAGAGTGGGGTTATGTTGTTGTAAGTGAAAAAGCTTTATGGGATCCTTCTCAGTCAACTAACTTTGAATTACACCCTTCAGAAGAAAACAATTTAGTTTTTAAAATATTAAGACTAGCTGGTATAAACATGGGTGGTGAATTATATCAAGTAGGTCAACAAGAAGATATAAAGAGTACTCAACTTAAAAGACAATAATAAATGGCTTTATTAAATCAAACACAAAACGAATATTATGAAGGTGATAACTATGGTAGTTATCAGTTTGTTACTTTACAAGATATAATAGATCAATTTATGGTTGTTTATGTTGGTGAAGATAAAATTATAGAAAAAGCAAAAAGATTTGATGTAGCGTTTCACGCGCAAAGAGCTTTAGCTGAATTATCTTTTGATACGTTTAAAAGTGTTAAATCACAAGAAATTACATTGCCACCTTCTTTAACAATGATACTACCTCATGACTATGTTAATTACACTAAAATATCTGTTACAGATGAGTCTGGTATAAAACATCCTTTATATCCAACTAAAAACACTTCAAATCCTACGCCTATATTTCAAAATGATGACGGTACATATCACATAAAAGCTAAAGGAACTTTAACTAGTGGTAGTGATCAATTAGTTCTAAACGATAAATATGATAATATATTAGTTGGTATGGTTATTTCTGGAGGAGTTGGAGACGTAGAGGGTAATGTAGTAAAAGCAACTAGTGTTTCTGGTGGTATAACAACTGTTACTATGGATAATGCTTCTACTTTAACTATGACTGCTTTTGCTAACTTTGAATTTAAAAATAAATTAGATTTAATTTTAGAAACTGAAACTCAAGTAAACGTTACTTCAAGTAGCATGACAGTTATAGCTGGAACTAATTTTATAGCTGGTATTGATGCTACTGAGTTATCAGACGTGAAAAAAGGTATGTTAGTTTCAAGTAATCTTTTTCCTATTGGTACAATTGTTACCGATGTCATAGCTTCAGCTGGACAAGTTTTTACAAACAGCAACGCATTAGACAATGGTTTACCGACTAGCATAGTATTTACTTCTACAACTAACAACTCAACCACTTGGACTAGTTATAAAAATCACGAGCCAAAAGAAAACACATTAAAAGATTACGATTACGACGATCAAATATATGAGCAAAACGTGGGTCAAAGATATGGATTAAGTCCACAAGAAGCACAAATAAACGGCTCTTATTTTATAGATGATAACAGAGGTTTAATATATTTTAGTTCTAATTTAAATGGTAAAAATATAGTTTTAGATTATATAAGTGATGGTTTAGGAACTGAAGAAGAAATGAAGGTTCATAAGTTTGCTGAAGAAGCAATGTACAGGAGTATAGCTTATGGATTAGTAGCAGGCTCTAAATATTTACAACCTCTAGTACAAAGATATAAAAGAGAAAAATTTGCAGCTGTTAGACAAGCTAAGTTAAGATTATCAAATATTAAACTAACTGAGCTAGTGCAAATAATGAGAAACAAATCAAAACATATAAAACACTAATATATGCCGGAAATTAAATATACGTTCGCTCAAGGTAAAATGAACAAAGACCTTGACGAAAGAATAGTACCTAACGGTCAATATAGAAATGCAGAAAATATACAAATTTCTACTTCTGATGGTTCAGACGTTGGAACTGTTCAAAATATATTAGGTAATACAAAACAATTTACTTTACCTAAAGCTGATGCTTTTGGTATTTATGCAGACCAAGATGATCAAGACGTTGTTGATACGGTTAGTTGTTCTATTGGCTCTATATCAGACGAAAAAAACGATGTATTTTATAATTTAGTTAGACACGGCCTTGACACTCAACTACCATTTGATTTATCACCAAATCCATCAAACAATACAGATGTTGTATCTGGTATAGTACCAGCTTCTTATTTACAGTCTAATGGTATACATAAATATAAAAATTATATTTTTCAACATGAAGCCGTTGAACAAAATACAAAAACAGTTGTAGCAGAAGAACATACAATTGTTTTACCAATTTTTGACACTAGTTCTGGCCTTGCTAAAAATTTTACTACGTTTAACGAAACTCCTCCTAGTGGTTTTACTCCAATAGGCATGCCTACAGTAGGTAGTGGATCTTTTACAAACTTAAATCAATTTGCAGTCGCTGTGCTTAAAAATACTTTAAAAGTAGGTATGAAAGCTAGTTGTTTTGCAGTTAAATCTCCAGACGCTGGTTCTGCAGCAGATACTATAGTAAATTTATTTACAGAAACTACTGTTATAGAAGATATTATTGTTGACAGTGAGTTTACTTTTAACGGACAAACTCTTGAAAAATTAATAATAACTTTTAACGAAAACTATTCTTTTGTAGCGCCAAATAATATTCCTAACTTTATTGTGTTTGAAGATTTAAACGGACCTTTAAATTTTCAAAAGAAAAACTATATAACAGGTATAAATATTGTTGATGATCTTCTGTTTTTTACAGATGGATTTTCAGAGCCTAAAAAAATAAACATACCTAGATGTATAGAAGGTACAATTAACAACGCACACACTTTATTAGTTAATCCAAATCAAAACATAACAACAGATGATGGCGTAAAATTAGCAGAAGAACATGTTACTGTAATACGTAAAGCACCAACTTTAGCACCTGCCTTAGAACTAATAGGAGCTGATAATGAAGTAAAAGGTAATATTACTATAAATAATGTCGTTGATGTTTCTGATATTATAACTATTACTTTAAACTCTGATGAAATAAAAGAAGGTGAGATACTAGCGTTAAAACAAACTAACGATATAAACGGTCAGTTTGATACTAAAGAAGCTGATATTAGAGTTTTAGTAATAGAATCAGATGGTTTTGATTACGATTGTAAAATTTTATCTATAGCATTTAATTTAGATATTAGTGAGCCTTTTTTTGTAAAAATAGATACTTTTGATAAAAATTTATATAAACTAAAATTTCCTAGATTTGCTTTTAGATATAAATATATAGACGGAGAATACTCTGCTTTTTCACCTTTTTCTGAAATAGCTTTTTTACCTGGTCAATATGATTATTCTGTTGATAAAGGATTTAATCTTGGTATGGAAAATCTTACAAGAAAAATAAACGTTGAAAATATTGTTCAAAACGATTTACCAGAAGATGTTAAAGAAATTGAGTTGTTGTATAAAGAATCTAACTCACCAAATATTTACAAAGTAACTGAGTTTAAAAATACAGATGACGCTTATGTAAATAATCTTTATTCTATTGAGACAGAGCATATACAGTCTATACTACCTTCTAATCAACTTTTAAGAGTTTATGACAATGTTCCTAGAAATGCTTTAGCACAAGAAATAACTGGTAGTAGAATAGTTTATGCTAATTATTTACAAAATTATAATTTTGATGGCACTATAAATTTAAACTTATATTTAGAACAAAGAGGTGGTAGTTTTAAATCTTTAAAATCTATAAGAGAATATCAAGTAGGTATTGTTTATTCTGATAAGTATCAAAGACAATCTCCAGTTTTTTCAAATAATACTGGTGCTTTAAAAATTAATAAGTTAGATGCAGATAGACAAACTCAATTAGCTATTAAAAATAATACTGAAATACCTAGTTGGGCAGAGTACTTTAAAGTTTTTATAAAAGAAACATCTACAGAATATTACAACTTAGCTTTAGACAGATATTTTGATGCTAAAGACGGTAATATATGGCTTAGTTTTGCTTCTTCAGATAGAAACAAATTAGACATAGATACTAGCTTAATATTAAAAAAGACATTAGACAGTGATGAACTGGAAAAATCGAACTCAACTTACAAAATATTAGCAATAGAAAACGAAGCTCCAGAATATGTGAAAACTAGAAAAGCTATATTAGGTTCTTTTGAAAACACAAATACATCTGGTGCTAGTAATGTTTTTATTAATACCGCTAGTAATGATGAACTTAAGCCAGTTGTAGGTAACACTGAAATAGAGCTTACTCAAAGTTTTGATAATACTTTATTAAGAAACTTTCATCAAGCTCAAAAAGTAGAAGATAGAGACAGAGTTTTATATATAAGATTTATAGGTTTAAATGCTGCTGGTACGCCAGACGGAAATATTAGTGATTTTTTTGAAATAGATAATGTAGAAAGAACTACTGACGCTAACGATGCTACAAGTGGATATTTAGTTAGATTTAAAAAACCTTTAAATGATACTGTAGATTTTATAAATACTACGCCTAATGCTGTTCCTGCTACATATAACGACACTACAAACGGTGATAGTAATATAAAATTAGAAGTTTATCAAGACATTGTACAGAACAAAGCTCTTTTTCAAGGTAGATTTTTTGTAAAAATACAAAAAGATGAATTTATAGAAAATGGTATTATAATAAAAGCTGATCTTAAACAAACAAAAGTGTTAAAAGAAATAAAAGCTTTTTATGCTAAAGATTTTAGTAGTGATACTAGCCCTGGAACTACTACTTTTCCTTTTGTTACAGGTGGTAATAAAACAGCGGCTGAACATGCTACAGAGATAGCTGATTATAACACTAACCATGGTAGTGGTGTTGACATACCAACTGATGCTTATGCTAGTTATTATGCTTGGAGGTCTATATACGAAATATTAAGTAGTAATAGTGATAATACTTCTTCTAGCGCTTATAAAAGTGGTGGTTGGATAATCGACGAAGCTTATGCAGCTGGAGAAGAGCCTTTTTGGGGTCTAGCTAATTTTGATATTATCAAAGAGTCTTCTCTTGCCATTGAAACAAGCTCAACAATATTTGGTAAAGCGCCTGATTTTTTACCTTTTGGTGATCAAAGTGGTAATTTAACAACACTGAATCATCAACAAAAAAATGGTAATCCTTTTACTGGTATTAAAGGAAGTTTTGCAGATCAAATAGGTTTAGTTGGCTTAGGTCATGGTAACAACAGTAGTGATTATACTTTTTACAGCACTGGAGCCGGAGTTACTAATAACACTATAGATATTTCTTACGTTGGACCTTACGGTCCAGAGCCCGATATAAAGCTAGAAAAACTTAATACAACAAATTATACTGGTGGTAATCAAATAATGTTTGATGATAAATTTCAAGAATATTCTCAATACTGGACTATAAACGATAATTATGATAAAAACGCTAGAGATTTTGCAGATAATTTAGTTCAAGGTGCTATTATAAGATTTACAAACGATCCTAATAAAATAACTTATAGAATAAAAAGTGTTAAAAAGTTTTTTAAGTTTAATTATCATGATGTGCCTAGTGCAAGAGGAATTGGAGGTTTTAGTGGTTTTAACATAAATCAAGCACCTTTTAGTGAAGACTTAGCTGGTTGGATCAGTTTACTTGATAATGCTAGTCTTAGTATTCAGATTGCTAATGCATCTGGTTTTAACACTGCTGACGTAAAAAAGTTATTTAATGCGTTAAATTATTTTCATTCGCATCACAACCGTAGAATAACGTTTAGATTAGAAATAGAGGATTTAGATGGTAACGATCCAGACTGGACAGATTATCACCCAATAACTGGCGTGCCTGGCACTGCCGATACTGTTACTTTAAATTCTAATCCTTGTGGTATAGAAGTTGTTACTAATTCTTACATAATAGAAGATAATGATTTAGAGTTTCCAGAAAATCCAGCTATATTTGAAACTGAACCAAAAGAGGATCAAGATTTAGAAATATATTATGAGGCTAGTGATTTTATACCTACAAAACTTAACACAGAAAAAGCACCTTTGTATGCGCCTATAGGTGCTAGCGTTAGCGCGGCAAACCCAGCTTTTGTAAATTCAGTAATTGGATCTACCGCTAGCAACAACCCTATTGTAAACAGTTGGAGTGAAAATTCTGATGGTGATTTAGTTTTAAGTCTAACTAATGGTTTTGTAAGTGAAGACATGGAAGATGAGTTTTTAAAAATAACTAGTAAAGACGGTACTTACAAAGAAATTAAAGTAATTGGTTTTGAAAGCACTGGTGCTGCTCAGTTTAACACAGGTTCAGTTTTTAGCAATATTTTATTTCATACAGATGTTATTGTTGAAAAAGATGTTTCAAATCAAAAAATAGGTTTAAATTGGTTTAATTGTTATTCTTTTGGTAATGGAGTTGAGTCTGATAGGATTAGAGATACATTTAACTCTATAACAATAGATAATGGCGCTAAAGCATCTAGTACATTAGACGAGCCTTACGAAGAACAACGTAGAAAATATGGTTTAATATTTTCAGGTTTATATAATTCTACTAGTGGCGTTAATAATTTTAACCAGTTTATACAAGCAGAAAAAATAACTAAAGATTTAAATCCGACTTACGGTAGTGTACAAAAGTTATTTTCAAGACAAACAGATTTAGTTGCTTTTTGTGAAGATAAAGTTTTAAAAATATTAGCTAATAAAGACGCTGTTTTTAATGCTGACGGTAATCCACAGTTAACAGCTAACGCTAGAGTTTTAGGACAAACAATGCCTTTTGTAGGTGACTATGGTATATCTAAAAATCCAGAGTCATTTGCTTCTTATGGATATAGAGCTTATTTTACAGACAAACAAAGAGGCGCTGTACTTAGGTTATCTATGGATGGTTTAACACCTATATCAAACGCTGGTATGAATAATTATTTTAGAGATAATTTTAAGCATAAAGACGTTGTTAATAATCCAATGAGATTATTAGGGGGTTATGATATTGAAAACCAAGCTTATGATTTAACTTTAATAAAAAACTTTAGTAGTGAAGATGAATATGACGTTCGTACAGTTGCTGCTTTTGAAAAAACAATTAGTTATCAAGAAGACGTAAAAGGTTGGACTAGTTTTAAATCATATATACCAGAGCAAAGTGTTAGTGTTTCTGGAAGTTATTTTACTATTAAAAACGGTGAACCTTGGAAACACTATACTAATGTAACTAGAAATAATTTTTATGGTAAACATTACGACTCTAGTTTTCAAGTACTTTTAAACAACTCACCAAGTACAGTAAAAAATTACTATACTTTAGGTTATGAAGGTACACAGTCAAAAATAGATGAGTTTGCGCCTTTGATACCTGGTCAAAACGTAGCTACATACGGAGATGGTGAGTATTACAATATAACAAGTAAAAAAGGTTGGTACACAGAGTTTATAACAACAGATCTTCAACAAGGTACTATAGACGAGTTTATTAAAAAAGAAGGTAAATGGTATAATTATATAAAAGGCACTACGGCAGATTTTGATCCAGCTTCTTTTCACGTACAAGGTATAGGTAGAATAACAACCGCGGCAGGTGTATCTTTAGCTACAGATCCAAATGCTGAAACAACGTTTTTGTTTACATTAAAAGATGTTCAAAGATTTAGTGAAATAAATTCTAATAACACAACTGGAACATCAAGTATAGACGATAATAGCTTTACTACAACTATACATACAGAAGATGTAGAGCCAGGTTTGTATCACTCTGGTAATAGTATTTTTCAAAATCTAAGATTTGATTCTTTTAACATATTGCCAGCAGATGGTTTTAATATAGCAGCATCAGACTTTTTTGCTTTTATTGCAAGACCAGGCTTTTCTAGTCCAGGAGTTTTATTTGCAGATCAAAATGTACCTGCTGTTTTAATGCCTATAAAAACTATATTTTTAAACAATAATCCATCAGCACTTTCGCCTCATGGAGAAGTTTTACCAGGAATTAATAATTTAAACTTAAAATGTGAAACTGTTATGAGAATTACTGTTGATGGTCAGCTTTATAACGATTATAGTACAGGACAACTACAACAGCTTCCGTTAACAGAGCTGTATCCAGGTGTTAGTGATATATTTTTAATAGAAGAATATGATGTTGACACTGTTACGCCTGGTTATAGATACCCATATCCTGATAGAATAAGATGTGAAGTAGTTTATTCAGTTGGACCAAATGGCGGTTGGACTATGCCTAATCAAGATTTTCAAATATTAATAGATATAAAACGAAGAGTTCCAGTAAGACCTATATAATATGATAATAATATTAAACTTTCCTTTTAATTTAAATGAATCTTTACAAGTTGGTGACACTATATTGTTTACATCAGTTACCTCTAATAGCTCTGTAACAACTGGTAGTACTCAGTTGGAAGAAGAGCAAAATATATTTCACAACGATAATAGTGCTTTACACGGTTTAGGTATAGTTAAATCAATAGGATTTGGACAAAGTTCAATTGCACAAAGTCCTTCTTCAATTTTAACAGAGTTATTTCCAGATAACCCTTTGTTAGAAGATCCTGTTCAACATATAGAAGTTAACGTTAGTAATAATTCTGTTTTAGAGCTTTTTAGCAACACTTCAATGATATTTTTTGCAAAAAATTCTAAAGTAAATGTTTCTACTATAAAAGGATATTATGCAAATGCTCAATTTATAAATAACTCAACTGATAAAGCAGAGTTGTTTTGTGTTAATGCTAATGTAAGTAAATCAAGCTAATATGATTAAAAAAATAAATAATTTTATAATAAGCACAGAAGACTTACCTAGTGGCACTACCAATAGGTATTTTACAGTTTTAGGAGATGATGATGCTGTTTTTAGTATTTATATTACTAACGAAGACACACATTATTATAATTTTAAAACAAGAACTTTCACATCGACATATAGTAGATTAGAGAACGCTAAAATAACAAATGGAAAATATAATGATTATATAAAATTTCCTGCTGTAACAGATAATGATGAGTATAATATATTTATACAAGCAGAACCTCATTTTAACACAGAATTAAATATACCAGGTGTAAACGAAAAAATTTTACATAAAGTAGAAAATAATAAAAACGACGAACTTTTAACAAGCTCTATATATCAATTTTTAGACACGCAGATCACGTTTTCTTTAGCTTCACCAGCTAGTAGTGGTAGTTACAATACTTTACCTTCTAACGTATCTATATCTAAACCTAGAAACACATCGTACACTCAAACTAGAGCTGAATATGGTGGAAATACAACTGGTAGTGACGTGCTTAAATCTGAATCTACTAAAGTAGATATAGACTTTAATGTTACTTTAAGTACTAGTCAGTTTGTTATAGCAAGACAACCTGTAATAAATGATTTTGAAGTTACTATAGTTAAAACAGTTAATGGTGCCGTTAATAGTACTTTAGTTGTTTTTGACGATGTAGATAAAATCAGAGTTGGACAAGCAGTTTCTGGATCAGGAGTACCATCTGGTGTTATTGTTACTGATGTTAACACTGAAACTAAAACATTAACAATGGGTAAAACTTGTAATGTTGCTGACGGTGCTAGTATAACGTTTACTGATACAGGATCGGATGGAGCTGGACAAATATTTGGTAGTAGATTTTTGATAGATGATATATCTTTAACAATAGAGCCTGTAGTTACAACTTTAGACGCTGGTGCTAGTAACTCTAGAACAATACCTTTAACTAGTACAGATGGTATAAAAGCAGCTGAAACTGTATTAATGACTGGTATAGGTGTAACATGTACTTCACCACATGTAGACACCGTTAATTCTGGTGTCAGCGTAGTTGTTAGTACTAATCAAACTATAGAAAACGGACAAACAGTTACATTTACTGGTAGTAGTAGATCAGCTACTATAAAAGCAACTATATATATTTCTTCTTTTGGCGAAGAAAGTTTTACTACAACACTTAACTTAGATAACATATTAACTGTTGCATAATTAAATAATTACGAATAAGAGTGACTATAAATACATAAAATATAATAATATGCCTGTAGGAAAAAGAATAACACCAATGAAAAAGAGCCCTATGAAGTTAGCTCCTTTAGCTATTATGGCTATAGCTAGCGCTGTTGGCTCTGGAGTACAAGCGATTGGAAACTATAGAAGTGCTAATAGACAGTTAAAAGCACAAGAAAAAGCAAGAACAAGAAGTGAAGAAACTTTTGGAGAAAATTTACAAGCCCTTCAAGATATAGAAATAAGTAATCCTTTTGCTAATATACAAACGCAGTTTGAAAATCCTTTTGAAGATATAACTGTTAATCAACAAGAAGCACAGTTTGCTTCGCAACAAGCAGCTCAAAGTAGAGCTAATATAATGGATCAATTTCGAGGAGCAGCAGGGGCTAGCGGTATAGCTGGTTTAGCTCAAGCTATGGCTAATCAAGCTACGCTACAAAACGCTAGAGCTGCAGCTAGTATAGGTAAACAAGAATCAAGAAATCAAGCTTTAATGGCACAAGGCGCGCTAAGAGTATCTGCTATGGAACAACAAGCCGAGCAAAGAGTTGCTTATGGTGATTATTTAAGAGAGCAAAATGAAAACCAAAGAGCTTTAAATATAATGCAATTAAAAGCAGGTAGAGACGCTGCTGAAACACAGTTTGATATGAACGAGCAGTTATTAAAAGGACAAAAAACACAAGCTATAACTGGTTTTGTTTCTGATGCACTTGGTACAGCTGGTGAATTTGCTATGGCTGGTGGATTTAACAGAAAAGCAACTAGTCCTGTAGACTCAAGCGTAGGTTTAGGTCAAACTTCTAATATTTCTTTTATTCCTGAAAATTTTCAATTTGGAGACGATTTACTAAGTACTCCAAGAGCTACAACACCACCAGGTGTTCTTGATAATTTTACTAATAATTTGTTTAATCAGTCTACGTTATCACAACCAACAATATCCAATGCGATTTTTAACTCTGTAAACGCAACACCTCAATTTAACTACGCTGATAATTATGGAGAAAATGAACTATACCAAAGAAGAAGAGAAATGAGAGCTGAAAATAATTATGATTACAGATCGGGTGGAGAAGCTGCTTATATACAAAATTTAATAAATATGGCAAAAGGATCCAAAACAAGATATACAATATAATATGGCAAAAGATAATTTTTACAATTTAGGTTTTGGAAGTGTACCAAAAGTACAGCAATATTCCAATGTTTTTAAATCATTAGGTGATACTTTAAAAAAACCTTTTGAAGAGTCAATAATAAAAACAAAGAACTTAATGGCTTTAATGCCAAATGGCGTGGCTATTGATAAAGTACCAGAAGAAATAAGAGGACAAGTTACTGATTTTTTATCAAAAAATAAAAAGTCTTATGCTGACGCAGCGCAAACCTTAGCTACTTCACCTATGGGTAGTGATAAGTATAACGAAGCTATGGATATTTTAAATGGCGTTAAAGCTAAATTTGAAAACTTAAGTCTTAGTTTAGAGGCTTATCAACAAAACGCTAAACTATCACTTGAAACTTTTGATCAACTAGCTTTGTCTAACGATCAAAATAGAAAACTAGATCATAGTAATATGGCTAATGGTAATGTTTTACAAAGCTTTGAAATAGACGAAAGTGGTAATGGTAGTTTTTTATCTTCAAACGGTAATAGAATAAAATTTACAGATTATAAAGCTGGTTTTGTAGATGATGGCGCTTTAATAGGTAGCTATTTACAACTTACAGAAGCAGCACAAAAAGAAGGTTTAGCAGGTATTAACTTTGATCCTGTTAAATATGAAGCTGCTATAAAAACTATGTTTAAAGGCGGCGGTATTGATAGAGTTATAAACTTTGCTTATGACGGTGTAAAAACTGGTAATTTACTAGATGATAGTCAACCTATACAGTTTATACATCAGTACATACAAAACAAAACTGGTAAAAAACCAGGTGACGAAGGTTACGAACAGTTATTAGAAGAATATAAAAAAGACGAAGGTTTAATAGATGCTTTTGGTAACCACTTGTTAGGTGTTTTAAGAGATCAATATCATGGTGGTGGTATGCAACAATACAGCGGTAATAGAAATACAAGAAATAATAGAAGAAATGGAGGTGGTTATAATCCACCGCCAGCTGATAACACTACAAATGAATTTAGTAATTATCTTAATACTGGTACTATACCTCTTTTACAATTTGGTAATAGAACAGAAAAAGATTCTTATCTAAAATTTAATCAAGATGGAACTATTGATGTATTCGACAAAGATAATATAAAATTTATGACAACAGACGCAGAAAATTTAAAAGGCATGTTAGCTAATGTATTTTCAGGCGAATCAAGAACTAATATAAATGAATATGTAGATAAAGAAGTAAGACTTGCTAGTGAAGGAAAAACATCTTCTATAGAAACAACTAGAGAAAAAAATCAAATATTAGAAAAATATGATCCAAACAAAGATGAATATAAAGATTTTAATATTAATGACAGGCTTGATGCAGGTCGTAGTAAAGATAGTTATTATCAATTAAATAATGGTGGATATTTAACTTTTGTTGTTCAACAAGGTGTGCATACAGAATTATCACCTGAAAATATAGGTAATAAAGATATTTCAAAGTTTTTACGATATAAAGGTGTTAATGATAGAGATGCTTATCTTGTTCAAGATAAAGGTAATATTTATAAACTTATTACTGGAAGTTTCAGCACGCTTGAAGAAGCTCAAGAAGTTAAAGATAAAATAATAAATAGAAACAAAGGAAGGCTTCATTTAAAAGGCTTCTTTAGTACAAGAGAGTTATATAAATATTTAAAAGAGACATTTAACAAAGATAATAATCAAAGTGTAATGAAACTTATTAAAGATGATGACGCTTTTATTTACGCGCTATATAATGGAAAAAGAATTAGATTAAATGAAGCTAAAAAATTATTAGAAGCAGATGGTTTACAATAAAAATAAATAAAATTTAAAAAAACAAACATGTCTTATAACCCAGTTGACATATCACAATACGCAATTACAACCGAAAAAAAAGAGCCTGTAAAACAAAGAAAAAGAGAAGATTTAGGTTTTTTTGAAAAAATTGTTTTTGATGCAGAAGAAAAATTATTATATTCTCCTTTCAATATAGCACTTACTAACATTGGGCTACCTTTAGTAACAGAGCAAGATATTTATAATATAAGAAAAGACCAAATAAATCCTGAAACTGGACAAGAATATACTACTGGCGAAAAATTTCAAAATGTTTTTAAACCTCTTCTGCCTAGAGCAAAAAATCTACCTGATTATTTTGTTCAAACTAGTATAAATACGCTTGATGATTTTTTTACTTTTGTAGGCGATAAAGACAGCTATTTTGCACAAGCAATAAATTATATAACTCAAAAATTAGGTGTAGTTAATCCAGATGATCCAGATTTTGTGCCTTTTGATGGCTCAACTATTATAGATATGGCACTTACAGTTGGTAGTAATTATGATTTTCAAAAACCCGTAGGCACAAAATTAAGCGAAAAAGACAAAAAATTTTTAGATAAAGTTGCAAGAGGAGAAGTAAATCTTGTTGCTAAAGTAACACAAGAAATACAAGATGTTACTGAAGGAAGATTTTTAGATGAAAATAATAGAGACGTAAGAGAAGCTTACACTGGAGATGGTTTTATTAATAGTAGTGCTACGGACAAATTACTAGGAGTAGTAGGAGCTGTTACAGGAACACTTGAAACTATTATTCCAGCTATGGTAACAAGAGGTAGAAGTTTAGGACCGCAAATTGCTCTACCTATGCTTAATGAGTATAATAAAAATAAAGCAGAGTATTTATATGGCAAAGACGATCCAGAAGCATTAAAAAAACTTATTGAAAACGACGAATATGAATTAGTTACACCTGCTAGTTTAGCTTTGCTTTCTTATTCGTTAGAAAAAATGCAATTTAAAAGCATTAGTAATTATATAACTAAACAAGGCTTTAAACCTAATAGACTTAGTAAGTTGTTATCTTTAGGTAGTGTAAATGGTACGCAAGAAGCTTTTCAATTTTTAGTAGATAAAATAAATGAAGATGTTGCTAAAGGAGGCTCTCTTACAAGTGCAGAAAACAATAGTATAGCTAAAGTTTTTAGTCAAGATTTTTTATCTGAAGAATTTTTTGAACAATTCTTAATGGGCTTTGTTGGTGGTACGTCTACTAGTGTAGCTGGTAGCGCTATTAATAGGGCTTTTAAGTCTGACGAACCAACAGCTAAAAAAATAAATGAATATATAAACGAAATATCAAGCATTAGAAACCAAATAAAAACATCTAAAGATGATCTTTTTATATCTAAAGCAAAGATTAAATTAAAAAATGTTGAAGAAGAGTTTAGTAATTTTATTTCTAAAAACAATAAACTTTCTGAATATTTAAATTCAGATGAAATAACTCAAGTACAAGACATATTAAAAAATAAAGATAAAAATAGAAAAGAAGAAGAAGATTTATATAGAAGTTTTAAATCTGGAAAAATTACAAAAGAACAATTTAATTTAGCTAACGAAGTAATACAAAACGAAAGAGATCAAATAGACAAAGATTTAAATACAATTAAAGTTGATGCTAACAAAAGAAAGTTACGAGAAGATTTAGATATTTCTGGAGAAGCTATAAGCCGAGTAAAAGGACTTAAACAAATAGTTTACAATACTAAACAAAAGTTTTTAGATGCTTATAACGAAAAATCAGGTAAAAATTATACTTTAGAAGACATAGAAGGTGTAGATGGCTTGCAAGTAGGTAATGAGATGTTAATTAACGAAGAAGTAGCTGCTGAAAATTATGCTGTTACAGTTGGTTCTCACGAGTTCTTACACGGTATAGTTAAATCTTCAATAACAGGAAAAAAAAGAAATATTAAAGACAAAGATGGTAATGTAATTAAAGATGCTAACGGTAAAAATATTCAAACAGATTTAACAGAAGAAGGTGAGATATTAATAAGAGATTTTTTAAAAACATTAAGTTCTAACGAAAGAAAAGTTGTACAAAAAAGAATAGACGATAATTATAGATACAATAGAGATAAAGACGGTAAAATAATTTCTGAAAAACAATTTGCTGAATATGCTGAAGATTATTTAAATGCTTATTCTGATGCTTCTATTAAAAACCAACTTAATACAGAGTTTTATGTAAAAATAGCTAGATTTTTTTCTAAAATATTTAATTCTGGAAAAAGAGGCTTTAAAAACTTACAGTTCAAAACTGGTGAAGATGCTAAAGTTTTTTTAGACACTTATACGGCTGATAGAAAAAAGGGTAGATTTAGAGAACAGTTTATTGAAATGGCGCAAGAGGGTGTTGGAAGAGAGTCTATGGATAAAAAATCTTTATCGTCTGAAGCTAAACAACAAATAACTGAAAACGTAAAAGAAATAGGTGACACTTATAGTTTTGAAGGTGGTAAAAAATCTTGGGACGAAGGTGGTGCTGATAATGCTATTACGGAAATAAAACAAAATAATTATTTAGATGATTTAATTGCAGCTAAATTTAAAGGTGACAGAGTGCCAGTAGATTTTGTAGATAAAGTATACACTGAACTTACTAATCATATTAGAAATTTTAACCCAGAAACAAATGACAATTTATTTGGTTGGATAAACAGTCAATTAGCTAATAAAGCTGGAAATGTATTTAATAGAGAGTACAAAGCTACTACAGAGCAAAGAACAGCTAGAGATGTAGATGATAGAACAAAAGAAGGTGAGGTAAAAGTACAAGTTGCAGACGAAACAGATGCTACGTTAGAAGCTTTGGAAACAGAAGATATATCACCTCAAGCAGAAGCTAAAAGAAAAAGAGAAGCGGCTAAAAAAGCAGAGCCTACTAAATCAAAGCTTAGACAAGAATTAGGTATTGAAGACGATAGCGATGCTTATAACACTGTTTTAGATACAGCTCGTAAAGTATTAATAAGAGCTTATGATGCAGGTAAAACAGCTAGACAAATACAAAGAGATTTAACAAAAGAAGCTTCAACATATTTATTTAAACAAGTTAAAAATATGTTAGGTACTAAGGCTAAATATATACCTACTATAAAAAAGCTTAGAGTAGCCTTAATAAATTCTATGTTTACATCTGATTTAGTGCAAATGGAAAGAAATGTTGCTGATGATCAAAGAGTATTTACTAAATTTGTAAGTAAATTAACTAGTAAACAAGAAGTACAAGAAGCTGTTGATAATAATTTGTTACCACCATCAGCCTTAAATACTATAGACAAAGGTCAATCTGTTAATTTATATGAAAAAGTAATGCCAACAGAGAAGCAGTTTGTAGCGTTTTTTGATCAACCATTAGTAAATCCAAAAACTGGCGTTAGATCTGGTTTAAGAGGTACTAGAAAAGATCAGCTAGCTAAATATGTAGCCGCATCGTTAAACTTTGACGCTACAATGCAAGTAGCTCAAGAGCCTGAAGTAATGCAAAAAAGAAAAGATATAGCTGAATTAAAAGGTCAAGAAATAATAACAGATGATATACAACAGTTATCTACTTTTATAAATAGAGATTTAAATATTAAATTTTCTAGAAATAATACTAAAATCCTTAGCAAAAAACAAAAAAATCAAATAAAGCTAGGTAATAGAATTATACTAGACATTGACAAAGCTGAAGAAATAAGTGGTATAATATTAAAAGATGGTAGCCAAATACCTATATTACAAAATTTATCGGAAAAAGACGCGGAAAAATATGGCGGTAAATTTTTAATAAACACTGTTATAGATGCTTTTGATACTAGAGGTATAGAACGTGTTGATAATGTTGCTATAAAGAAAATAATATTTAAAAACATATTAACTCGTACTGGTAAATTAAAAAGAGGCGCAAAGTTTAGCACTGCTTACGAGCAGTTTTTTATAAGTTTAGCTAACTCTGCAGTAAAAGAATTACAAGCTAATTTAGATGTTAATTTAGTAGTTAGAGAAGGTGGTTTTCCTGATGTTGCTTTTCAAAAAGGTGACACTATAATAGGTTTAGAAATAAAAATGGATCAGTCTAGAGGCGTTTCTTATACTTTTAGGTTTGACGATACTATATCAAACGAAAACACTCAAAATCAAACTGAACAACAAGATTTAATAAAACAAATTAAAAGTGAAATAGCTAATTTACCTGGTATAACTATAGAGGATTTAATAAAAGGCGTTACACCAGAACAATATATTACTTTAAAAGCTAATAAGTCTATATTTAACAAAACTGTAGAAGTAGATGCCGCTTATTTAGAAGAACATTATACTAAAAAGTTAAAGCCAGAATATTTTATAAATATAGGTGACGCTGGTTTATTTTACATGTTAGGTAAAGAAGGTGACTTAAATAACAGTTATGTTGAAAAAATAGCACAAGAACTTGGTATACCTAGATTACAAGGTAAATTTCAATTAAACAGTGTTATGAATATTGGTAGAAAACCAAGATCTACTAAAGGTAATACGCATGACGTTACTATAAGAATACAACCTAGAATAGACTCTAAAGACGTTAAAAACTTTCCTGTAAAATCTAATTTAAACTTAAGCAACAAAGCCGACATGAAAGCTTTTGTTGAAAGTGTAAGTAAACAAATAAATAATTTTACTGTTGTAAAACAAAGTAAATCAGTACGTAACGCTAGACCTGTTTTAAAATATAGCAAAACATCAAGGGGTATGTCTGCTTTTGATTTTGATGAAACATTAATTGATAAAGGCAAAAACTTTATTATAGCTACTAGTCCAGATGGTGATCAAGTTAGAATAAGTAGCGAACAGTGGCCAATACAAGGCCCTGAGCTTACAGAACAAGGATATACTTTTGATTTTAAAGACTTTGTTAATGTTAGAGGTGGTATTGATGGGCCTTTGTTGCAAAAACTTAAAAATAGAATAAAAAAATACGGCGCTAAAAATAATTATATATTGACTGCAAGGCCAGCTGAGAGCGCTACAGCAATACATGGTTGGCTTAAAACAAAAGGTATAAACATACCATTAGAAAATATTACTGGCTTAGGTAATAGTACTGGTGAAGCTAAAGCTATGTGGATAGCTGGTAAGTATTCTGAAGGTTATAACGATATATACTTTGTTGATGATGCTTTACCTAATGTAAAAGCTGTTGCTGATGTTATCGATCAACTAGATATAAAAGGTAAATCTGTTCAAGTTAGAGTTAAGTTTAGTAAATCATTAAATAATGACTTTAATAAAATATTAGATGATGTTACAGGTATAGACGCTAAAAAACGTTTTTCTGAAGCAAAAGGTAGAGCAAGAGGTAGAGGTAAAGGTAGGTTTAGATTTTTTATACCACCATCACACGAAGATTTTGTAGGCTTATTATATAACTTTATAGGTTTTGGTGAAAAAGGTAACAAACATAGAGACTTTTTTGAAAAAGCTTTAATAAAACCGTTAAACAGAGCGTTTAGAGAGTTAAATGTAGCTAAACAAGCTATAGCTAATGATTATAGAGAGCTGATAAAATTAATGCCGCAAGTGCGTAAACGTTTAGGTGAAAAGATACTTAAAGGTGACTATATTATTGAAGACGCTATAAGAGTATATTTATTTGACAAAGCTGGATTTGAAGTACCTGGTTTAACTAAAACTGATTTAAAAAACTTAATTGATTTTGTAAAAAATAATGCTGATATAAAAGAGTTTGCTGATTTAGTTGGTTTAATATCAAGAGTTGATGAAGGTTATATAGCACCTGGTGATAGCTGGCAAGCTAGTAATATTAGATATGATTTAGTTGATGCTACAGGTAGAGTTGGTA
>TARA_R100000654_G_scaffold12025_1_pt1 | contig 19535 bp, 20 predicted proteins | sample TARA_R100000654 | Tara Oceans TARA_R100000654 (sample SAMEA2622473) | marine metagenome | biome: marine biome (ENVO:00000447); feature: surface water layer (ENVO:00002042); material: "saline water (ENVO:00002010), including plankton (ENVO:xxxxxxxx)" | depth 5 m
GCGTAAGGCTGACACAGGAAGATGCAATGAGTCTAGCCAAAGCATTACTACACACCCTCGAAGAACTGAGGGAAACAGATGCCGTTTGACTGCCCCGTATGTGGTAAATACGCACCCGGCGGTCGGAGGTTTTGTAGTAAGCCTTGTAGTAAAAAGGTCAAGCGAATGTGTAGGCGAATAGGTTGCACAGAAACTTGGCATGCTACTGAGCAGAACCGTAAAAGATATTGTAGAAACTGTATACCTCAGTCTTATCCTAATCCTATTTACCCCTACAAACTCAACAAACAGTGCGTTCATTGTGGTGAAAGATTTACAGTAGAAATACATAATGAAGAAGAAAGAACAAGTAAAACTACTTGTGAGTCTTGTAGTAAAGTCTTTAATTCAAGAGCATGGAAATGTATGAGGCTACTTGCAGAAAGTGGAATATCCTCTACTCAACTTAACAAGATGGATATAGAAACCATAAATTGGTTTTATGAAGAACTGAGGGAAACAGATGCTATTGGCTGAGGCGGCAAACATTTCTGAGAGTCTCAGGAAACTGTATAGGAACTACATGACTGATGCAGAGAATCGGTCTACCCACTTCCGTCACTCGATAGAAATTATCAGAGAAGCGGTTAACAATGCGCTGGATGACTTAGGTGAATTGATTGAGATATTCTATCCTAAGCATTCACGCTACCCTAGGCAGTTCATTTCCTTTAGAGAGTTGAGAGATGATGTCTGTAAGAAGTTATCAATCTCTCCCCTAGTATGGGATGAGTCCTTTGCAGGTAAACCAATGGTGCCCCTGCTGTCGTTAGAGTCGCCTGAATATGGAGGGGAAGGGATGACAGTCAAGCAGGCACTCAATCTTATGGCTCGTGTAAGAGATGTGGGCTTTCTCGAAATTGCCAGCAAAATGCATGAGAAAGAAGCCCTACTCTTTTGGTCAAGAGCAACCGGTGAAAGGCCAATGATGCCTATCGCTAGATTCTTGCAGATGGTTACTTACCTTACTGACGGTCATGCTCAGAGTCTACAGTCAATCAGACAGATGATGGAAACCATGCAGCCTGCTGAGATTATTCAGAAGTTGTTTGGTGATGGTATGACTGACATGGAGGTGAGAACCATGCAACCCGGACAGGCTTTCAGTGGTCCTATCTATCGAGCATGGGACAAACTAATAGCACCTAGTAATGCATACGCTGAGGTTATCAGTCATCCTCGTAGATACCTACACATCACTGAGTTCCCCAAGGGACAGTTCAAAGGAGTTCTCTACAACAGAGACCGGCAGGTCATTGGTAAGACTGGTAACCTACCTCTTGAGCAAGAAGGTATATTTGAAGTAGAAGCAGAAGGTGTAGAGATAAAGTCAGTCAATGACATCATGGCACTCGGTAATGATTGGGACATCTACAAGTTAGATTACACAGACAGAGTATCCTTCCTTGAAAGGCTCAACTTATCAGTGCCACTCAAGACAGGTAAAGTCATCGAACCTTCTTCGGATATCAGCCAAATGCTTGAGATTCTGGAGGACAGTGAAAGACTGAGGTTGATTTCCACTGGACCCTTCTCCATCGGAGGAGAAGGGGGTTGGCTAGTTCTCAAGGATGCTTTCCATGTTCATCTGTTAGTAAACGCTATCATGAGAGATGAGGAATACAATGTTCACATTCGAGTATCATCATTAGATGGATACGAAATATACGAGGTTGGGCAGATGAAACTAAAGACCAATGTGGCTCAGCATGTAAGGCAGCGCCTAGCCCAACAAGGGGTTCTTGTTGGAATGAACTGGTTGCCTGTAGATGAATACGCAATTGTGATTACCATGGAAATAAATGAGTTTGATTTGAGCGCTTTATCGATTAAGAATTGTAAGGTCGAATATGTTGATGACAATCTTGGCTATAGTGATGTCTCACAACTGACAGATTTGATAGAAATGGGGGCATAATTTGACTTCTTTTATAAAGGTCCTAAGTAGGTATGGTGTGATTCTATGACATTGAGAGAGAAGTATAGGCCGTCTACAGTGACAGATTTGGTTGGATGTAAAGAATTTACTGAGCCGGCCCAGACTTGGACACTTGAGTCTTGCCCGCCGAACTTGCTAATTGCTGGACCTCCCGGTGTAGGTAAGACTAGTGCTGCCTACGCTTTAGCAAGAGACTTGCTGGGCGAATACTTTGACCCAATGAATTTCATCGTAACCAATGCAAGTGATGACAGGGGGATAGATTACATTCGTTCCCTTAAGATGATGAGCAAGCAGAAGGGAATTGGTGTAAGTCGTAGAATCATATTTCTCGACGAGGCTGACAACTTTACAGCCCCTGCCCAAAAAGCACTTAGACAGATTATGGAAGAGAGTTACAAGACTACCATATTCATACTCACTGCTAATGATGTGTCAGCGATACACCGAGCGATACTTGACAGATGTGTCAAGTATTCATTCAAGGGTATAGACCCAGAGGATAATGAGCGCCTCGCAATGATAATTGAACAGGAAGGAATGCCACAAGAATGGATGGCAAACCTTCCACACCTAATCAAATTCACAGGCGGAAGCCTAAGACAGGCCATCGACATACTTGATAGCCTTCCAAGAGAGTCGGATGCACTCATCAAAAGCATCAAACGAGATACACAATATCTCAACAAAGCGGCTGTCAATCTTCTAGGAGGAGACTTCTCGAAGGTGACTGCTTATCTGGCACAGGCTCTTGAGGCTGGTCAGTCAAGACTGGGACTTCTCAAGGGTCTTAGGTATCGTGCCAAACCACTCATGGGGAGTGACGAAGAATGGCACAATTTCATGCTCACATATGGCGAGTTCGTCATACTGGCCACTCAGTGGCCCGATGATGACTTGGCGTTTGTCGAGTATTTTATAGCAAAAATGAAAAACAATATGGAGAAATAAATATGAGCGAAAGTAATGAAAAGAAATGGCCAGAAGATGTTCTGGAGAGATTGACCGGATACGGTGAAAGAGTAGGTAAGAAAGTAGGCGAAGTTGTGAATGAGTTCACTGCTTGGCTAAAGGCTGAATACAGTGTGGACAACCCATTGTCAGAGGACCCTTTCTATCTGACTCAGTGGAGTGAGCAGTTTGTAATAGAGACTAGAAACTTGGGCGGCTCAAGCGGCGGTGGTCGTGAGACGGTTACCTTTGTCGGTATGTTCATCGGAGCCGAAACAGAGAACAGAGACCAAAGAGCAAATGTCATGGAAAGGGCTATGAGTGTATTCAAGTCCAACCGTGGTAGAGCAGTTGACGAAGGACACATTGGTATTGTTACTGCTAAGGGCGGAGAGTGGCATGTCAATGGTCAGCCCAGCGGCGAAAGATTACAGGGTAGTGATTTACCTTGGTTCGCATTTGAGCACAACGATGAGATACTCTGTTTGTTGAACAAGCAAAACGACAGTCCTAAGCCCATCGCACCTACCAGTATCAGTAGGACAATCTATTTCCTAGGTTCCGCTGAGGATAGTAATGAGATTAAGAAGTGGCGTGTGAATGTCACAGGCAACAACATGGATGCTCCCTACAAGCAGTGGACCGCTTGTAAGATTCAAGTAATCGAACCGAAAGAAGATAGAGATACTCTTTACACTAACAGAGACTTTGTTGAAAAGGTAGAGTATACAGACAAGTGGCTACCAGAAACATTACGCAGAGCGTTCTCAGCAGAGCGCTTACTAACAGATGATAACATGCACAGCGAGTATGTTGACTTGGCTGATTTACTTGAGGCACATGGTGAGAGGAAAGTGATTGGTGCAAACGGAACTACTTACAATCCTGTAGTGATTACTAAAGGCTACATCAGCCTACTCAACAAAGAACCATCAGAAAGCACAGTAGACCCTACAGGTAGAAGTTACAGATTGAACATCACCAATCTAGGGTTGCAGTCAAGATATGGTAGAGACAGTTTTGCTTCTAGTGTAACTGTATGGATTCCGGGTAGGATGCATGACGAAGGTCATCCGTTTGAATATGAGTTAGATGGCATCGAAGGCAACTGGACTCCTTACGCAGAGAAGACGCAAGTAATCATAGTGGGTCGATTGAGAATAAGACCATACAAGGATGAGATGTTACCAAGTATAGGTGCACTGGGCATCTATGTTCCACACAAAACAGCCAGACCGTCTGGTGGGACTGGTAACACTAATCTAAATCAGTTCGGAGGTGACCTAGAATGAGTGGTTGGGGAGCATTAGCAGAAGGTAACAATCAGACAGGTTTGTCAGATATCGAGCAAGTAGTTGAAAAGGTCATGGAAGATTCCGCCCCTGCCCAGCCAAAACCTCAGCAACCTATCACATCATCCGAGTTTGTCAGCAGTTTCCCTGACATAGAGGCGGAGATGAATGCTCAATCAGACAATCCCATAATATCACCTAGTAGCATTTTCTGTGGTGTAGTTGGACACGAGGGGACTGGTAAAAGTGGTGTTGTATTTGACGCACACTTCAATCGTTATCCTGATGGTCTGATGATGGCCATAGACTTCGACAATGGAGCACTATCATGCAAGCAGGCTCACTATAGAGAGAGTAACAATGTTAGGATATTCAGTCCTTGGGTCATGCAAATGGAAGACAGGACCGCTTACAACTACTTACTTACATTCCAACGAGTTATGGACTTAGGTCGCTACGCTATTGAGTATGCACAAAGACAACAACATGCAAGTTTCGACGGACCAATGCTGAAAACATTCTTTGTCACTGGTGTAGACCAGTTCGATGCAATGTGTATTGATTGCATGAAGATTTATGATTTAGACATGGATGCGAAAGACGCTATCGAGGCAAGTCACTCAAAGTTGAACCAAGAGGTTGGTTGGAACTGGAACATTCGTGCTACACGATTCAAGCAACTCACAGGTATCTGTAGGAAATTGAACGCTTTGGGTGTAGATGTTTATTGGGAAAGCCATCTGAAAGAAGACAAGGATAGCCAACCGGAATTTGAAGGATGGAAGTTCGCATGGCACGCAAGCGCTAACAAGGACCTGTGGCAGATTATCTGGTGCAAGGGTAAGAAGGTTAGAGACAATGACGGTTCGACTACCGGGGAGATACGACACACTGCTACTTTCTTCAAGTCCAAGTTGAATCCAAATCTAAAGCACCAAGAGAGACTTTACTTTGTGACCAACACGGGAGAAGATGCCAAGTGGTATGGGCTTCCCGAACTAAGAGACGGAGCGATTGGAGGAGTTCAGTGATTATTCTCATGGGGGTTTATCAGGTAATAACGGGAAAATTTTCACAACCCTTGAGATAGTGTCCGTAGGTTTGCTTTTTGGTGTATTTTCCTTTTTCAGCACGAACTCGTTTCCCCCGCCTTTTACAGGTGATAAGTATGGTAGATTTTACAGTAAGTAGAGAGACATTCAATAACTTCCTTGGTAGTTTTGGTAAAGACTTAGGTGACTTGGTTATCAAAGTTACAGGTCAAGGTATAACAGCGTCTGTGGGTCAACAGACTCACTACATAAGAAGAAAGATAGATTGCGGAACTGGACAGGCAGGTAATATTTACATCAGTGATATACCCAAACTCAAATCATTTATCACTACGGCGAAGAGTGCTGACCTGAATATCATCCAAAGCGCTAAAACTGGCACACTACATGTTCAATGTGATAAGGCTAGTCTACAATTACCCACATCTTCTTACATCAGGTCGCAAGAAATGGTCGGATTGATAGAGAAGTTGATTCGTCAATCAGAGGATAGTATGTGGCAAAAGTGGGCTAACTTATCTCTGAACTACCACGCTAGAGTTACAGCCGAATCCTTGAAACCAGCAACGGGATTCAAGAAAGTCTTAGGTGACAAGTATTCCTGTAAGACTGAATTTGACCCGCAAGGCCAAGAGTTAGTCATACGAGGGGGTAAGTCGGCAACTGGTAAAATGTTCGTGCGGGCTCCTCTGAGTGACATCGCTTCGCCTGAGATTTCCGCAAGGTCAGCATTTGACAAGTGGTTACCAGAGTTATTGTCCAATCTACCTAACGGTGAGTTGAACCTGTATACAGGGGATGAAACGGTGCTTGTGTTAGAGCAGCCGTCTACTCACTTCCTAATGGTGGTAATGGACCAAGAATATGAAGAGGACTGAATATGATAATTGATACATTTCGACCAGACCCCACAGGCCCCGACCACATCTACAAGAGGTGGCGTGATGCTGAGGGTAATCTGATTGAGGAAACAGTTACGGACTTTGAACCGTATTTCTGGATTAAGGCTTCTACTCCAAAGCGAGTAATTGAGCGAGTCTTGAACAGATATCCCGGCTCCTATGTAGACGAGGCAGACACAGCAGAAGCGCTGAGAACTGGTGACTCACTAATCAAAATTTACGCATATCGTAACAGTGACATCAGAGACATGGCGAGAGAGTTTGGCTTCACATGGGAGGCTGACCTCAGTCTGGTCGATAGGTATCTCATTGACAACATATTAGAGATGCCCGAATGGAAACCAAGAGTGTGGCACTTTGACCTTGAGTGGGACCCGAAGACAGATGAGACGACTGTCATGGCTGTCGTCGATTCCTACAACAATCGGAAAGTGGCCTTCTGTTGGATGAAGGACAACCCTACAGGTCTCTATGAGATGGACAAATACATTGAAGAGAAAGAGGTAGAATACACTGTGAACGATACACCTGTCAAATTTACTTATGAGAGACATCTGTATGGCTCAGAAGAGGACATGCACACTGCTTTCCTCAACTACATGAAAGAATGTAACCCAGATGTATTTGTAGCCCATGCTATCATGTGGGCTGACCTACCTCATCTGGTTAGAAGATTATCTGACCACAGGAAACTCAGCCCTCTTGGTAGAGTCATCAGGCCAAGACAAGATGGCTCATATGATTATGTAGCACAACCTATCATAGGAAGACTATGCTTTGATACAGCCGCCCCTCTGAGAAGTGGTAGTGGCTTTGAGCGTGTATGGAAAGACAGTGGTAAGCCTCAGTTAAAAAATCTCAAACTAGACACTATAGCCAGCACGCTGGGATATGGCGGTAAGTTTGACATGGATGTATTCACTGGTTGGACTGAAAGGTTTGATGACTATGTTGACTACTGTATGCAAGATACTATACTTCTCAAAAAAATAGATGAGGAAAACCATGTCCTCAACTTCTTTATGTCTCTACAGAGAATCTGTGGAGTATCATTCCCATCGTGTCACAATGTGACAAGATTCGCTAGAGGGCTTCTCAGCAGAAGAACTCACTGGAAAGCGCCGACTCGCTCTCGGCAAGAGAAGCAAGAGTATGAAGGTGCTTTCATTCCACCTCCCAAGCCCGGTAGATATGAGGGTGTGGCTTGTGTAGATTACAAGGGTCTGTATCCAAGTATCATACTAAGCCATAATCTATCTTGGGAGACCCAAGTTCCAAACCATCGCAAAAATGAAGCCAATGTTAGAGAACTACCTGACGGCACATGCTGGATACAAGGCACAGACGCATTACTTCCTAAGATTGTCAATGAGATGTTTGACCTTCGTGACATGTATAAGAAGAAAATGCGAGACGCCCTTTCTGAAAATGAGAGAAACGGATGGAATACATTGCAGTTAGCAGTAAAGCGTGTAATGGCTTCTTTCTATGGTATGACTGCTAGCGCTTATTGGGGATGGTCTGATTTCGATATAGCCAGTGCTATCACAGCCTGTGGTCGAAGAGCAATCAAGGCTCTCATGGAAGAGTCAGAAAAGGCTGGTTACAAGTCATTGTATGGTCACACCGATTCAGCATTTGTTCAGGTGCCGTTTGATGAAGCACCTGCTTTGGCTAAACATCTAACTGAGACCATACAGCGTGACCATGAAGCAAGTCATCTGATTGTAGAGTTCGAGGCTTACATGCCTTACTGGATTGTCGGTGGTAAGAACCTATACTATGGTATATGCTCTTGGCCACCAGAAGATGAAGGCAAGAAGAAATCAGCAAGGTGGGGTAAAATCAGCACCCTTGCTCCAATTTCTAAAAACTTAGAAAACGATGTATTGACAGCGATATGCAGCGGTGCCAGTGAGGATGAGGTCATCGGCATGATTAGGCCTATATCTAAGAGAATCAGACGAGGGGATGTTGAGTTGTCAGAAATAGCCAGCACCACAAGACTACAGAAGTCCCTTGGTGCATATTCGTCATCGACAGGTGGTGCTGTAAAAGGTGCAAGATACTTCAATCAACATCTGGCTACTACAGACAAATTCGGTGAAGGAGACAGTGTAAACTGGGTTTATGTTATCAAGACACCTGACCACTTACCACCCACTGATGTGGTAGTATATCAGAAAGAAACAGACCTACAGGGATTCGATTTAGACTATGATAAGATGGTCGATAAATTAGTTAAGCAAAAGATGAAGGGTATCTTTGGCGCTTTGGATTGGAACTTAGAGTTCGCATCTGGTGCCGCACAGCCCAAGAAGTATTGGTGATAAAATGAGTAGAATAGAAGACGAAGTATGTAAGAAGATACAGGGCCGAGCAGAAGTCGGTAAAAGTAAGTATGGAGTTACTATGGAGACTGCGCCCCTATCTAGGCTAGAATGGCTAATTCATGCTCAAGAAGAAGCGATGGACCTAGCGGTCTATTTGCAGAAATTGATTGAAGGAGAGCAAGATGCAATGATGCTGAATCAAATGCTTAATGACATTGACGAACAGAAGCGTAACGAGACATTGAGAGAAGAATGGGAAAAGAAAGAACAATCTTCACCTGACTGGAAAAAGAAATTTAGAAATGTCAAGGGTGCAATATCGTATCACCAGAGGTGGCTCAAAGAGAAGGAGGAATCGGAATGAGTAGAGATTGGGCAGCATACGCTAAATCCACATACCAGTGGGAACCGGGACATGAAAAAATGCTCCGCATCACTAAGTCTAGTCTTACCAGCGACTTTGATTTCTGCCCCAAGCAATATCAATACAAGCGTATTCACCGACTACCAGAGCCTGAGACAACGGCTATGATAAAGGGAACTAATGTTCACAATGCTGTGGAGGCGTTTTATGACAATGCTATGCCCATTGTGCATGAAATGTTCAAACTTATGCAACGAGACAAACGAGAGGAAGCGTTAACTTTGGCCCTTAGTATATTACCAGAAGAAGATTATACTTTGGGCGAAGAACCCATTATAGAAACTCGCATTCGGTGGGACTTAGAGAGACTGTTGTCAGTGGGTCCAGATACTTATCTACCAATCATGAATGAGTTAGAGGTTCATGCTTATGTGGTAGAGGAGTTTGAATTTAATGGAGAAACGCTTGAGATACCTATTCACTATGCAGGAAGCATTGACCGTGGTTTCAGTGAAGAAGATGGTGGAGTGGCCATAATGGAATTGAAAACAGGTAAATGGGTGCAATCTAAAAACAAAGACGACGAGTGGAATGACTCGAAGTTTAAGATGCAGTCGATGAGAACAGAGATGGCTTTCTATCGGTATCTATTAATCAAAGCAGACCACCACCATCAGAATGTAACACACTGGGGATGGGTCTATCCCGCAGGTTCCAGTGCTCAACTAGATACTTACAACAAATACGGATATGAGCAGAGAGCAGTAGATAGGATTGTATATGAAACACTTAATACTAGAACAATCAACACTTACAGAAAAAGGGTTGAAAAACTTAAAACAGCCTTGCTTACGGCTTACATGACAGACGATTTTCCAACTAAGGCTAGTGCAGGTAAGTGTGCATGGTGCTCATTCAAGAGCATCTGCCCAAGTTGGGATGGAAGCGATAACCCACAAGAATACTTAGATGAATATGGAAGTGATAAAGATGAATGAAGATATGATAGGAAGAACAGTAGAGGTGCTTTTGTCACCTCTTGTCGGTAGACCAGTGGATGCTACCTTTACCAAATTAGGCGTTGGTAGATACTATTCACTGGCAATGCAGAAAAGCCTGTATGAGTTTGATGATAGTGACGGTAAAAAGGGTCCTATGTATCTAAACTTGAACAGGATTTTGCTGACTGATTTAGACAAACTTGTTCAGACATTGAGAGAAATAATTGAAGAAGTAAAGAGTGAATAGAATGAAGATAGTATTTGATTTTCCTAGAGAGGTTATGGAACTTAGCACCGAGAAGGGTAAAGGTTTCAGAAAACTTGTCAGGTCAAATCAAGACTTAGAAAGATACTGGGCGGGTAAGAATGGTGTATCAAACGCTTTCATGACAGTTTATGGTTACCGAGGTTTGCAGCAACCGCACAACAAGCGGGTTGATTTGATGACCCCTATAGTTAGGCATTTTGTTATGGATTTTGACCCTAAGAATTTCAGGGAAAGGGATAGGCCAAATGTAGAGATAGAAGAAGCCTTAGAGCAAACTTTGAAACTACATTATTTTCTACTTGAAAGAGACACATCTCACGCTGTTTGGTATAGTGGTGGCGGCTTTCATGTTTGGGTTATGTTAGATAAAGAATACATGCCAAGTGGACCTAATAGTTTGTCATCAATCAAAGAAGCAGGTATGCAAACTGTAAATGATTGGGTTATAGAGATGAACTTGTTTTGTTCTGACCCGGCGGTTCCTTTCGATACTAGTGGCATGATAAGAATACCAAACTCATACAATGCAAAAAGAGGACTATGGTCCATACCATTGTCTACCACTGATATGGAAAGAGGCATAGACCATATCATGGATAAAGCAGAAGATGCTAAAACAGGTATGATATCTTACGGTAATCAAGGTTTAGAACTAACCGTTAGGAAAATAAAAGAAAGAAGTCAGATATTCAACCCTAATTCTACTCCGATTGATTTACCAACGGCTTCAATGGATGGAGTAATTATACTACCTTGTTTGAATTCAGCAGCCTGTAGAATAGGTAGTAACCCTAGTCATGATGCAAGGGTGCAACTTGCTAAATTCTTATCAAAACGGCTGAGATATTTCATGCCCGCTTGGAAGTTGACCGAGGAAAATAAAGCCAAACATACCGAAATCATTGTAGGCTACATTCGCTCACTTCAATGGGCTGACTTCAATGAAAGCACTACCCGATATCAAGTAAGCACAATAATAGGCACGGATTATCCACAGACATGTTCAATGCTTTGGAAAAAGGGTATGTGTTTGGGTAAGTGTAGATACTGGGATGGAACAGGTGCAATAACGGAGGAAGAATAATGTCATTGTATTACTGTGAAATATGCAATAATCGTGTTAGGGCTACAAAGACAATGAGAGACAGATATTCTTCTTATGATGACCCAGTAATCATATGCCAAGTGTGCAGATACAAAAAAATGGTTCCGAGAGAGTTACTGTGCACAAGAGTAATCAGAACCGGTCGTTTATGTAATGGCGTGAGATTTGACAGGAACGGAGACAAATGTGCTCTGTGTAGGAGGAAAGGGTATGAGTAAGTCACCGTTAATCATAGACAGTAATGAAAGAGGACCTTTGCACGATGCAGTTGTAAGGGCTGCTGAAAGACAAGGTTTCCCTATCAAAAAAGAGCACCTACAAGGGATGGGTGATTACAAGGCGGGTAATGCTCACATAGAGTGTAAGAGTCTTTCTGATTTATTCCAATCCAGTCACAGCGGTCATTTGATGAGGCAAATAGAAAACTTAGACGCTAATTGCCAAAGAGTATTTCTCGTCGTGCATGGTGACATAGCGAAGTATGTAGCATTATCAAAGAAACAAGGTAGAAATATATCATATTCCAAGGTCATGAATGAACTTCTAGGCACATTTGCACGAATAATGGCCGACTTCGATTGTCACATTTATCGTGCCAAAGACCATTCAGAAGCGGCTATGTTCATAGCCAAATTACACAGCAAGATGCACAAGCCAGCGAGTAGGCATGGTGCGAGAGCAGTAACAAGAGTGAGCACTAATGATGTAAGGGCTGATATGCTAATAACCATCCCCGGCTTTGGTCCAGATTTAGTAGACAAATTACTCGCTAGATGCGGTTCTATAGAAGAAATGCTCTTCCCAGAATCGTTAAAACAAGTCAGGGGCATGGGAACAACTTTGAGACAGCGGTTGCTTGAAGTCCTAACATCAGAAGAGCCAGTCAGAGTCCAAAAGACATACAACAAGAGAGGGAAATAAAATGATGGAACACAGAGCAGAGAATTACGAATGCGTGCACAAATATCCTATATTGAAAGGTTACCTAGACCATTTCAATCAGGTGAGTAAGAATAATGAAATACCGGGATTACTATCCTTTTTCTTCATATTAGGCCAAGCGTCAGTAGGGAGTGTAAGGATACCAGTGGGAGGGAGTAATCTCGACCCTAGGGTCAGTGTATTTTGGATTCAAGACACTAGAACAGGTAAGTCGGCGTCTTATCAGATAATAGAAAAGGTGCTGAAAGCAGCCGGACTCAAATCCGTTGATTACAACTCTGGTAATGACGCTGCTTTAGTGGGAACGCTTGTTCCAGACCCAGATTCAGAAGACCCAAGAAATCCTGACATGATTGTAAGAGAAGGAATCTTGGGTGGTAGGAAGGGATTGAATTTTGATGAGGGCTCTGTTCTACTCAAAGGCGGTCAACACAATGAGAACACCACTTTATTCTTGCAGTCAGCACTAAATTCTGCTGGGACAGGTCGTAACATACTCACTAAGCACATGGCAAGGGATACATTTAGCGTCAAATCTGAGGTGTCTTTATGGATTACTACATATCCTCCAAAGGGTATCAAAGAGCATGTCTTAGACAAAGGTATATTCCAGCGTGTTCTGACTTATTGGAGGCATTGGACTCTTGATATGAAAAGAGATGTTAATCACGAGTTAGCCCAATCGGTTCACAATAGTCCTGAATTTGAAGTCTCTTTCGACGAAGTATCAGATTTCTTTTCCGAACTTAAGAATAGACTTAGAGATAGAGTATTAGACCTTAGTGGTCTATCTCACTTAGAATGGACAGAAATGCATGACGATGACAAAGAAACTACCGTCATGAGTGTGATGGACAGAATGTTCAAAATAGATTCATCCTATGTTCCTGCTTTGATACTGGCCATAGATGAGTATTACACACTGGTAGAACCTATGGGTCCAGAAAAACAGGGTATATGTGCGTCTTTTATTATGGGCTTGCAGAATTACACTAATGTTTTAGCACATCACATGGCAATGATAGAAGGTGTATGGACAGTTACAGGAGACCACATTGACATGGCTAAAGAGATACTGTTTGACTTATATCAAAATCTAATACAATGGCTTGAGTCAGAAGTCAAAGTCGGCTCTGGCGGTAGTGAGAAGAAGAAGATGGAAGGTCACTGGAAAGATGCTTATAATCGCTGTGAAAGATTTGACTTCGACGACCACAGAGGTGTTAACTGGGTAAAGAAGGCTGAGATGTATAAGGTGTTTGGCAACCTTGCTAATCTAAGTAGTAAGGGCTCGGTGAATGGAAAATACAACGATTATGGTGCTAAGATGTTTAAAGAAACTAGAGAAGGTGTATCAAAGTATGTCAAACTTAGAGATGATTATATCAGTAAATCTAAACAGAACGGAGGAAAACAATAATGTCCTCTATTTGGAACTTTGAATGTATATTCTGCGAATCTAAAATAGGAAAAGACATAGGGGGGTTCTACATAGGAATGCACTGGAAGAACCCTGTATTGGTGTGCGACTGGTGCAAAATGTGTATGGAGGATGTAGTATGTCAACCATGTTAGCCTTAGATATAGAAACAGCAAACTACTCACATGAGATAGGAGGCTGGGGTCACAGTCATTTGTTTGAGCCGACCGTGGTTGCTACATGGGATGGGGAAACGGGAACTGTATATTCAAACGAATCAGTATCTAAATATCTACCCGAAGGCACAATCGTTAAGAAAATGCATCCCAAAATTATTGGCGATGACTTAGCGGAACATGTCGCAAAAGGTGGTATGGTGCTTGGGCACAACCTAAAGGGATTCGATTTACCTATCATCAGAGACGCACTCGATTGTTGGACAGCCGGAGACATAATGGCAAAGTCACAGGAGCAGGTGTTTGACACATCTGTTTTGCTGAAAAACATAGTGGGACACGCAGTGCCCTTATCAGATGCATGTTATCATACCTTGAACAAAGGTAAACTTATGAATAGTCACGATGCGCCTATAGAATGGCGCAAAGGTAATTACAGTAAAGTCGCTGAGTATTGTTTGAAAGATGCTGAACTTGTATATGAACTTTGGAAACACGGAGTTGAAGAGGGGATTGTAAAAGCAAGGTGTAGAAAAACAGGAGATGTCAAAGAATACGAGGTGGACTGGTAATGAACTTTGAGAGGGATATTAATGAGCGAGCAAGAACAAAACATTAGTGCAGTAGTGCACAATATTAGAGCAGCAAAAAGAACCGTTGGAACAGTAAAAACAACACTGGGTCCGATGGGGATGGACAAAATGATGGTAGACTCTGGCGGTAATGTAATAGTTACTAATGACGGTGCTACCATACTACAAGAGTTGGATGCAAGTCATCCTGCCGCTAAAATGGTAGTCGAGGCTGCCAACACGCAGGAGAGTATGTGCTATGATGGCACCACAAGCACTGTTGTATTAGCAGGTGAACTATTAGGTAACAGCGAACTCTTGTTTAACAAAGGGCTACACGCCAATGTAATCTGTAGAGGTTACAGGCAGGCATCTAGGTGGACTACGGAACATCTTGAGACACTCAAAGTAGATGCTAAAGACCATTTACAGAATGTGGCTAAGACTTCAATCACAGGCAAAGCGCTTGAATCTAGCATAGAGCATGTAAGTGCTTTGTGCGTAGAAGCAGTCGAAAAAGCCGGTGGAGAGTTTGACCGAATCCGTGTCCTTTGTCAACCCGGTGGTAGCCTAGATGATTCATCTTGCTTTAGCGGCGTAGTTCTCCATAAGGAGTTTATGTTACCTGCCATGCCTATGAAGCCAAAAGGCAAGGCCTTACTCATCAACACCAGTCTGAGTGACAGTAAAAGCGATGACAATGTGCAACTAAGTTTGGGTTCGGCTGCTGAATACCAGCAATACAAGCGACAAACCGGGCGTGACAACTGGGTCGAAAAAGCGCAACAAATCATCAATATGTTACCAGATGGCGGTATAGTATTTGTTAGAGATAGCGTAAATGAAGTGGTTGCGGCGACAGTGGCGAGACAAGGTATTTCTATGGTCCATAGAGTTCCTGAGAGTGACATGACTGCTTTGTCCAAACTACTCAATACTACAATAGCGCACACTACAGAAGACCTACAAGAGGCTGTAAAGTGCGACGCAGAGTGTAAGACTATCGGCGACATGAAGTATGTCGTAGTCAAGGGCGAAGGAGAAGTTACTACACTTATCCTAAGAGGCGCTACTAAGCAAACTCTCGATGAGACTGAGCGTGGCTTTGAAGACGCACTGGGTGTGGTCTGCTTGGCTTACACCACTTTAGGCGTAGTGCCCGGTGGAGGCTCTGCCTATCTCAATGCAGCCCTCCATCTAAGGCAAAGGGCTGCGGAAGCAGGTGGTAGAGAGCAGATGGCTATCGATGCATTTGCTGAGGCTCTTGAGTCTATACCTGCCACTATCGCTGAGAACGCAGGCCATGACCCACTAGACACTGTATTGACTCTAAGAAATGAACATCAACAAGGTAACAGCGACGCTGGTCCAGACATAGAGAATGGTGGGGCTTGTTCCATGGTAGAAGCCAATGTATGGGAGCCACTTAACTTAGTCAAGCAAGCAGTGCAATCTGCTAGCGAAGTCACCATCAGCATACTAAGGATAGACGATATCGTAGTAAAGCGTGGTGAGTAAATGAAGAGTAAAGGAAAGGCGAAAGCCGCTGTCTGCTACAGGTGTAAACTCAAAATGAAAAGAGTTTACGAAAAAATAAACAGCAAGTTTGTAGGAATCGGTAATAGATGCCGTTCTTGTAATACTATTTTTGTTGATGGTGAATGAATATGAGACTTTGCTCAAAAAGAGGCTGTTTCAATCTAGCCCATAACGGATTTAGATACTGCTTAGCGTGCCTCCGTGGAAAAGAAGAGGAAGAGTAACTACCTTCCTAACTTCTCAGCCATTTGTCTGAGATAGCGAGACAAGCGACCATTGGCCTTCTTGGACAAGGGTTCAGCCTTGCGCTTACGAACACCCTTGAATCCAAGTTGGCCGTGGAACCTTATGTATCCACAGAAGGAACACTCATGCAATACAGCAGGCTCACCTGACAGGTATTTCCCTGAGATTGTCAAAGGCAACGATTTCCTACCACAGTTTTCGCATTTATGCCTAAGCATTTCTACTAGTCTACCCACAACATCAACCCTTGAACAACAGGTGCCAGTCAGCGCTGTCGTAGACAAACCTCGCATATTGGCCGTTGGTTATATCAACAACGGCTGCTGATGCGTTGTTAGTTTTAGCAGTGAACTTAGTATTGAAAGAACCAGAAGTAGATATGTTCCTGACTTCGATAATGTGCCCAGTTGGGAAATCGCCGCTAGGAGTAAGTGTGGCGTGTGCGCTACCGCCGTTTGGGTTGACTAAGAATATATTCTCTTGGTCAAAAGTAAATGATGCATTAGCCGTCAGAATAGATATCCTGTTTGGTCCTAGCACTACGGTCTCTGTAGAGGGAGTTGCGTGCAGATTCTTGGGTATACCTGCATAAATAACTCCATGCTTACCACTCGACCTGTCCTCTCGATGGCTTTGCCAGATGGCGCCAAATGTGCTACCTCCAAAGTCTCCGTTTTCAGGAGAGGCAAAGAAAGCGTCTAAATCAGCAGGCGAATTGATAGCGTTTGCTGTAGTTACATCTCCTATAGAACCGCCAGTCATGGGCGTTAGATAGAGCGGGCTTTTCCTTAGAAATGTCCTTCTATCAAATATGGTAGGTGAAGCGCCTAAAGACGCATTGATATTACCAGCACCACTAGAGCAAGTGTATCTAAGAACTGCTAGAACTGTTGAGTTATGATTCAAATCTGTGTTGGCAGTTATACTTGGGTCCGATAAGAATCTGTTAGGTATCAAAGGTGTCCCAGCGGCAGCAGCAACTGGGGTGCCTATTTCATACATCAAATGAGCGGTGGGTGAACTTCTACCTACCAAATATACTACAACAAAAACTTCACCACTCGAACTCGGAACACTAGGTAAGTCTCCAGAAAAATTACCAGTTGTGCCTACCGTAAATGCTTGTGTGTTAGTAGGACCGCCTGCAAATTTATACATGATACCATCTAATACACAGTAACCACCGTTAACCGTAACTACCCCACCACTTGACGCAGTAATAAAACCGGGCGTTCCGGTGACTATGCTGTTTCTCAAAGAGTCCCCTGCGGCACCGTCTCCTAAACGCACTATACCGTTTCCATGTAGGCCCTCATACATGTTAGTTAGACTAGGACTAGTGAGACCATCACCATCTCTCAGACCCTGTGAATTGGCGCCATAGCCAGTTGCACTAGTATGGCCTGCTTTTGGATTGGTCATTGTGCCACCTCTATTACTGCTGCAAACCTTATCTCATTGTTGTTAGTCTTTTCTATAGAATTGTATGTATATCTACAAAAGTCAGTAGTATCTGTGGCATCCGTAGGATTTTTGTATCGTATAACCACTTCTCTCAAAGGTAAGGAGAAACTTACATCCAATGACAATTTTGCTTCTACAGATATAGTGTTGTCATCAATCACCTTAACATCAGGTGTAACCACTACTGCTGGCCTACCTATGCCTCCGTCGTCTTGCGTAGCAACGGTTCCGTCGAAACCAAACACTACTTCGTTTATTCTTGCTCTTAGCGTATCTATCAAAAATCTTGTTCCTTCGTTTAATACAGGCACTATCATCCTCTCCTTGTCTTAGAATATTTAGTTTGAACGACACCTATCTTGAGGTAATCGTTTCTGGACTCTGGCAAAGTATCAGGAAGTAAATACAGTTCTTGGTCATTATCGATTGAATGAACTATTCTTGAATTTAGCGCTACTGTAGTAGCCCCCATACCAGATGATGCTCTATGACCTATCTTATTACCAGATTTGTCATAAATTGCTTGATTAGTAGTTCCAAATGCACTCGTAGCACTTGTGCCGCTTACTGTAAGAGAAGTAATAGAACCAGTAGCAGGGTTATAACCAAGTTCTTCAATTATCACTTTACCCCCACTACCGCCACCACCAGTTATTGTAAGTTCTTCTCCTACAACATAACCAGCACCAGCAGTATGTATTTTTGCATAGATAATGTTACCAGAAGAATTTACTGTAATGTTAACTCTTGCACTACTCCCAGAACCTCCAGAAGTTGTTGCGTTTACGGTGTTAGAATAACCTGAGCCAGCAGCAGATATTTTGAGTTTAGATACACCTGTGAAATCAATCAAAACACCTGTGCTTTGTAATGTTCGACCCCCGTGTATGATATCTCTGTTGGGCTGACCAAGATTGAATCCTACTCCTCGATTAGAATCGACCCGCTCTGCTATTTCCCAACTAATCTTTATCTTCAAACCAAAAGATGTGCTGAACTCTTCAACACTGAACTGTCTGTTTCTATCAAAGTTATCATCTAAGGTATTACTGATATCTACTTCTTGGAATTTTTGTAAAACATCTTCCAATGTGCCATCAACTGAGTTGACATTTAGTTCTGTCTTACGATTTACTAAATCATAAGTGCCACCAAGCACTATTTTCCTTTCGCTATCAAATCTTGATTGATAATTTACCAAATCACCGGGTTGAACAGCAGTTCCTGCTAGAACTTCGGTATATTTCTTAGAGCCAATGGCCTTTTTAGCCATCCTCAACATATTTTTACCTACTTTTCTAGCACTAGCCTTAGTCATCGCTGTTGGAGCGTATATTCCACCCGGAACTTCGTTGACAGTGTCGACTTGAGTGCCAAAATCATCTACCTGAACTACATTTTTGTCATTATTAGCCCTAGATTTGCCTCTAACCACCACTCTGTTGGGCACAGCATCGTCATTAATTTCAGTTGTGCCACCAGATACTCTGTTTTCGTTAAAGTAATGCTCTCTTTCTACTCTAGTCTGTGGCACATAGAGCAAATTCCCAAACCTATCACTTCTAGGAGAGTAATAATCATGTTTAGACAGGTATCTGAGTGCAGTGATAGAATCTATGCCATAGAAATCCATCGCTAAAAATGTCCCACTAGGTGTGGTGGCTTTTATTCCGTTTATCGAACTGTTAGATGTGTTACCCACCTTTATTGCTAAGTCAGAAGTTCGTAGCCCTACTCCTATTTTCTGAGCAAAACGGATAGTTTTGTCAGTAAAACCGATATCATGTAACTTTCTACCCTTTAGGTTCTCTAATCCATACCTATTACCCTTGTTCGACGATTTAATTTCGGACAACACTAATGCTTGGTTATGGTTTTCACTTCCAACAGCCAGTGCGGGCAGAGTGCTAGTTGTAGTGACTTTATCACC